>Ga0326728_10001067_pt1 | contig 99798 bp, 79 predicted proteins | sample MB3enrmetagenome_FD_207602 | JGI IMG/M metagenome (GOLD analysis project Ga0326728, IMG submission 207602) | Lab enriched peat soil microbial communities from McLean, Ithaca, NY, United States - MB31MN | ecosystem: Environmental > Terrestrial > Soil > Wetlands > Peat | place: USA: New York...
CCCTCATGCGGGCCTGAAGGAGGAGACGGCCACCTAATTAATTAGGCAGCATAGGCATACTGCGTGTTGGCAGTTGTCTTTGTCCCACGCCGATCTCGGGTGGTGTGGACCCCCGGCATGCCTCCTGAGCGCAAGGACTCCCGTCGAAACCGTGACGCCCCCGCTCTTCTACTTTAGGATATCCTGCGCCGAAGCTCATGTCAAACAGGGGGCGGCAGCGGGAGAGTTTGCTGTAGCGGCGGTCTCTGACCGCCGCTCTTGAATTCTTAAGGAGTTCCGCCGCTCGGAGAGCGCCGCTACAGTAAACTGTCTCACAACTCGGGGGCGGTGCAGGTTGACGTTGTCCCTCCGAACCCCTACGGCAAAACTGACGACTGAGAACTGAGAACTGACATCTGCCGGCTGAAGGCTGAAAATCCATTGCACCACGAGTTGCTTTGTTCCATAATGAACGCGGAATCAACTGATACTGATTGAGGATGTAGCCCTGCCAGAAGACGTCAATAATGCATTAGTCAAGCAAGTCCGCGAGACGCGAGACCACCTCGGGCGCCAACTTCGCGCCCAAGCCGAGCAACTGGAACGGCTTGAAGAGGGCTTAAGACGAACACGCCTCGAGCACGAGCGGCTCGAGGAGGAGGTCTGGGATCGACTGGAGGCGCTAGGCACGTCCAAATCATCCTCCTCGCCTACACCACTCGATACCGTGCTTGCCGCGGCGCGTAACATCTTCGCGGCAATTTCTCCCATGCAGGTGTTTAGCAATCTGACCGAAGAAGCTTGCCGGCTGGGAGTCCGGGCAGCGGCGTTCGAGGTTCGGGGCGAAGCGGCGTGGGCAGCCTCGGCGCACGGATTCGGACCTCAACTGAGCGAGCAAACCTGGCGCTCGCTGGTGGTGCCCCTGAATGTGGATACGCCATTCCGCCGGGTTTTTGACCGTGGCGAGCCCTTAGCTGGGAATTCCGAAGCGCTGAAACAGAATCCCAACGTTTTGAACCGGCTCAAGCCGGATTCCAATTGCTCGATTCTGCTCTTGCCGATTCGTTCGGCGGGCGCCGTATCCGCAATCCTGTACGCTGATTCCGGAGCGAGCGCCGGGGCGCTGCCCGAAAGCGCTCTCGAGCTTCTGGTCGAACTCGCCGGGGCGCACCTTGATCGTTTGACGGTGAATGCGGGCAGGGCAAGGGCAGGCTCGAGCCAGAGTATTCGTGAGGAAGCGCCGTCCGGGTTGAACCTCAGTCTACCTGAAACAGCGAAGGATGTCCTCGAGCACACCGATCAGAACCAAGCCAAACTCGAGCCCGGCCCCAGAACGGCAGCAAACGTTTCGCCACTTAACGCCCCCGAGCGGCAAACAAACAAACCTGCGTGCCGGCTGGCGAGACTCTTGGTGTTTGAGATCGAACTCTACAACCAGGCCGAAGTCATCGAGGGCCGCAAGAACAAAGATCTCTACAAACGGCTGAAAGGCGACATCGAGCGCAGCCGCCAAGCTTTTCTCGAGCGGTTCGGCGGGATTGTGGACGAGCAGTTGGACTATTTCCACGATGAGCTGGTGAGGACGCTGGCGGGCAACGACCCATCCCTCCTCGGCTCGGATTGTCCTTCCGTGTGAGAATCCATTTCAAAATTCTGACGACCGCCTGCCGGACGCTGCTCGCCGTCCAAGTCTTGGCAGTCGCGCGAGCAGCGGTCGAGCCTGTCCCCGCAGCGCTCCGCGAGTTGGCGGCTCGCGCTGCGAAGCCGACTGCTTGGCCTGAGCTGCGCCGCTACGCGGAGTCCCAGAAAGCCGAGCCGCGCGCTCTGGCGTTTTTCGCTTTAGGTTACCGGGAATATGAGGAAGGTGAGTGGCGCGAGGCGGCGCAGGACCTGCGGGTATCGGCAACTTCCCAGTTTTCTCTGGCTGACTACGCAACCTATTACTCCGCCTCTGCCGCTTTCAAAGCAAACGATCCCGGCCAGGCGGCCGAGACAATTCGGGAGTTCTCCACCCGGTTTCCTGAGAGCCCTTTGCGCCTCCAGGCACTTGAGTTGCTGGCCCAGGCCCTGATGGGTTCCGAGAAGCCTCAGGAGGCAATCCAGGTCTTGGCGGCAGAAGCCAGCGTTCGCCAACATCCGGAGTCTTCCCTACTGTTGGCCCAGGCCTACGAGCAGTCTGGCGATCCCCTCCAGGCCACCCGTGCATTCCAGGATGTCTACTATGCGTTTCCTGCGTTCCCTCAGGCTCAGGAGGCGGGCCAGGCTCTAGAACGTCTACATTCTGCCTTGGGGTCCAATTTTCCTCAAGCCACGGAGGAAATAGAAACCGCCCGCCTCGAGTTGCTCTTCAAAGCATCTCTATTTACGGAGGCCCTCAAGGGCTATGAAGAGCTGCTCGCGGCCAAGCCATCCAGCGCCCGTGCGGCTGACTGGCAGTTGAGCAGGGCGCGCTGCCTGCTCCGCGTGCGGCGCGACGCTGAGGCGGTCGCAATTCTCTCCGCCAACTTCGCCACCCCCGCCTGGAATGCGGAGCGCCTGGCCCTGATGATCGAGGCTTACGCGCGCGGGGATGACTCGAGCTCCACCCTTGCGGCTCTTGCGCAGATTCAGGCTATCGACGCGCATTCACCGTCGTACCAGTCGGCGCTTTATTCCGCCGCGGGTCTCTTCTTCAGGCTGGGGGACTGGCAAAATGCCGGCCGCCAGTACCAGACTCTGGTGGAGTCTTTCCCGCAAGGAAGCCACGCCCAGGATGCGGGTTGGCGGCTGATCTGGTGTTACTATCTGGCAGGACAGCACGACCAGGCCCAGCGGGCCTTTCAGGCTTACGTCGTCCAATACCCCCGCTCGAGTCACATCCCGGCGGCGCTTTACTGGCTGGGCAGGTTGCAGGAAGAGCAAGGCGAGGCCGGCGATGCTCAAGCGCTCTACTCGCTCCTTCAGAATCGCTTTGCGCACGGCTTTTACGCGGAGCAGGCCAGCTTGCGGGAGCGCAATCTCCCTGCCGGACGCCCCGCAGGCATGCCTGCGCCAACTTCAATCGCTTGGCAGGTGGCGCAAGCGGTTCCTCCGCGTAACTCCCCGTCCATACCGTCCTGCTTCTCCTACGAACCCGCCGACGTATTGCAGCCGGTGCTCGAGCTTCGAGCTCTCGGCTTGGACGGTCTGGCCGAGGAGTATCTTCGGGCGTACCTGGGAGCGCGGCCGCAGCAGCCGCAACTGCGTTTTTATCTCGGCAGGCTCGAGGCGGAGCTCGGCGATGTTGCGGCTGGGCTTTTCGACGCCGGCAAGATCGTGCCCGAGTACGCCTCCTATCAATTCTCTGAACTGCCCAAGGAAATGTGGTTTCTGCTGTTTCCGCAAACCTACTGGCGGCTGGTGCAACGTCAGGCGCGCGCCAGCGGGCTTGACCCGTATCTGGTGATGGGCTTGATACGCCAGGAATCAGCCTTTAATGCCCATGCCACATCATCCGCCAACGCTCGCGGCCTGATGCAAATCCTGCCAACTACTGCCAGCCGCAGCACGCGCGCCTCCAGGATTCGCTACGCCGGCCAGCGCCTCTATAACCCCACCTATAACATCCGGTTTGGTTGTGCCTATTTGAGAAGTCTATTGAAAGACTTCGACGGCAAGCCGGAGCTGGCCCTGGCAGCATACAACGCCGGAGACTTCCGGGTCAGGGACTGGACGAAAAGCAATTCCTTCCACGATTCTTCGGAGTTTCTCGAGGCTATCCCCATTCACGCCACCCGCGCCTACGTCGAGGCGGTCCTGCGCGATGCCACGATTTATCGGCAGTTGTTGACGGGAACCGCGAAATTTGCAATCTGCGGGAAATGAGCCGAGTTGAATCGACGTCCCTCCCCCCTGGAGAGATTGTCGTCCCTCTCCCCTGGGGCTGAGCGGAGGCGAATTGGATAGACATCTCTCTCCCTTGGGGAGAGCGGAGGCGAATTGGATAGACGTCCCTCTCCCTTGGGGCTGAGCGGAGACGAATTGGATAGACGTCCCTCTCCCTTGGGGAGAGGGTGTCGCGCTCCGGCGCTTTCATCAGCCGGAGCGTGACGGGTGAGGGGTCACTTCTCAGAACGACAACGGTATCTCGAACCGCCTTGGTCCTCGAATCCGCCCTTGCCTTGAGCCCCAACGGGGCGGCACGAGCACAGCCCAGGCTAGCGGCCTGGGTCAAGAGAGTTGCCCACGCTGCGGTTCATAAGCCCTGAAAGGGCGTGATAAGTCCGCTCGCCAGCTTTAGGTGGCGCGCTCACGCGTGTTCCAAAACGCTATTTCGCCCTTTCAGGGCTTGACGCGAAAAAGGAATGGTTTCTCGGACCCAGGCCGGTTGGCCTGGGCTGTGTTAGGGCGCCCCTTCGGGGCTGGTGGAAGGGTCACCTCTCAGAACGACAACGGTATCTCGAACCGCGGCGTCGACCCGGACACCAGGTAATTCACCAACTCATCCAGCAAATCTGTGGCATAAGGATCGGTTCCGTAGGTCGTGTCCAGCGAGAACGTGCAGATCAGCAGGGTACCCTTGCCGCATTTGGCCTGCACCAGCACGCCTACGTTCGAGTGAATCCACCCGAAGAACATTCCCGCCAGCACATCGCTGAAGTCCTTGGCGGCAATCCCTTCGACGACGGCGGGGATGGTGAGGCCCTGGACCTCGAATCCGGGCATGGTGTCAAATCCAATCGTGGCGAAAGGCGGATGGGCATTGTGGACCCAGAGGAAATCTGAAATCCAGTTTCCCTCGTAAATGCTGCCCGCCCGAGGGACGATCTCAATGCCCGGGGCCAGGGTCATGTGCTCGCTCGAGAGCAGGATCACTCGAGCCCCGGCTTGCAGCTTCTTCTTCACCTCCGCGTCGAAGGTTGACGCAATGAGGACGGGCATTGCCTCGGACCCGGACGCCGCAAGGTAGCTGTGGACCCGCATGGTATTGACCAACCGCCGCAGCTTGCCCGTCGGGTCATAGTACGTAACCGGAGGAGGCAGCTCGAGTTGTCGATCCGGGTAGACGTAAAACGCCAGGGAATTCTCCGCCAGGGTTTTGCCCTCCCCAAGCAGCTCCAACTTGAGTTCTCTCTTTCGGGGGGCGGGGGCGGAGGGAGCCGCAAACTCGATCTTCGCGCTCGGCCCAACCGAGGCTGACGGGAGGCTGGGGAGCAGGAGCGTTCCCTCCAGTGTCGTCCCCTCCACTTTCCAGGTGATTCTGCCGTCGTCCAGAGGTTCGGGGCCGTAGTGCGAGGGCGAGACCACCACCGTCACTGCCTCGTTGGGAGCGTAGTTCCGCTTCGCGGCTCGGATGGCCAGCATATCGTCCTGCTGGAGCTTGCCCAGGGCGCCGGCGAAAACCTTGGGGTTCCGCCACATGTCCAGCAAGCCATTCGACTCCCAATTCAGGTCCGTAAACTCGGTGATCACGTAGCCTTGGATTTCCGGATGCGACCGGATGGACTCGATCTCGTATTTCAGGGAATTGTACTCGTGCCATTCCGAAGCGTCCGTCAGAACGTCAAGGGCAGGGAAGAGGGCGGGGTAATGGTAGTCAGCGTACCTTTGCTCAATCCCTTCCGGCTTCGTAACCTCGGTGTCGCCACCGTGTCTGGAGAACCACCAGGGCTTGTCGCGGGGAATGCGAGGCAATCCCCAGTTGCCGAATTCGGAGAGCACCAGCGGCTCGTCACCCTTGGGAGCGGCGTCGCCGTACGGGCTGAAGAGCCAGCTCGGGCGCTCGGCCAGATCGGCTACAAAGTGGTCGAAGTCTTCGGCGCGGTCGGGAATGGCGGAATAGGTGTGATAGTCAGCGATATCTGTGGCAACATGATAGTTGTCATAACACGCGCTGTTATCATCCACCAGCCAACCAGGGACGATCTTCTTAGCCTGTTCGTAAGTTTGCTTCAGCCACTGCCGGTCCTCTGCCTCCTTCAGGTTGATTCCCCAGCTCTCATTGATGAGACTGAGGATGACCAGGCAGGGATGATTCCAGTCGCGCTCCACCATGCCCTCGAGCGTCTCGAGTGCGCGCCGTTTAGAGTTGTCCGTGAGCTTGTCCCAGTTGGGGATTTCGTACCAGATCAGAATCCCGATTTCGTCCGCGGCTTCGAGATAGCGCGGGTCCGGCGCCTTGATGTGGCAGCGAAGCAGATTCAGCCCCAAGGCTCGAGCCTTTCGCATCTCGTCCTTGACGTAGTCGAGCGCAGGAGGAGTGTAGATGGTGTCGGGATAAAAATCCTGGTCAAGCGCCCCGCGCAAATAAATGGGCTGGCCGTTGAGATAGAACTTTCCGTTCCGCGTTTCGAAGGTGCGAAACCCGAAGGCGAAGTCTCGGGAGTCGCCGGAGCTGAGGCTGGCGCGAAGGGTGTAAAGCGCCGGATCGGCAGGGCTCCACAGCCTCGGGTTGGCGAGGTTTCCCGTGAATTCGGCGTCCGATTCGGGATCGCTGAGCCCTCGGGTATCTTGCCAGGCAATCTTGCCGGTCGAGTCTCGGATTTCCACCTTGACGTTAGTGGGGACGCCAGTTGGCGCCGGCGAGGCCCCTTTCACCACGGGTACGCTGATTTTGAAGCTTCCATTCGCGGCCGCCAGGATGTGGACGGCGCCCAGGCGAACGCGCGGCCGAATCTGGATCTCGACGCTCTGCCAGATGCCGCTGGTTTGCACGTACCAACTCTGTTTGCCGTGGGGAATCTCCGCGTAGTTGATGCCTTCCACAACGCCGGGATTCGCCCCCGGGTCTACCACCCGCACCGCAATCTGGTTGGCGCCTGCCCGCAGCAGGGAAGTGATGTCGAACTCGAAGGGAATATAGCCGCCTTCGTGCCTCCCAATCTTCTTTCCGTTGACGTAAACCTCGGCAAGATAATCGACCGCCCCAAAGCGCAGCAATGCGACTTGGCCCGCCGGAGGTGATGGCAAGTCCACATCGCGCCAGTACCAGGCTACGCCGGCGTAGTCGCGCAGATCGGCGAACTGGGACTGCCACGAAGATGGCACGCGCGTCGGGCGCACAAATTGCGCCGTCGAGAGTTGTTGCACTTTCAAGGCCCCGCTGGGATCGGCCAGGAAATGCCAATCTCCGTTCAGTGGCAGCGTGGCGCCGCGAGCCGGAGCGCAAAGAGAATAGGAGCAAAGGAGCGTCAAGGTGAAGAAGTATCGAATCATCGTGTTCGCCCGCCTGGGGGAAATTGTTAGTCTAAGCTGGCAGGGAGTTGGAATGCAACTTGCCGAATGCTTCCCACCCCAAATTTCCTGGTAGCGCACCCTAGTTGTAGGGGCAACCCTTGTGGTTGCCCCAGGGCGGCCACAAGGGCCGCCCCTACAGGGTACCGGTTGGCTCCATCCTGAAGGTGCGAACTTGGCCGCCGGATGGCGCGCTGCCGTCTGGAGTGCGGAATTGCGGTTGCGCACGAACCGTGGGTGTATACTGCTGGGGTCTGCTGCCGCGAAGCATTAAAAAGGGTTTAGATGTCCAGGTACAGAAAGACGGGAAACTCGCGAGTTCGGAGGGTTCGATGGGAACTCAGAAATCTTCCTTTATCGGCTTCCTGAGGGTTTGGCTCTGCTTCTCATTGCTGTGGGTGGGATTGGCGTGCGGCAACGCGTCGGCGCAGTCGGCGGAGGTGTGCGGTCCCGCGCCGGCCGTCCAGGCGGCCCTCGACCAGTTGCCGCAGCAGACCCCGGCGCTGACGGACTGGCAGTTTCACGAGCAAACCGCCGCCGCCCTTCAGGCCTTGCTGCGCCAGTATCCCGAAGACGTCTTCGTCCAGCGGGCTTACGTTTTGTCGATGAGTGGCAGGTCCGACAAGGACAAGGTGATTGCCGAATACAAGGCGCGCTACGAGCGGAACCCCGACAACCCGGAGTCGGCATACCTTTACGGCTTGACGCTGGTAGGACGCCAATCGCCGGAGGCCATCAAACTGTTCAACTCGGCTCTCAAGGAAGACCCGAAATTCCCTTGGCCGCATCTTCAGCTTGTGACCATCTACAACTCATCGGTATTCTTGAATAAAGAGCAAAGTGCCGCGCACCTCAGGGCCTTCCTCGACGCTTGCCCTGCCACGCTGGACGGTTACGAGGCGCTAACCCGCATGGACGACAAGGAGCTTCTGCGCCCCTACACCGCCCCGTTGCGCACCCTGCTCGCGAGCCGCAGCGACCCCCAGGCCGTGGGCTCCTACCGGACGCTTTGGTCGCTCGAGTTCAAGGCGCATCCGGCGTCTGAATATGATTCGCTGCGGCGGCAGGTGGGCCAGGACCTCGAACGCCTCCGCCAGCTCAAACTGGAGGACAAGCGCCAGTGGTACGAGGCGCTCGAGGACGGTTACAAGCTGGTGAATGATCAGAAGCAGTCCGACTGGGCGCAGGAACAGGCCGAGACGCGTTTCCCACAACCCTGGGAGTTGGCTGCCATGACGAAATGGGAAAAAGACCACCACTGGCCGAGCGAAGATGCGACGCCGGCCGTGAAACAGGCCTTTTACCAACACCTGTTGCAGGAGAGCGCCCAGTGGATCAAGGAGCGCCCTAACTCTTTCAATATGTGGTACTACCGGCTCGATGCCGTCGAGGGGCTCGACGATGTGCCTGCGGCTGACGTGAAGTCGGCGGTCGCCCAAGCGCTCAAAGTCGCCATAAACAACGCCGGGCCCGACGGCCCCGACTCCAATGTCTACTCCATGCTCGCCGAGACCCTCTCCCAGAAGCATCAGGAGCCCGAGCGCGAGGTGGAGTGGGCGCAGAAAGGGCTCGCCCAATTTGAAATCGAGTCCAAGACGCCGCCCTACGATCTCATCGACAAGGAGAATCTCGACAACCTCAAATACAATCAGGATTACTCACGCATTCAGATGCTGGAATTTGAGGTGGATGGCTACCTGCAATTGAAGCAGGCGGACAAGGCCCAGATCGCGCTAACGCAGATGGATGAATGGCTCCAGGATCTCAAGTCGCAGGTGGGTGACATTCAGCGCCATAAGAAATCCTATGCCCGCAGGCTCTCGGCCTATTGGGGGCTGATGGCGCGCGAAGCGGAGCTCCGCGGGCGCAAGCTCGATGCGATGGGGTTCTACGAGAATGCGCTGCTCACCCGGCTCGACGCCGAGCAGAAACCCGAGACCGGAAAGAAGGATGATCTCGCGGACAGTGCACACCAACTCTGGGCCAACCTCGGCGGCACGGACGAAGGCTGGCGGCTGTGGTACGGCCGCCGGGCTGACGCCTTGGCCAATCAATCCGGCTTGACGTGGGAGGATGCCAATCTACCCCTGCCGTCCTTTGATCTCGCGGACCTCAGCGGCAAGACCTGGAACGTGGCCACGCTGAAAGGCAAGGTGACGTTCCTGAACTTCTGGGCGTCCTGGTGAGGGTCATGTCGCGAGGAGTTGCCTCGCTTACAAAAGCTCATCGACCAATACAAGAATCGCACCGACGTTCAGTTCATCTCATTCAACGCTGACGAGAACCCGGGGCTCGTCGCGCCCTTCATGAAGGAGCATCAGCTCGCGTTCACTGTCATTCCGGCGTCCAATTATGTGTGGCAGACGCTCAAGCTGTATGGAATCCCGTCCAATTGGATTGTCGACGCGCAGGGCGTCGTGCGCCTGAAAGGCCTTGGTTACGACGCGACGGAGAAGTGGGTGACCGGCATGAAGGACGCCGTCGCGAAAGTTCAGTCAGCCGCGCCCTCCCCCAGCCCTCCGGCAAAGTAAGCCGGCGGGAGTGGAATGAAGCCACCGACGATTGGCGTACCACGAAATTAAGAGCAGCTCGCCACCGCCCGGCAGCCCTGGTTCGGGATTACTGTTAGAAGGGGACTTATTAACAGGAATCGGCGGCAGATACTGTCAGTAAACACTACGCCGTCAGAACGAGACTGATACCCTTTGACGTCTTGGAGACGCTTCGTCGCGAGCCCGTCCGAGACAACTTCCGAGTAGCGCGTGATCCAGCCGGAATCCGAATCCACCCAGTCCGGGTCGTGAGTGCTAACGCCAATTACCGCATTCCGGAGTCTAGGAGACTGAAACCTTTTTTGTTCTGCTGCATCCAGCTGCCGCCCTGTGCTCAGTGTGCAGGATGGTGCCGTAGTCGCTCTTCGTGTTGCCGCCCCCGCCCAGCGCTACTGCAGCGTGGCAAACGCTATGGAACTGACGTACCCTTCGGTGCCACTTCTCTGCTACGTCCAACTAGTGCCTCCGTCCTCTGTATGCAGGATGATGCCGGCACCCACCGCCCAGCCCGACTGCGGCGTGACAAAGACAACGGAATGGAAGCCTCTCTTGATACTGACGTCCGGCGACCTCCAAACCTCCAAATGCCACCCCCTCCTCGGCATGCAAGATCGTGCCTTTGCCTCTCCAGTTGCTGCTCACTACCCAGCCCGACTGCGGAGTGGGAAACGCAACCGAATAGAGGTCTTCTCTAACGAGGAGTTCGTGCATGTCGATGTGCTGAGACTTCCAAGTGTAGCCACCGTTTGCGGTGTGGAGGATGGTGCGGTCCTGGCCCAGCGCCCAGCGCTACTGCGGCGGGGCGAAAGCTACGGACTTGAGGCTATGCTGGGTGCCGCTGTTTTGCTGGGCCCAGCTTGTCCCCCCGTCCTCGGTGTGCAAGATGGTGCCCGACGTACCTACTGCCCAGCCGGAAAGCGTGTTAGCAAAAACAACTGCGCTGAGGTCATTCGTAGTGCCATTGTTCTGCTTTGTCCAACTTTTTCCGCCGTTTGTCGTGTGCAGAATCGTGCCCAATTCGCCGACTGCCCAACCCAACTGCGGTGTAGCAAACGTAATGGACTGGAGGTGCGAGAAGGGACTGATAAAGTCTTTATCCTTGCGTTTCCTCGGCTGCTCCTTCCAGGTGTTGCCACCATCCTCCGTATGGTAAATCCTGCCGCCCCCGCCACTAGCAGTCACTATCCATCCCGACTGATCTGTGACAAACTCAACCGAAGTAAGGACATCCTCAGTGTCAATGGATTGCCTTGTCCAGGTCCTCCCGCCATCCTCACTATGCAGAACGGTTCCGTCGCCGCCGACAGCCCAACCGGACCCGGCCGTGGGAAATGCAACCGAACAGAGGTAGGGTCTGATGCCACTGTATTGAGTCATCCACGTACTCCCCCCGTCCTCGGTGTGCAAGATGGTGCCGTCCGAGCTTACAGCCCAACCGGATAGCGGTGTGACAAACGTAACATCATCCAGGGAATCGGTTGTGCCACTCTTCTGCTGATTCCACCTATTGCCGCCGTCTTCGGTGTGCAGAATGATGCTTCCGTCAAGCCCACCGCCAACTACCCAACCAGACAATGGCGTTACAAAGGTAACTGCATACAAGGTTGACGTGGTGCGACTATCTTGCGGCTTCCAACTGTTGCCGCCGTCCTCGGTGTGCAGTATGGTGCCGACGTCGCCCACCGCCCAGCCCGATGTGCCCCGTGACGCCTCCACGATCGGCGGAGTCCGTGGGGTGTTCGAGGTTGAGGTATCTCGTGCGGGTTCAGTTACGGCACTGCTCTCCGGGCCGACCGCTCCCCGTTCGGCAGCCATGCGAAGCCACTCCGCCTCCTCATGATTCTGTGGGACACCTTTGCCCTCGTCATACATCTTCGCAAGCTCAAGTTGTGCCTGCACATGCCCCTGATCCGCTGCCCTACGATACCATCCTGCGGCTTCCTTATAATCCTGCGGCATCCCCTGGCCATGGTAATACATCATCCCAAGCATAAATTGCGACTCTACATCTCCCTGACCTGCCGCCAAGCGAAACCATTTTGCCGCGTCCTCGTAGCTCTGTTTAACGCCCTGGCCCTCGTAATACAACACTGCAAGGTTATACTGCGCCTGTGCATATCCCTGCTCGGCTGCCTTGAGGAACCAATTGAACGCTTCCAAGTAACTCTGCGTTACGCCCTCGCCACCGTAACACAGTACTCCCATGTTATATTGTGCCCTCGCATCCCCCTGATTTGCTTTCGCACGCTCAGCCTGGACATCTTGTGTGTGGGCGGCAGGCACAACGACCATCGTTAATATCAGTGCACCGAACATTTTCCGGAGCGACACTCTCATATGGCCTCCCTCACGTCTTCACGGGATACGCGCACCGAAATCTTTACTCCATATGTCACGATAATAACGTTCCCAGTTCTCTATAGCTGATGTCCCACCATCGCCTGGTTCGGTTAATTCCCGGCTGCACTCGCGATTGAACCGCTGTTCAACCCTTACCCCAATGTCGGATGCTATTAAAGTAGCCCAGGGCTTGCCAAGTTGGTACTCAATGGTCGCTTTGATCGATTCAGCTACAGCCTCTTTCTCTATCTTAAGTGCCTCCGCAACAAACTCGCGCTTTTCGATAGTACCGGATGCCAGTTTCTCACCTAGGGTCGCGGTAGAACCACTCTGCTCCACTTTATGCACTAATTCGTGTACTAATATCTCTATAAACTTAAGACCCGAGTTGTCCAAAGAGCTCTCTGTCAGTCCGATGCCGCCGGTCACCGTACTGCCTTCGATTTCCGTAGGCTTGGCGTCGATTATTGGGTCGTGCCTAACTGAGTCGCTTATGATCGAAAATGTAAGGTGTCTATTGCGCGCTTCAAGCACTAGTTTGTCGAGAATCGGAGATCTTCCCCTCTGAAACTTAACGTAGTGGCGTTTTCTTCCGGATGGACTCACAAAAACGATCTCATCCGAGTCCGACCCGGACTGTTCAGCAAGTTGCAGAGGCTGAATCCTTGGCACATAAACCGGCGGCGTCGGCTGATTTACTCGCGACGGACTAGAAATCGGCGGCGGAGCGTCGCGGGGTCGATCGCGAATCGGCGGCTCCGGCTGAATTACGGGCCATGTATTATGAATCGGCGGCGGAGCCACGTGGGGCGGACTATAGATCAGCGGCGGAGCTACGTGGGGCGGACTATAGATCGGCGGCGGAGCCGCGTGGGGTGGATTATAGATTGGCGGGGGAGCTACGCGAGGTCCACTAAAGATCGCCGGCGGAGCTACGTGGGGCGGATTATAGACCGGCGGCAAAGGTAGGTGGGGCGGATTATAGACCGGCGCCGGAGTTACGGGCGATGGATTCCCGGATCGTTGGATTGCTTGATCTGGTTTATTATGAATCACCGAGGAGCCATCTGGATAAACGTGTAAATGCCACTCGGGGGTAGGCCAAGAGCTATAGTCGGGGCGGGGTGGTGGTTGAGTCGGCTGTTTTGTTTGGCAAGGGCTAGTTTGGGGGGTACCAACCGTAGCAATCAGCGCAAAAAGGACAACACGACAAATTAATTGTGTCCTTTGCATGATTTTCCTCCTTTGCCCTCGACCGATGAAACTCCAAAAAAGCACGTGCCTACCTCCCAGCAACTACTCCGGCAGCCAGGTGGGACAGAGTCCCGCCCATCGCGTGCGTCTCGCCACGACTCTCGTCGCGGGACTGTTCATGACGGGACGCCACAGCTTCACCAAACCCACGTCCAGAGTCTCCAGCCGTCCATCGCTCGTGACCCGCAAATCGCCGAGCTTCAGGTCACGATGATTTACCCTGTGTTCATGGGCCGCGGACAAGCCTTCAGCGAGCTCCACGCCGAGGCGGAGGCCGTCCTTCTCCGACATCGGTCCGGCGGCCACGTTCTCGCTGAGTGTGATCCCGGGGATGTACTCCATCAGCAAGAAGTCCACGCGTTGCTGCGTGTCGGCGTCGTGGGTGGTGCGACATTGGGGTGGTCGAAACTGCGACAGAATCACAACCTCTTTTTGCAAATACTTGCGGGCTGATTTGTTGGTTAGCGTGCCGGGCGGAAAAACCTCGCTGGCAACTTCATCGGAAAGGTGCTCGTCACAGGCGCGGTAGACTTCTGCCATGCCGCCAGCGAGGATCTTCTCAGCACGCTGGTAGTCGCCCAGAGTCCAGCCAACAGCCGTATCCCAGACTACTGCGTGGGTCGCCACGGGAGGGATACTCCTTTCCCTTCCCTTCTGAGGCACATCGTAAACATAGAGTGCGAATCCTGTCAATAGGGGCCAGGCGCTGGTGGCATTTCTGCAATCTCAAGAGCAGCTCGCTATGGGCAACCAGCGATTGGTGACAACCAATTCTCAAGCATCCGCCAGGATGGCCCCATGCTTACGAGCGCCAGGAACTACTCACTCCCCACTACTTGAGCAGTCGATTACACTTAGGACTGGCGGCGCAGCGATGCCGTGCCGTCTGAGCGGATGTCTCGTCGATCGCGGGCAAACCGGAAATCATCAGCCAGGGCGGCATTCTTCGATAGGATAGGTCCCGGCAAACGCCTTTTCGTCGCCAACTCCCGAACTGTCGGCTACTCGGAAGTTGATTCACACCTTCGCGGATTAGTCCCGCCTAGTCGCTAGCGTTTAGCTATTGCTAGTGAGAACACCGTTCTCACCAGTTTGGTTCGTATCCGGCTGCTGTTCTCAAACAGGTTCCCGCCAAAACTCGGCGACGGGTGAACGGCTGTCTTGGGCGGCCTCTTTCCCTTGTACTACAGGGCTTGAGTTCATGGGCAGTGGTTTAGGGGGCAGGTCAGGGGACGTTGCGATAAAGGGACTAAATGGCGGCGCAAAGCCGCCGCCCTATCAAATTCACTCGTTGTTCGTGTTTTTTTGCTTGACAGCTTCCGCAAAATATGCTAGCCTACCGTAGTTGACCTATGTTGAGCCTCGGCCGGGAGCGCGGGAAGGGCATCGAGAAACAGCCCTCGGAGGGCGCCAAACGGTTGGAGAATGCAAAAAAGATGTTAAATAGAGGGAACGAACTCACGATTTTACTGAAAACACAAGGCTTAGCTAATTTCGAAGTGAAAAACGAACTCAAAACGAACTCGTTCTTGACGCAAAAAATGGCAAATTCAGAGCGAAAGTACAGGCTTGGCGCAAACGCCGGTAGTGGCGTCGTTCGGAATTACCATGCTTTCGAACCACCGGTCATTCCCGCGAAGGCGGGAATCCAGCCCGCAGAAACGAACCGGGAATGTCTATGAAAACAAAAGGGCAGGTTAAGAAGTCGACAAGTCGAGGAGTCGACGCTTCACTATCAGGGACTTCGATTAGTTACCAGCGATGGTTCCTAACTACTAGACTCCTCGACTCCTTGACTTCTCGACTACTCGACTTCTTTGAGGGAACAAACCGGGAATGTCTATGAAAAAAAAGGAACAAGTCAAAATGTCGCGCGGCACGGTCCCCCGGTTCTGGGGTCCGCAGACCCTTCTCAGGACCATGCACACTCTGCAGACCCCAACTGCGGCGGGTCTGCGCTACAAAAACGAAGGAACAAACCGGGAATGTCTTTGAAAACAAAGGAACAAGTCAAATTGTCAGGAAGCGCCGTAGGGCGGAGCCGTCGATTGGCTACTAGCGCGATTGTTCTTAAACGCTGGGCTGCTCGACTCCTTAACTTCTCGACTGCTCGACTTCAATGCAGTCCCTCGTGCCCTCCGGCCGACGGGCACCCTGAAACCATGAAAATGGGCCGACGGCGCAGAGGTGGCACGGGCGTCTCGCCCGTGGCTTCGGCTTGGCAGCCCACGGGCGGGACGCCCGTGCCACGATTTTCAGAGCAGACACTTGGCGCGAACTCTACGGAATTCAAGAAAGGTCTCGTTCCAATGACCCCGAAGACACTTTGGTCTCTTATTTTGGCACTGCTGTTCAGCTCGATCTTGGCTTACGCTCAGTCGCCCTCTTCCGGTCCCATCTATCTCGACCCGGCTCAACCCCTCGAGCAGCGCGTGAACGATCTGTTGAGCCGGATGACGCTGAAGGAGAAAGTCGGGCAGCTCAATTTACCCGCTGTCTATGTTGACGGGCTGGGAAAAACGAATCCCGAGAAGATGGAGGCCTGCAAGGGACTTGTGGCCGGAACGTACAATCGGGGGATCGGGCCGGGTTCCGGTTTCTTCTCGCTTGCCGACACGATTCTCCACGTTGGCGCGCGCCAGCAGGCTGAGTTCTTCAACGCGCTTCAGAAAGCTGATGACGGATTTCCCAACCCAGAGCGAGCCTGTAAGCGGGCTCGAGTGGGGCGCCATCGAGATGTCCGAACGATACCTACAAGCCCTCGAAGTCCTACTGGATCAGTCACGGCTGGACAAACGAGAAAGGCTATGCGGATATGCCGGGCTCGCCTCTTTACCCCTTTGGATATGGACTGAGTTATACTCACTTTACTTATAGTAATATGCGCATTGACAGAACAGAGATTAGCGCGGGGGGACAGGCACGGGTGAGCTTTGATGTTGAGAACGTCGGCAAGCGCGCGGGCGTTGAAACCTCCCAGCTTTACCTGCACGAGGGCTTTACCCCCGTATCGACGCCCGTCGAGCAACTTCGCGGCTTCCGGAGGGTGGCGCTGAACCCTGGGGAAAAGAAGACGGTGACGTTTACGCTGACCTCCCAGAATTGGATGCTGCTCGACCAGGACATGCATTGGGTGGTGGCGCCGGGCGCCTTCGAGATTATGATGGGAAGGTCCTCTGCCGACATCGCACTCAAGGGTATTGTGGAAGTCTCGCCGCGAAGCGGTGTACCATGAGTAGCCGTGGACGCAAGAGTGCAGCCCGAGACGGAGAGCAAAGGAGGAGCGAACACCATGTGGGTACAAAAGAATCGAGCGAACCGAGCCACGAATGCGGGGCGATCGGCCCTCGGACGTCGCAGCTTCCTGGTGGCGGCTGCGGGAACGGCTTCGGCGCTGTTTTCAAAATCCCGGACGGCAGCGGCAATCGAGCCGGCTTCAGCGGTGGGACTGGACCCTGCACGGACCACTGCGCATGCTGGCCTGCTTGCTCTCGAGGGTGGAACGCCCGTCCGCGCAACTAAGCTCGCGGCCAACTACCCGGGCCCGCTGTATTACGACGACGAAGAGAAGGCCGAATTGATGGAGGTGCTGGAGCGGCGCGCGCCCTTCCGTTGGTACGGCATTGGCCCCAAGGGCGGTGAGCCGAGCAAGTGCAATGACTTCGAGAAAGAACTCGCCGAGCATCAGCAGACCCGCTACGCCTTGGCTGTGACCTCGGGGACGATGGCGCTCTCAACGGCCATGGCGGGGCTGGGCGTGGGCCCTGGAGACGAAGTCATCCTGCCTGCCTGGACATGGTATTCCTGTTACAACGCCATCGTGGCAGCGGGGGCGACGCCCGTCTTCGCGGAGATCGACGATTCGATGGACATTGACCCCGATGACCTCGAGCGCCGGATTACGCCCCGCACCAAAGTCATCATGGCGGTGCACATCGCCGGCGAGCCTGCGGAGATGGACACCATCCTGAAGATCGCGCGTCAACACCGCTTAAAGGTATTGGAGGACTGCGCGCAGAGTGCGGGCGCGAGTTATCATGGCAAGCGGGTGGGATCAATCGGTGACTGCGGCATTTACAGTTTCCAGGAATGCAAGACCATCACGGCCGGCGAAGGGGGCGCCGTGATCACGAACGACCCCATCATTTTTGAGCGCGCGGCGCGCTTTCACGATCTTGGCCAACTGCGCAAAGGGCACCGGGCGATGCTGGGCGAGACGCCGCACTTTCCCCAGCTCCTGGGGGGGCAATTCCGCATGAGCGAGTTCACCGGGGCGGTGCTGCGCGCTCAGCTTCGCAAACTTGACCGCATCCTGGCGGACTTCCGCGACAAGGCTGATCGGGTGACCAAGGGTATTCAAGACCTGCCGGGCATTCAGTTCCGCAAGAGTAATGACCCCGCTGGTGCGGTCGGTTCGGCCGTCTATTTTCGTGCTGCCGGAAAGGCGCAGCGCGATCACTTCATCCGCGCCCTCGAAGCGGAAAATGTTCCGGCCATGACCATGGAAGGCTCCGTGATCTTGCCCGTCGTTCCTTACGTTCAGCAGAAACAGAATCCCAACTTGGACGCGAACTGGCCGTCCTTTTCTTCTCCCGAGGCAAAGGCCCTGCAATACGGTCCTTCGTGCTGTCCGCGAACACTTGCGATTTACGACCGCTACGTAGGTGTCCCCATGGATCCCAAATACTCGGATCAGGATGTGGCGGACATCATCGCAGCGGTGAGGAAGGTGTATTCTGCGATGATTTCGTAAAGTCCGGGGTCGAGGAGTTGAGAAGTCAGGGAGTCGAGAAGTCGAAGGATCGAAGAGCCGAAGAGTCGATCCGACAAGAAAGATCGATGATCGGGCGACCCTGGAAGCGGTGTTATTTGCACGATTCAGCCGCGCCGGACGCCCGTCTTATTCAAATGACGCCGGTACCGCGACTTTACTTTCAATCCTTCGACTTCTCAACTCCTCGACTTCTCGACTAGAAAATCAGCCGCAGCGAAAACTGAATCTGGCGGGAGGTCCCGGCGGTCTTGTTGATAACTCCGAAGCCGCTACCCTGAATGATATTAAGTGGAACTCCAAAGTTAACTATATTAAAAACATTGAAAAACTCCGCCCGAAACTGCACGACCATGGCTTCGGTGTTTGCGCGTCGCCCGAAGCTCGTGTCCTTGACCAAAGAGAAATCCAGATCGTGGAAGCCCGGACCGCGGAAAGTATTTCGTCCTAGGCTTCCTAATACGCCCTGGTTGGGCCCTGTGCCTCCGGCAACTCCGATGGGAATCTGGAAGGATTCAGCGTTGTTGCTGCCCTCCCCAAAGTAGTCTTCTCTCACCGTGCGGCTGGTGGAAAACACCGGCCGTCCGATCTGATCGGGACGGTCAGCGCCTGCCGATCCTATGCCTGTCTGCTGAATACCCGAATAAACGGTGAATGGCGAACCCGTGGTGAGCGTGGTGATGTTGAGGATTTGCCAGCCCGAGGTGAGCTTGGCGCTGACGGGCCGCAGGAAGCTGGCACGATCGAAGGGCAGGTTTTGAATCAGGCTCAGCGTGAAGACATGGGTAACGTCAAAGGTGGAGGGGCCTTTGTCGAGGGCGGGATGGCGTGGGTCCTGCGGCGCGGTTTGCAGAACCGGGTCGGAAAGCCCTAAGAATCCGCCCAGCACAGCGCTGGTATCATCGAGTGATTTGCTGTAGGTGTAACTCGCTTCGAAGCCTAAGCCCAGACGCGCCGAAGTCTTCCCGATTCCTGTCTGCAACGCGTGATAGGTGGAATGCGAGCGCGTCGACATCAAGTAGGAAGGACCGTAGCCACTGATGATGTTGCCGCTCGAGTCGGTTTGCACGAAGGGGGCGAACTCGGGGCCGGCGCCCGCGTATCCGTTAAACGCCTGCATAGCTGCCAAATGAACTCCCTGCGTTGCAACGTAAGACGCGCTCATCTTCACGTCGCCGAAGGAGTGATCGAAGCCTGCGCTATAGGTCTCGATGTATCCGTTGCGGAAGTCCGGGCAAATCCCTCCCAGTGACAACAACTGGAGCTCGTGGCCAGGCGTGAGCGCCGTCAAGTCGCGTTGAAAGCGCAGCAAGTCGAGCTGCGTGTTTGGAGGAATGGCCGTCGAGGGGCGCTGCGCGTAGATTTCCTGGCCGCTCAGGGTGTAGACAGGGGGCAACTCGACGGGGGTGACAGAATCATGAAAGGGCACGGCTACGCCCGGCTTCGCGGTCACCAAGGTCGGGACAGTATAGGGGAAGTTGCCCGTCAAGAAATCGTCCTGCCACATGTTGGGCAGGACCGTAGTGATGCCGCCGCCCACGTGCCACACCGTACGGTCCGTAGCCTGCCAGTCGAGAGCCAGGCGTGGCCCCCAGCCGCGCCAGTCCTTCTCATAGGGAGGCTGTGGGTAGGCCAAGTATTTGATCGCTGCGCCCGGCGCCCAAGGCACCGCCGGAGCGCCCGCGGGATTAACGATGCGGGCTTCCGAGGTGAGGTGGTGAGCCTCGGCAATGCGCGAGTTGACCTCGTAGCGTAATCCGTAATTGAGGCTCAGCCGCGGCGACATCTTCCACGCATCTTGAAAATAGAAATTGTAAGCGCCACGCCGTTCTCCGTCCTCACCGACCCGGTTGCCCTGCGGAAAATATATGGGTGCGGTGGAAACAGAATAACTGAAGGGCGTTCCGGTAAGAAAGGCGCTGAGGGTATCCGGCAGCGGGTCGCCTGGATGGATTTCGTGTTGTCCACTGACGGAGGAAATCGCGGCTTGCGCGTAAGCCGTCCCGCCGCCGAAGGTGTAATAACCGTCCGGATTAACGTCAAAGACCGAGGTGTCGTGGTTGAAGCGAATCTCGACGCCCCACTTCATGGAATGGGCTCCGTGAACAAAAGAGAAGGATTGCCTGGCTTGTATCAAGAGGTCAAATGGGCCGATGTTGGTGCCCGCCGGGTTGTTGAACGGTTCGTAGAGGCCGTCGCCAAAGGCCAAGCCCGGCTGCGTGGTATTGATGGTGGGGAAAAACGGCGTGCTTCGCTCGACGCCGACCGTGGTGTCAGCGATGAATTGCGGGCTCGCCGCGCGCGAGTAATGGAAGCCGCCATTGCGCTGGTGATCGAAGAAGCGTATGGCGAACGTGGGATCGATCGCTGTCTGATCCGGATTCGTCAATGGCCCATGGACTTGGTTAAGCGTGAAGCGAGCAAAGAACTGCGACACTTCGGAGATGCGATGGTCGATCCGGATCGAGAACTGATCGGTCACCGTTGCGACGGGTGAGGGAGCGGCGTAAGTGCGGGCTCCAAATGGCCCTTGGGGATCATCGGGCAACGGATAACGAGCCAGCACCGCGCTGATCTGCGGATTGACGGGGACCAGCAAGGTGTCGCCGGGGAAGGCGGTCGTATCTACACCTTTGCGCTCCAGCACGGTGGGAACCGAAAGCACCTGCGTGGTCCCCAGCACCTGACGGAATCCCTGGTACTGCCCGAAAAAATAAGTCCGCTTGCGGCCGTTGTAGAGATTCGGGATCACGAAGGGTCCGCCCAGCGTGAAGCCAAATTCGTTGCGCACAAAGTGGGGGAGGCGGCCGGGACTTAGCACGCTGCGTTCATCAAAGAAATTGCGCGAGTCGAGCGCTGAGTTGCGCAGGAACTCGAAGATGGAGCCGTGGACGTCGTCGGTCCCCGTCCGGGTGATGATCTCGGTAAAGCCTGCTGCGCCGTGGCCGATTTCCGCGGGCATAACGCCGGAACTGGAGCGGACTTCCTGAATCGCGTCGACATTGAAATTGGAGAAAGTCGATCCGCCCAATTCCGGGTCAGTGGTGTCAATCCCATCCATAGCGAAAACCGTTGTCACACCGCGCTGGCCGTTAACGGCGAACTGCTGGGTGAAATTCGCTGCGCCGTTGGCGTCCGTCATGGTGCCGGCGGCCAGCAGAAGCAAGGCGCTGAAGTCGCGTTTATTCAGAGGCAACGACGACACCTCAGTTTTCGACAAGCGCTTGCCCCCGCTCGACTCGGAGCGGGTTCCGGGCTGGGCAGGGTTCTGAGTCTGCGAGGTCGGGCTTTGATCCGATGGCGCAGGCTTCGAGTCGGTCGCCTGGCTCTGCTGGGCGAATGTCCGGCCTTGCCAGGCGCCGAGGAGGACAAGTGTCGCCAGGAAGCAGGTCGTGGCAGATAGGGTTTGGCATCTCGAGTGAAACGTGTTTGAGTTCATGTCATTCATGCGAATTTGTCAGCCGATGATTATATTCCATCCTGCGCCTGGCAATCGAAGCTCGGATGACGATTTCATGCCGAGAGTCTAGGGCATCCTCTCTCTCAGCCCCGACGAAGCGACCTGTCAAGGCCGGCTACCAGCCTGGATCAACCGTTCACAGTTCCAGCCCATTCCCTCCCTCAAAACCGCTTTACTTTCTCCTCGAAGGGCGGTAGCTTTTCTCCCTCGTGATTCAGTTTGAGTGTATTTGCGGGCGGATAGGGAATAGCCCCGCGCGAGTAACCACAGGAGGAGGGGATTCACATGAAACGACGAACCTTTATGCAGAGCGTCGCGGCAGGAGCGGTAACTCTGATTGGTATCAAGCCCAAGCTCAATTTCGGTGCGGAGGCCGCAGGCTCGCTGGAATCGGCATTCCGCCAACCGCCCCCGGGCGCGCATTGCAAAACGTGGTGGCACTGGATGAACGGCAACATCACAGCCGAGGGCATCACCCTCGACCTCGAGGCTATGAAGCGCGTGGGCATTCGAGGTTTCCAGATCTTCCAGGTGGGCACAGGCATTCCCAAAGGTCCGGTGGACTACAGCAGCTCCGAGCACACGCGGCTGCTCCACCACGCGGCCCAGGAGGCGGAGCGACTGGGGATGGAGTTCGACATCATGAACTGCCCTGGTTGGTCATCCAGCGGCGGGCCGTGGATTACTCCCGAACTTTCGATGAAGCAATTCACCTGGAGTGAAACGCTGGTGCAAGGCGGGCAACGAGTGGTCACCCCGTTGAAGCAACCGCTCACCAAGCTCGGTTACTATCGCGATGCCTTTGTGCTGGCGTTTCCGGCGCTCGAGGGCGAGAGCCGGCCTTGGGAACAAACGCTCCAGAAAGCCAGCACCAACGCCGGCGCGGTTGATCGAGGGGTATTGATCTACGCAGATCCTCGCATCGGCGTCGAACTTAGGCCCCCCAACCTGAACACGCCGGCCTTCCTCCTGCTCGAGTTTTCCGAGCCTTTTGAGGCGCGTTCGCTGGCGGCTTACGGCGTTCCTATATCCGACGCGCCTCCCCCCTCCCACGAGCACGAGCAAACGCCCCTTTGGCTGGAAGTGTCCGATGATGGAGTCGAGTTCCGGAAGGTCTGCGATCTTGATTGGGGCGATAGCGGGCCGGAATCGGTGGAGTTCCCCGAGGCGGCAAGTTTTCCCGCCGTGCGGGCGAAGTTCTACCGCATGCTCACCTGGCATGCGGCCCGCATCACCGACTTTCGCATGAGCGGCGCCGCGCGCATCCCCCATTGGACGAAGAAGGCCAACTTCACGCGCACCCCGGGTTACGGCCCCGATGCGGTCGAAGTTCCGCGCGGATCGATCATCGACCCTTCCAAAGTCGTGGACATCACCCAATACATGGACACCGAGAGCCGCTTGAATTGGAACGCGCCGGAAGGAACGTGGATGGTTTTGCGCATCGGACAAACCACCACCGGCGTCCAGAACCATCCCGCGCCGGATGGCGGATGGGGACTCGAGTGCGACAAGTACAGCCGCGAGGCCTACGACTTTCATTTCGATCACTTCTTTGGGGAGCTGTTGCAAGCTCTGGACCCCCTGGCGTCTCAGGGACTGGCTGGCGGACTCATCGATAGCTACGAAACGGGAATGCAGAATTGGACCCGTGAATTCCCGCGGGAGTTTGCCAAGCGCCGAGGGTACGAGCTGTTCAAATACCTGCCCGCAATGACCGGCCGCGTAGTGGAGAGTGCGGAGGTCTCCGAGCGCTTCTTATGGGACATTCGCCGCACCTGCGCCGACCTGATGGGAGACTATTACTATGGCCGCTTCGCAGAGCGCTGCCGCGAGAACAAGCTGAAGGCTTATGCCGAGCCTTACAGCGGAGGACCTTTCGAGGAGATTCAAAGCGGCTCGCACCTCGACGTGCCGATGGGCGAGTTCTGGGTAGGGCAGGGAAATAACAATTACAGCGTAAAGCTCAATGGTTCCATCGGCCACGTCTTCGGCAAACCCGTGGTCGGGTGCGAGTCTTTCACCGGCGACGAAGTTTTTGCCAAGTGGCAGAACTACCCCTACCAGATGAAAGGGCAGGGAGATTTGATGTACACGCAAGGACTGAACCAGTACATCTTCCATCGCAATGCCATGCAGCCCCATCCTACTGCTCTCCCCGGCATGACGATGGGACCGTGGGGCTGGGAAAATGATCGGACCAATACCCTCTACGGCAACTTGGCGGGCTGGTACGAGTATGCAGCCCGCGCCCAGAATATGTTGCGCCAGGGAACATTGGTCGCCGATCTGATTTACTACATAGGGGTGGAAGTGCCCGTGGATACGCCGGTATATCCGGAGCAGTTGAAGCCCACGCCTCCCGAGGGTTACTACTACGACGTGGGCAACGAGGAAGCCATCCTGACCCGCATGAAAGCTGAGAACGGCGCCATCGTGTTTCCCGACGGCCTGAGCTATCGCGTGCTGATCTTGGCCGAAGATCGGCGGCTGAATCTCGATGTACTGCGCAAAGTGCGGGAGATGGTCAAGGAAGGAATCGCGCTGGTGGGTCCGAAGCCGGAAGCGAACCCCGGGCTCACCCAATACCCCTCGAGCGATTCGGAATTGCGCCAGATCGCCGATGAGGTTTGGGGCGATCTCGACGGCAAAACCGTCACCGACCGGACGTGCGGCAAGGGCCGCGTGTTCTGGGGAGTGCCTATGGCGACGGTGCTCGACAAGCTGGGGATCAAACCCGATTGCGCTATCACTTCGCGCTCGGGTGACGCGGCCATCAACTTCATCCATCGCCGCGTGGATAACGCCGAGGTTTACTTCGTGGCCAACCTGCGCCGGCGCGCGGAAGACGTGGTCTGCACCTTCCGCGTCAAGGACAAACAACCGGAACTCTGGAATCCCGAGACCGGCGAAATCACTCCTCTCAGTATCTTCGACTCGACGGAGGCGGGAGTTCGCGCGCCGCTGCAACTCAGCCCGGCACAATCCGTGTTCGTAGTGTTTCGGTCTCCCGCCGCGGCCCGGCATCTCCGCTCCATTGCGAAGGATGGCAAGCAAGTGGCCTCAACTGATCCTTTCCCCGCGTTCAAAGCCGGAAGTCAACGCGACGTGACAAACGATTTCACCGTCAGCGTTTGGATCAAGCCCGATCTGGAGAGTTACCAGACCGCAAAAGGCGATAAGAACACCGACGTGCCCAACCGGAGCCTGGTGCTCTCACCGCCTCCGGGCGATACGGTTTATGGCTCAGGGCATGTTTCCTGCGGGCTGCTGGCAGGGCGCAACCTCGTGGCGGTGCTCGAGCGCGATCACCTCAATTGGCATACGGTGCTTTCCACGCCGATGGCGATTTCAGGCTGGGCGCACGTGGCGCTGGTCTACAAGTCAGGCGCTCCCTCCGTCTATGTCGATGGCAAACTGGCTGGCCAGGCGGAGGCCTCCGGCGCCGTTGTTCATCCCGGAGTTCACGATGCTGGCGAGCGCGACGGAGCGGAATACTTCGACGGAGATATGAGCGAACCGGAACTCTTCAAAGAAGTGCTGAGCGAGGACCGAATCCGTACCCTGGCGGCGGGTCCCAGTCCCGGCCCCATCGAGCCGCCGGAAGTTGAGTGGCCCGGTGGTGCAAATTCCGAATTGCTCTTCTGGCAAGATGGCAGTTACACCTTGCAGGGCGCTGCCGGTAAATCAACTCTGAAGATTTCGGGAATTGGCAAGCCCGTGGAGATTTCAGGACCGTGGCAGGTCAGCTTCCCGCCCAACTTTGGCGCGCCGCCGGAGGTGGCGCTGCCGGAACTGATTTCCCTGCACAAGCACTCGGAACCAGGAGTGAAATACTTCTCCGGCACCGCGACTTATACCAAGCAGGTCACGCTTTCGCCAGGCGCGCCGTCCGGTGAGCGGCGGCTCTACCTGGACTTGGGCTGGGTGCATGCAGTGGCGCAGGTTCGCCTGAATGGCAAGGATTTTGGCCTATTATGGAAACCCCCCTTCCGCGTCGACATTACCGGCGCCGCCCGGCGTGGCGACAACAAGCTCGAGGTCCTGGTCACCAACCAGTGGGTCAACCGCTTGATCGGCGACGAACTATTTCCGCCTGAGAATGAGTACGGTCCCGACGGCGCGATCAAAGTCATTCCGCAGTGGTTTATCGAAGGCAAGCCGAAGCCGCCGGGCAGTCGCACCACGTTCGCGACTTGGAAACACTATACGAAGGACTCGCCACTCCTGGTCTCCGGTCTCGTGGGCCCGGTCCGCCTGCGCACCGCGATTCGACGACGGATGGGTTAGTGATTGGGTCAACTTGCGTGGGCGGCGAAGTGAGGAAAACTGTCCTCTCCGTTGGGGAGAGGGTGTCCCGCTGCCGGCGCTTTCACCAGCCGGAGCGGGACGGGTGAGGAGTGGGTTGGGCATGCTCGTGGCCTTACACCTGACCGATCTTCCCATGGAATTGTGCGGCCTCCATGTGGTCCTGCATCGTAAAGATGGGTGATTCGGGCGGCTGGCGCATTGCGGGGCGCATACATCCCGACAAAGAACGCCGGGACGCATGCGCCACCTGCGCATTCGAGCGAACCTCAAGGAACTCATCATCCAGCACGGCGGGAACCCGTACCGCGTGATATTCGCCATCGATCCGCGCCGGACTGCCATTCTTCTGCTCGGCGGTCGGAAGACAGATAACAAGTGGTATAAAACGGCGATCCCAAAGGCTGAAGTGATTTACGACCGATACCTCGAAGAGATTAGGGGCGAGGGGCTGATTTGATGCGAAGGACATGGACACAGATAAAGAACGAGACCATGACCGAGGGCGAGCGGGGGCAGGCACATATTCTCGCGGTGCGAGATCTTGCGGAGATGGAGCTTGCCGAGTTGCGAGAGGCGCTTCAGGTTAGCCAAGAGGTGCTGGCCAAGAAATTGAGGGTGACCCAAGTGGCCATTTCACGGCTGGAACGGCGTCCCAATGTTCTTCTGGAAAGCCGCGCGAACTACGTTGAGGCGCTTGGTGGAAAACTCGAACTGTACGCTGTGCTTCCGGACAGGACAGTCAAGCTCACACACGTGCTTTCGACCACCGAGTGCAAGAAGGCAGGACCGCCGATTCGGCGAAAACACCATCAAACTGAAGCAGTCGCACGCTGAGAGTGCTCACCGGATAACGGTTTTCTTCAGGCGTTCATCCAACGGGCGACGTTTGCCTTCCCAATAACCCGACCCGACCTAAACAGGAAGGGTATAATCTTCGGGTGTCAAGGAGGAGGGACTATGAAACGTCTGGGGTGCTTGCCGATTGCTTTCCTGATCGCTGTTAGCGCGGTGGCTCAGTCGGATCCCTGGGCGCCTCTGCGCGCCTTCGAAGGCAAATGGGAGGGCGCCACCTCAGGCAAGCCAGGAAAAGGGACGACCGCGCGCGAATATCGGTTCGAGCTAAACGGGAAGTTCCTGTTTCAGCGGGACAAGTCCGTGTACCAACCTGCTGATCCGGCCGCCAAGCTCCTGGCTCACGAGGATTTCGGCGTCTTCAGCTACGACGCTGCCCTGAAGAAGATCGTATGGAGACAGTTCCACAGTGAGGGGATGGTCAATGAATACGCGCTAGACTCGGTGAGCGCGGATGGCAAATCGCTCGAGTTCGTAACGACACGAATCGAGAACCTTCCGGGATTTCGAGCCAAGAAGCAATATCGCTTCGTTTCTGACTCGGAGATCGAGGAAACGTTCTGGCTGGCGCAGCCCGGTAAGGATTTCGAAACCTACACGGTTGCGCACCTGAAACGGGCTAAGTGAGAGTGGAGTAGCCGATGAAAAAAATCCTCAACGATCCTTTTGCGTATGTTGACGAAATGCTGGAAGGGTTGTGTCTTGCGCATCCCGAGTACTACCGGCGATTGGGACCGGAGGGCCGGGTTATTGCGCGGGCGGGTGGTACGGTTAAGGGGAAAGTTGGAATTGTCTCGGGAGGTGGCTCCGGCCACTTGCCCGTATTCACAGGCTACGTCGGCAAGGGATTGCTGGACGCTTGCGCCATCGGTGATGTTTTCTCCTCTCCCTCCGCGGATCAGATGGCGGAGGCGATGCGCGCCGCGAACGGTGGCGCGGGCGTCCTGCGCCTGTACGGCAACTATGGCGGGGACAACATGAATTTCGACATGGCGGGCGAGATGGTCGAACTGGAGGGGATCGAGTCCACCACTGTTCGCGTGGCAGATGACGTGGCGAGCGCCCCGTCGGAAGAGCGCGCAAAACGGCGAGGTGTTGCCGGGTTGGTTTACGCCTATAAGATTGCAGGGGCTAAGGCCGAAACTCTGTCAACCCTCGAGCAAGTCACGGCGGTTGCCCAGAAAGCGGTTGACGCCTGCCGGTCGATTGGGGTCGCGCTCACGCCTTGCACGGTTCCGAGCGTCGGGCGGCCGACATTTGAAATCGGTGACGGCGAGATGGAAATAGGTATGGGGATCCACGGCGAACCAGGCGTGCAGCGCGGCCCGCTAAAGCCCGCAGACGCGATTGCGGAGGAGATGGTTGCCCGCTTGTTGAGCGATATGGCTTTGAAGTTCGGAGATAGAATATCGATATTAACCAATAGCCTGGGCGCCACACCTCATGAAGAGCTTTACATCGTTCACCGGCACGTCGCTAAAAAACTCAAGGATCTGGGAGTCGAGATTGTGATGCCCTTGCTGGGCCGGTATGCGACCTCGATGGAGATGGCAGGCATGTCGCTTACCTTCTGCAAGCTGGATGGCGAACTGGAATCGCTCCTCAAAGCCCCTTGTGATTGCCCCTTCCTGAGGATTTGAAATGTCAACAGGACTTACCACACCTGTATTGTGTGACGCGATGAAGCGGGTTGTTGAGAAGCTGGAAGCGAGCGCGGGTGAATTGAATGCGCTGGATGCCGCGCTGGGCGATGGCGATTTGGGCGTGACCATGGTGCGCGGGGGCCGTAGCATTCTTGCCGAGTTGCCGAACCTGCCGGATGACGTCGGCCTGGCGCTGCTCAAGTGCGCCCAAGCGCTTACCCGCCTCTCCGGGTCGACTTACGGAACATTGCTGGCTACCGGCCTCATGAGCGCTGCCAAGGCAACCAGGGGACGGCCCGAGGTTCCGTGGTCGGAAATTTCGACTTTGATTGGTAATGCGATCGCGGCAATGTCCCAACGCAGCGGAGGAAAACTCGGCGACAAAACCGTGCTTGACGCGCTCGAGGCCGTCCGTGCTGCCACCCATGGGCTTCAGGATCCTGCGCTTCTGGCGGCAGCCGCAGACCAAGCCGTCGCTGCCGCCCTGGAGCGATTTCGCAACCTGCCGTCTCGCCAGGGACGCGCGCGTATATTTGCGGATAAGAGTGTCGGGACAGACGATCCTGGCATGGTTGCGTTTAAGCGCGTCACTGAAGCCCTGAGATGACAGGACTCAGGATTTGAGCTCAACGATCAGCGAGTCGAGATGTCCAACTTCCACTGCCGGAGAGTCTTCGGGAAATCAAGCTCCGTCGTGGAGCCGATAAGCCGGGCTAATCTCTAAGACTTTCTTGAGCGCTTCCAGTTCGGGCTCGCCCGGCCCGAGAGGGAGCTTGACTTTGCCACGCTGGACCACAGAACGGCACATACCCATCATAATCTCGAAATCTTTGTAGGCGCTCTCACCGTTACACGGATGAGGCTTGTTATCGTCGTCGAGCCAATCCACGATCTCCTGCACATACGGTCCCATATCGTGTTCGTAGTCCATGCTGCCGGGGCCGGATGTCGCGCCCTGTCGGGTAACGGCGCGCCAACCGCCGCCCGTCAGCACTTCCGCGAAGCCCTCTGAACCTTGTGCCCCGATGCGGCACTTGCGCCACCAATAGTCCACTTCAGGGACGTCCGGCGCTCCTTCGCCGCATTCAATGACTCCGCGCACGCCGTTGGCGAACTGAATGAACCCGCCGATGTAGTCCGGGGAAGGGTGGTTATCCGCAAACTTCCCCGTGCCGTGAGCCTGTCCGGCCACCCAGTCCGCCTCCGCGTAGTCGTTGTACCAGCGGGCGTAGTCAATAAGGTGCGTCATCATGTGCATCATCCAGCCCGTGGCATGGCCGTACACGGTGTGCACGCGGCCCAGCGCGCCGCTGCCGATGATCTCCTTGACCTTCTTATAGTGTTCGCCATACCGGTGCTGATGGCTGACCACAGTTTTGACTCCCGCCTCACGCACCAACTTCATCATCTCCAGAGCCTCGTTGGTCGAGAGCGCCGTGGGCTTCTCGTAGGCGATGAGCTTTACACCTGCTTCGACGCCCGCGCGAACCAGCGGCAGGCGCAAATCCGGAAGCGTGCAAAAGCAGAATACGTCGGGATGCGTTTTCTTGACCAATGCCGCGGCGTCCGCGCTGGTTTCGCCGACGCCGAATTTCTTCGCCGCCGCCTCCAGGCGCCCCGAATCAATGTCGCACAAGCCGACCAGTTGGAAGCGGCCGTTCTTTTGGAACGCTCCGGCATGATGCGTGCCTCGCTTGCCCATGCCTGCGACGACCACGGTGTAGGTACGATTCGAACTCATGAGAAACCCCCAAGGAATTGGGCCATTGAGCCATTGATTCATTGATCCATTGAAAACCGCCCACGGCTCACTAATGAATAAATGAAAAATCAGCGCAGGAACGGACCAGTGGATCAATGAATCAATGGCCCGATGGCTCAATGAGACAATGGCCCAACGGCCCGATGACTCAATGATTCGATTCTTTATCCCAGGCGACGACGGCATCGATCACCGCCTGCACTTCTTCCTGGGTCAACTCCGGGAACATAGGCAGCGAAAGCACGCGGGCCGCCGATGCCTCCGCATGTTTTAGAGAGCCCGCGATGCGCGCGCATTTCCCCCACGGATAACCCTCCTGCTGATGAATGGCGATGGGGTAGTGGGTGAGCGCGGTGATTCCGCGCGCGTTCAGATATTCTTGCAGGTTGTCGCGCTTCTCGGTCTCGACCACATATAGATGATAGATGTGTCGGTAGCCAGGAATGGCATAAGGTAGCTTGAGTGAGGTGTTTTTCAGGCCCTCATCGTACTGTGCGGCAAAAGCGCGCCGCTGGTCGTTCCACCCATCGAGTTGCTTCAGCTTTACGCTGAGAACAGCGGCTTGCAGATCATCCAGGCGGCTGTTATAGCCCATACTGTGATGGGAGCGCTTCAAGGATCCGTGGTTGCGCAGCCTGCGCACGTGTTCGGCCACTTCCGGCCGGTTCGTCACTACCGCGCCGCCATCCCCGAAGCAGCCCAGGTTCTTTTGGATAATGAAGCTGGCGCACATGGCGTCGGAAAGCTCGCCCAGAGCGAAGTCGGCGCCACGCGCCCCGATCGACTGCGCGTTGTCTTCGATCACCAGTAAATTGTGCCGGCGAGCAATTTCCGTCACCGCGCGCATATTAGCGGGCTGGCCATAGAGGTGCACCGGCACGATAGCCTTCGTCTTGGGGGTGATGGCTGCCTCGATGAGCTTCGTATCGATGTTGCAGGTCTTCGGTTCGCAGTCGACGAATACGGCTGTAGCTCCCGCGATCCAAATGGCTTCAGCAGTCGCGAAAAAGGTGTTGGCGGTCGTGATGACTTCATCGCCGGGTCCGATGCCGAGGGCCATGAACGCCAGCCAGAGCGCGTCCGTCCCGGAGTTCACTCCTACCGCCTCCTTGGCATGGCAGTACGTCGCAAGTTGCTTCTCGAACTGCTTCAGCTTCGGACCCATCACAAAACTTCCACTTTCCAAAACCTCGTGAATAGCCGCGTCAATTTCACTCTTGACATTATGATACTGCCTGATGTGGCCATAAAACCCAACTTTCACTGATGACATTTCGTTCCTCCTTATTTCTCCGATTGATCACCAACAAGAATAGCGGAGACGCGCTCAACTGGCAACAAATCTCTCGGGCAGTTAACAGTTGAAAGTTGACAGTTCACAGTCCAAGGAACCACTGTTATTCCGAGCGCAGACTCTACGATCCTTCGGCTCACCACTATTCATGAAAATGCCCAGATAATTCCCCTCCTTGTTAAGGAGGGGTCAGGGGTGGTTAACCAGAGCGCGACGCTGCCACCCACCACCCCTTGCCCCCTCCTCCCGCTGAGGAGGGGAGTCATTTTCATGGCGAGGAATGCCGCCGGGAAGCGGGCGGAAAAGCCATCCGTTCAGCGTGCTTGCACAACGTCCCGCACCTTCTCGACCGCCGTCGCGTCTTCGAGGCCGGTCACGTCGCCCTGAACACCGCCGGTCGTGGACAGTTCCACCAGGAGGCGCCGCATGATTTTCCCGCTGGGCGTCTTGGGCAGGGCCTGGGTGAAGAAGATGGAGCGGGGAGAAGCAATCTTGGAGATGCGTGACTCGATATGGCTGCGTATTTCCTTTCGCCGATAATCCGAGGGCGTAAATCCGCTGCGTAAGGTAACGAAGACCACGGGCACCAGTCCTTTGATGGGGTCTGGGATACCAACTACGGCCACCTCGGCGACTCCCTTGCATTCCATCACCACGCTTTCGATCTCCATCGTGCTCAGGCGGTGTCCGGCTACGTTGATGACATCGTCAACGCGGCCGAGCACCCAAAAATGCCCGTCGGAGTCCTTGATGGCGGCATCATAGGTGAAATAGGCGCCGGGAACCTTTGTGAAGTACTCCGTGATGAACCGATCCGGCTCTCGCCATAAGGTGCGGAGCATCATCGGAATTGGCTCTCGAAGTACCAGATTCCCGACCGTATTCGCAGGGAGTGGATTGCCCTGGTCATCAACGATGTCAGCCTTGGCGCCGAGGAACTGGACTCCGCATGAGCCCGGTTTCATGGGCACCAGCCATGCCGCGCTGGCGAGCGGGCACCCGGCGGACTCAGTCTGGCCCCAAGTGTTGTTGATATAGACCTTCCCTTTGCCCAGCTTCTGATCCGCCCAGTGCCAGGCTTCGGGGCTGAACGGCTCGCCCACCAGCGAGATGACCTCCAAGCATGAAAGGTCGTAGGGTTCCATAAGCTTCTCACCATATTTCATGAGCATGCGAAGTGCGGTAGGAGAGGTAAATATCTTGTTCACACGGTACTTGTGGACGAGTTGATAGAAGCGGTCCGGTGTCGGGTAGTCGATGGCGCCCTCGAAGACAACGGTGGTCACGCCGTTCGACAAAGCACCTATGACGCCCCAGATTTGTAACGTTGCCCAGCCGATGTCGGCCGTGCACCAGAGAATGTCATGAGGGTGGTGGTCCATGTGATACTTTGCATAGACGTAATTATTAATGAGGAAGGCGATGCCGGAGTGGACGACGCCCTTGGGCTTGCCGGTTGTGCCGCTCGTGTAAAATACCACCCCAGGCTCGTTGGCCTCCACGGGTTCGGCGGGACATTCGATCGGCGCTGCCTTCATCATCTCGTCCCACCACCAGTCTCGTCCCTTCTTCATCTTTACCGAGGTTCCCGAGCGTCGAACAACGATGACCGTCTCCACGACGCACAGGTCACGAATGGCTTCGTCAACCTTTTCTTTCAGCGGTAAGGCTCGGCCGCGACGGTAACCTGCGTCTGCGGTCACGATCAGGCGAGGATCGAAGTTTTCGAGTCGAGAACGGAGCGCCGGAGCGGAAAAGCCGGAGAAGATGGTATTGAAAATGATACCCAGTCGATAGCAGGCTAGCACCGCCACCATCGTCTCGACGAGATTCGGAAGGAAGATCGCGACCGTGTCACCCTTCCGCAACCCGAAACGCTTGAGCACGTTCGCAAACTTATTCACTTCGTGATAAAGCATCCGATAGGTGTAAAAGCGGGCGGAGAAATCCTCCCCTTCCCAAATCAAAGCTAACCTGTTGTCCGCGCCGTGGTGCAAATGCCGGTCGAGCAGGTTGCAGCACACATTACTGATTCCACCCGAGAAATACTCGAGGTCCTGAAAACCGCCCTTGCGCACGCTATCCCAGCGTTTCATCCAGTCGAGTTCGGACGCAACTTGCGCCCAGAATGAGGCTGGATCTTCCTGCGACCCGTGCAACAGACGGTCAAACGCTTCGATGCTTCCCGCGTGGGTTCCCGTCGCCTTAGCGGGGTCGAGAGGCCGCAACCGGCTCTCGCGGACCATTTCGATTTGATCGGTGGATTCAATCATGCAAGTCTCCTCTGCGTTGTCGAAAGGTGTTGAGCGAGCTGCTTTTTTCATCTTTGCGCAAGCTCAGCGCGCTCACCATTGCGAATGTCCAAAACGGGGCACTTTATCTCTAGCTGATGTGGGTGTCAAGGAGGTTGGAGTCACTTTTGCGATACGTTGTCGCCAGCTACCGCCTTCTGGCCTGCAATACCAGGCGGCAGCGTCCCTGCCGCAGTCGAAGGCGCTTCCTGCGGCCAGCCGGGCTCGGGGGATTTGCGATACAATCGTCTGCTCAGAGACGAACCGCCTTAGCCGAGCGGACGGAGGTTTCCTTCATGAGAAGTGCCTTTTCCCGACGAACGATGCTCCAGGCCATGGGGAGTGCGGCCTTCTCGCGGACCGCGATTCCCGCGGGTTTCTCACATCCGGGAGTTCTTGAGGGTGAGGATGGGGGTTGGCGCCCCGAAGGCCCCGACACCCCCAAAATCTGTTTGGACCTTTCGCCAGCCTACCTCGACGACACTACCATGCGCCGCGTGAAGCAAATCGGCGTGAATTACGTCGCTAGTGGTGGAAGCCCTCCGATTCCATGGGAAGAAACGCGTATCCGAACCATCATGGATACCCTCAAATCCGCCGGTCTGACGCTTGGGAACATGATGATAGGCGGGTTTACGAACACTCTCTACGGAAGGCCGGGGCGCGACGAAGAAATCGAGAAGGTGCGGCAATCGATTCGCGCGGCTGGGCGGGCGGGTTTGCCGGTGATTGAATACAATTTCTACGCGCACCGGGCTATCGAGGGATACTACGAAGAAACCGGGAGGGCGGGTGCGGGGCTGACGGCGTTCGATTATGACCGGGTGAAAGGTCTGGCTCCGCTTGCCAATGAAGGCGCTCACACTCTCGACGAGATGTGGTGCAACATCACGTATTTTCTTAAAGCCGTGGTGCCCGTGGCGGAGGAATCCGGCGTGCGGTTGGCTTTGCATCCTAACGACCCGCCCGCCCCGATCAGTCGCGGCTCGGAACAGATCATGGGCGGCGTTGACGGCTGGAAACACCTGATCGAGATCGTGCCCAGCAAGTCAAATGGGATTACCTTTGACTGCGGCGTGACGCGCGAAATGGGCCAGGACCCTGTCGAAGTGTGCCGCTATTTCGGAGAGAGGGACCGCATCAATCACGTGCACTTCCGCAACGTGCGGGTGCAAGCCCCCAATGAGAAGTACACCGAAGTCTTTCTTGACGACGGCCAAGTTAACATGTTCGCAGTGATGAAGGAGTTGGTGCGGCAGAAATATCCGCGCTTGGTCTATCCCGAACATCCCCGAGGTCTGGATGCGGACCGCGACCTGGCCGGCTTGAAGTCCTCCTACCCCGGTGGTGGCGCCTATGCTGGTTTTGTTTATAACGTGGGTTACACCAGGGCTATGCTGCAAGCGGCACTCGCCTCGAACTGATGGTTGTCGTGAGTCATTGCAGGTCCTGTTTCGGCGCTAGAGGGATCAAGCTGCCCCGTCGGACATAAAACTTCGAGTCGCGCCACGATACCCGGTTGGAGAAGAGTGCCGCTAGCCAGATGCAGAACTCGAGCGCGTCGCGCAAGGGGATCAGCCACCATCTCCTGCACACAAGCTCATCTTTCAGTCCGTAAGCTCCGAAAGTGAAGGCCATAGCCAGGCGAGCCGCTAGAGGAATGATGAGGCAAGCGATGGCGAAGAGTTGCGACGACGCCGCCAGGGCTGCCAGGATCGACCAGGGTAGACCTTTGGTAAACAACTGCCCCACGTACCCCCGGGGCTGGCAGTGGCGGATAACCACACCCCAACGCAAGTGATGCGAAAAGAACTGCCGGGCGGTGCCTGAGGAGCAATGCGTTCGGATTTCAGAGGGCACGAGTTCCACTCGGTAGCCGCGGGCGGCAATACGCCTGCCGAGCTCGTAGTCGTCGGCAGCGGAGTCGGCTAAAGCTGCATAGCCGCCAATCTCCTTCAAACGAGTTCGGGTAACGGCTATCGTGGCCCCCAACGCAAAATTCGCGAGCCCGAGCTCCCGCGCCACGAGGGTGCTGGCCAGCCAATCGGTGCTCAGGTTCAGGGCCTCGAGTTGGGACCAGACGTTGGGCTCCGTCATGCCCCGGTACAAACACGTCACGGCTCCCACCAAGGGGTCGCGAAAGGGTGAGACGACCCGCCGCAAGTAGTCTGGCTGAACGCGGATATCGCCGTCGCTCATCACCAGCAATTCGTGGCGTGCTTCAGGCAACAAGCGGCAAAGCTTGGCGACCTTATTGTTGTGGGCGTTGATTGCCAAACCTACTACAAGACGAATGGGCACGCTCGGGAAATCCTGCATGATGTTCTGGATGACGGGAAGAACAGGGTCGCGCTCGTCATCGACGCCAAAGAGAATCTCGTATTCGGGATAATCCTGCAGGCAAAAACTCGCCAGGTTTTCGTAAGCCCCGCGTTCCAGGCCTTTCAGGGGCTTCAGAATGCTGACTGGCGGCGTGAAGTCCGCGCTTATTTGGAATGGCCGCCGGAAAAAGTCCCAGGCGCAGTAGGTAGCCGCAACATAGTAACCAATCGGCAGGGCCGCTATCGCAATTATTGCCCACCTGAATAGTGACAACTGCACTTATCCTTTCCCTTAAGGGAACCGCACCAGGGTAACATCGCTCACATCATTGCCCGCATGGTCAAAAGCGACAGCGCCGGACAGGCCGGTGTAGTTCGAGAGTGCGGCCAGAGCATCTCGCAAGCGGGCGCGATTGGAGCCAGAGCGGCGCAGTGCGGCAGCGAGAATTCGCACGGCGTCGTAGGCTTGAGCGGCAGCCGGGACGGGGACGGTTCCGGTCCGCGCGCGGTAGCGGTTCTCGAAGCTCTCACGCAACGGGCCTCCTGCCAGGCGCGGCTTGACGGTCCAGAAATTTCCGCTATCGAACCTTCCCTGAGCTGCTTGGTGGCAGAGGTAAATCGGCGTCGTGGGGAATGCCTTACGCAACTGCACATCTAGTCTCGCCGCGAAATCATACTCCGTCCAAAAAACCAGAGCTTCCGGTTTACTCGCCATGATTTGAGCGATTACCGAATCCAGCTTCGCATCGGCCGGGTCTATCGTCAATTGGGCGGCGTGGGGAACGTTCAGCCCGCGTGCCGCCCTTTGAAACTCGTCACCGCCAACGCGCCCGTCGTGGTCGTCTTCCGTGATAAGGACGACCTGCTTCAGTTTGCGTTCAACGAAGATGTCCCGTGCAAAGGCGCGCGCCTGCTGTGCATCTGTAGGACCGAGCCGGAAGATCCAGGGTAGGTTAATCTTCGTGGTGGTGGGATCGCTGGAGAGCGTGACCAGCGGTATCCCGACCTTGTTTGCAACCTGCTCGGCAAGGTGAGCTGACGCGCCATCGAGAGAGGTGATGATCGCCACCGCCTGATCACCATAAATGAATTGCACGATTTCACTCGAAGCGCGTCCCCAAGGCCCGCTCTGGTCGCGTGGGACAATCACCATCCGCTGCCCTTCGGGCAGTGGACTCGCAGCTTCGTCTTCAACTGCCATCTGCGCAGCTTCGAGCAGCGCCTTGCCGTCGTTTTGGTGAGAGCCAGTCAGCGGCGCTAGGAACCCGATCTTGATTTCAGAACCCTTAAGATCATGGGCGGCATCTCGCCCTGGCCCTGAATAACTCACTGCATCGCGTGGAAGGACGGCGTAGGGTTGGGAAGGAGCCTGTGCAAAAGCAGGCATTGTCGAGACGAGGAGGACGGCGGCAGGCAGTCCGGCGGAAAGAAATTTGAAATTTGAAATTTGAAATTTGAAATTGCGCAAGGTTCCCTGCCGCGGCCGCACGACGCTAGTGTTTCTGCCCCACCCTGGGGTACCGTTGGCCGGTACCACCGCGCGGGCTTTTGCCCACGGCGACCGCACGGTGCTGCTACCCACCGCCACGAAGGTGGGCAAGAATCGGGCGCACGAACTGTAGCGGCGCTCCATGAGCGCCGAAGTCATTGGCTCTGAAACGCGGCGGTCATAGACCGCCGCGAGAGCGCGATTGTTTTCACACCTTCCACCGCACGGCGCTATTGCCCAGCGCGGCCGCCTGAAGTGCTCTCGGCGCCTTCGTGACCGCCTTGGCGTGGGGCCAGCCAGTATTCAAACTTGCCATCCTTCACGCGCGCCATGGTCACTGGCGAAATGTTATTCAGGGTGTGGTCGAAAAAGGCTCTTCCGGCCACACCGTCATAGGTCTTCATCTGGTAGTCGCGCAGTGCAGCCATGATCCTGCCGCGGTTTAGGCCAACTTTTTCCATAGTTGAGGTGAGGATATTCATTCCGTCGTAAGCGTAGGCGGCGTAGTCAATGGGCTCCTCGTTGAAGCGCTTCCGGTAAGCATCTCGGAAGGCCAGCCACTTGGGATCCTGGCGGGTGGGATCGAGCGTGGTGGTCACGACCGCTCCCTCGGCGGCAGGGCCGGCGATTGCAAGCAGTTGAGGGTAGGCCAGTCGACTTCCGCCAAAGACGGGCTGATTCATTCCCATGGCACGCATCTGCTTTAGTATCAAACCTGCGTCGACGGCCTCGCCCCAGATGACCACGCCTTCGACCTTGGCGGTTTTCAACATACGCAGTTGGTTGGTGAAGTCCTTGTCGCCACGCTCGAACTTCACTTCCAAGATGGGCTGGTGGCCCATACGCCGTGCCTCGTCGTTGAACTTCCCCACCCCCAGGCGGGCGTAGCGGGTCTGGGTGCGAATTACACCGATGCGCTTGAGTTTTAGGTTCTTGAAAACGTAGTCGGCCAGCGTGTAGCCCTGCTGGCGGTCATCGAGAAAATCGTGCATCAGCCACTGGATGCGAGTCTCCGTCACCGTTGGGTCAGTGGTGCCGACGTTCATAATCGGCACTTCGAGCTTGAGAGAGACGCGAAGCGCGATGTGGCAGTTTTGGCCGTCAACGCAGCCCAGCATGGCCCAGCAGTTTTCGTTAAAGAGCATCTTGATGAGTTCGGTTGAGGAAGCGCCCCAAAGGGCGGATTCGTTGTGCACTTTGAGCGCGTACGGCTTGCCGTGGTATCCGCCGCGGGCGTTCGCCTGCTCGATGGCGAGCTGCGCGCCGTGCAACATGGGAATTCCGAAAATGGACTCAGGATTGTTTTCAATGGGGGCCATGAAACCGATGGCGATTTCGCTCAGCTTGGCGAGGTCGCCGTCACGTCGCTTCTCTGCCGCCCCGTGATAGGCAATCGTATCGGTCTGAATGAACCAATCGTAGTAGGGCTTTGTGAATCGGCGGTAGGGCACCGCTTCGTCCGGCATGTTCGCATAGCGCTGCACAGGCTTGTCGTCGTCCGGCTCTTTGTACTGCGCCCAAGCCGGACAAGCCAGCAAGACGAGGGTGAAGACCGCGATGATTCTTCTCATTATCACTTCTCCGCTCGAGCTCGAGCGACAGAACTTAGCCTAAGGCGTAAGCCATTGCAAAAACCAGCATGTGGCGAGGCAAGCTCGCGCCTACGATGGCAAGCTGCTGACTTCTGATTCATGACTTCTGACTTCTGCCAACTTGGTTCTTCCTACTGCCTGCGCGTGCTCCCGGACCTGGGCGCCACGCGCGCGTGCGAACTCGACGATCCGCGCCAGAGTTGCCGCGTCAATGGCCTGCAGCCCATCACACTTCGGCTCGCCAAATGAAAAATCCGCCACCTCGATGAGCAGGCCATGGCTGCCCATCTCGAGCGCTGCCCGGCTGGCGGGCTCGACCATTGCTGAGACGCCCGTGGCGTGACTTGGGTCCACGACGACAGGCAGGAAAGTGAGCATTTGCGCTGCCGGGATCACGTTGAGGTCCAGCACGTATCGCGAGTATTCGCCGGAAGGGAATCCCCGGATGCCGCGCTCGCACAGCACAATATCCAGGTTGCCTTGCTTGGCGATATACTCGGCGGCGCCGAGCCACTCGCACAGGCTCGCAGACATGCCGCGCTTCAGCAGAATGGGTTTGCGGGCGCGGCCCACTTCAGCCAACAGCGAGTAGTTGTGCATGTTGCGCGAGCCGACCTGAAGCATGTCCGCCACCTGGGCTACTTCGCCCACCATACGCGGGTCCATTACTTCCGTGACAATGGGCAGGCGGGTCTCCTGACGGGCGATGCTGAGGATGCAGAGGCCCTCGAGGCCGGAGCCCTGAAAATCGTGCGGCGAGGTACGAGGCTTGTAAGCGCCACCTCGCAGCATGTCCGCGCCCGCGCGCTTCACCGCGCGCGCCAGTCCCACCGTCTGGGCATGGCTTTCGACCGCGCATGGCCCGCCAATTACTACGGGCCGCTCAGCGCCAAACCGCACACCCGCCACATCCACCACCCGCGTCCCCCTCTCTCCGTACTGGGGGTTCGCCGCCCGGCTCACGAGAGGGCAAATATTCGGGACGTCATCGATGCTGACTTGTCCAGCGATTCTCATTGCCATCCTTCCTCATGGAGTGCGGCAGCGGGGCTTGCGGCGCTGCCGCCTTCGATCTTCGCTGCCGAACTCCATACTCCCGAGCGATTCTCATGGCCATGCTTCCCGCAACCAAGGCGGCGGCTCCGCAAGCTCCGCTGCCGTACTCCAATGCCTACTGGCCGTTGTGGCCGGCGTCACGATCCGACTCGAAGATCGCAATAGCTTCGATTTCGATGAGCAAGTCCGGCCGGCACAGAATGGCTTGGATACCGGTGGAGGCCGGCAGCGGATTCAGACGCTGCTCCTTAAAGAACTGGGTGCGAATTTCGTTGAACGCCTCGTAGTCGCGCTCGATATCGCGCAGATAGCACGTGGTGCGTACAATATCCTTCCACGTTGCGCCTTCGGCCTCCAGAAGTCCGGTAATGTTCTGGTAGGTGCGCCAGCATTGAGCGCGAAAGTCGCCCACGTGGACGGTCTTGCCGTACTCATCCACACTGGCGGTGCCAGAAATCAGCAAGATGGTCACGCCCTTGATGTCCAGCCGCAGCGCGCGGGAAAAGGACGAAGGTTTGGGGTAGTCAAAGGCTTCGTTCAGCGTGCTGGGCGCGCTAACGGCCTTTTTGGGGATGCGCTTGTGCGACTTCTCCGCCGCTGAGGTGGGATGTGATAGACGCATAGAGTTGAGCCTCCTTCTGAGGTTCGCGAGTTCCATGGCTCAGCCCTTGGGCCGTAGCCACCCAAATATCCTCGCCCTGGAAATCCAAATTTAAGATGTAATTGTGGGCAAGGGAGGTTGGTGTCTCGAGCTTGGTTTTTTTCATGTCAGGCCAGGTGATCTCGATCTCGCCGTGGCCGGCTTGCTTGGCGGGACGATAGCTGACCCAGGTATTGGTCTTGTAGTCCAGGTAGCTAAGACCCTTATCGGTACAGGCCCAGACTTCATTGCGGCGGGATTTCGGAGCATTGATAAAGTCTGAGGCGAGGCCGCTGTCCTTGGTAAGGTAATTGTGCCAATTGCGGCCGTCGTAACCGCTCAGGCCGAAATAGGTCGAAGCCCAGACCATGTTGGTGTCGGGGTTGAAGGCGACATTGGAAACAATGATATGGATGAGGCCCTGATTGCGAAACAAAACAATTTCCATTTCCTCGTCGGGATCAGTGTAGGGCTTCCAATAATTGCCCGCGATGTCGTACTCGAGCAGGCCCCCGCCCCAAATGGCAAAATACATCTTATTGCCTGCTGGAGCTATTCCATAGGTCCAGGGCTCATGAAAAGGAGCATTCTTTTCGCTCCAACTCGACCACTCGCCGGTATAGGTGTTCAGGCGGCTCACGCCTGCGGTGGTCGCCACCCAAACGTACTTATCGACAACGGCGATGCCGTAGCAAACGTCGTTCAGTAGGCCGCTGGTGAGGTTAGTAAAGTTCTGAAACTGGCCTCCGGACAAGTGGCTGACTCCGCCCAAGGTGGCAATCCACACGTCGCCCGTTTGCTTATCGACGGCAACGCCCATGACCGCGCGCTGCACCAATCCGTCCTCCGTCGTATAAGCTCGCTGCACCTTTCCGTTCTCGATGAGCGCCAGCCCGTTTTCGGTTCCTACCCAAACCCGATTCCCATCGACGGCGACGCTGAAGACCTTGGGGTCCGGCAAGCCGCTGGAGGTTGTGAAATTCTCCCAGTGGGTGATGAGGTGCGGCTTTTGCGCCCAGGCGGGCGAAGATGCGGGAAGCAGCATTGCAGCGCTCAGTAAGATTCGCTTCAGGCTCGTGATGTGGCGCGGTTTTTGCGCCGTGGCCAGTGCAGACGTGGCGATCGCGGTTGCCATGCTCGGGAACATTCGGTTCATGATGTACTTACTCACCCCAAAAATCTCCAATTTCAGATTTCAAATCCAACGTACTCACAGCGTTTTCAAGAATTCGATTAAATCATTCAGCTGCTCTTTGCCCATGTCCGAGGTGACGCCGTGCGTGTCGTTGTTGTTGAAGACGGTCCAGATTTCCTCCAGTGTCAGAGCTTCTCCGTTATGCAAATATGGCCCGTCTTCATACACGCGATCTAATTGAGGGGTATCGAACGCTGAAATCGTGTCGAACTTATTTGCTGACCCAACGTCGAAGCTGGTCCGGCTTGTATAGTGGGAGCCCGCCGGATGGCAGGTGGCGCACTGGTTATAGACGGGAATGGGCGAGCCATCGTTCTTCTGTGTCCGATAAAACATGGCCTTGCCGCGCTCCTGCGCTTCGCTTAGCTGACCGTCCGGCGAAAGGTGCCGATTCGGAGGCAAAGAAACCTGATTCACGTACGTGACAAGGTCCTCGAGCTCGTGGGTATTGAAGCCTTCAGAACGGAAGAGGTACTTGGCGATGCGCGGGCCGCACTGGGTAGCCAAGTCCGGGTTCTTCCCATTCCATTTATAGGGCGCCGTATCTTTAATGCCGCGCAGAGTGCGATTGGCAACTCGATCTCGTCCCAGTTGCGGCGTTTCAAGATTCCACGCGAGGCCATCTAAATGCGTGTTGGGGTGGCAAGTGGCGCAGGCAAACTGGCCCTGAAAGCAGTACTTCGCAGCATTGAAAAGCCTCTCGCCCCTGCGAACGGCGGTCAGTTCTCGAGGTCCGCCCAAAGCCAACGTCGACGTGATTTGAAGCCTTGTGAGATCAACAACGCTCAGCGTGTCGTCCAGCCGGTTGGCCACGTAAGCCAGCCGTCCATCCGGCGAAATCACTACCGCCTGCGGATTGGAACCGGTCTCCAGGCGCCGCACAACGAACGTCCGCGCCGAATCGAGGCGGTTAGGCAGTTCATCGCCCGGTACGTCTCGAAGCCGCCGCGCTAACTTCGCGGTGTCGATGATGGTGAGCGTGTTGGCTTCCGAGGCGGTCAGCAGCGCGTAGCGGCCATCCGGCGTGAAGGCAGCGCCGTTTTCCCCGGCGAAATAGTAGTCAATGTCATCCAGAACCACTTGGGTGACTTCTCTAGCGGCGGTCTCTGACCGCCGTCGCCGCTCAGAGAGCGCCACAACAGGATCATCGGAGACGGGTCGAATCATTACGAACCCGTGGGTCATGACCCATCCTTGCGCCACGCCGATCAAGGGATCCAGGTTCTTAGGCCTTATTTCCGGAACCAAAAGGTAACCGCCCAGTGATTTCGGGGCCTCCGCAATGTGTCGCAACTCGATGGCCCCGGGAACAAGAACGCGCGCATCCACGACTTGCTTCACTGCGTTGATGACCAGCAACTCGGAGACAGGTGGCTGGTCGTAGGGACCGAAGTGCGGCAGGATGTTCGACACGTAAACGCGCCGCCCGTCCCGCGAGAGAAGGATCTGTTCGGGATACCGTTGGGTCATGAAGCGCTTGATCTCTGCGCCTGAAATGAGGTCGATAAGCGACACATCATTGCTAACGCTGTTGGCGACGTACAGGAACTTGCCGCTTCGATCGGTGGTTAGCCCAACCGGCCCCCAACCGGCCTTAAGGATGCGCCGGAGCTGAAACGCTTGAGCGTCGATTTCGCTGACCGTATCACTCCAGGAGTTCGAGACGTACAACGTCTTGCCATCCGGAGAAACCGCCAGTCCTCTCGGTTTGTCACCAACCTTCAGGCGCCCTACAATTTGCCGAGTGACTGGTTCAACCGCCAACACCGAGCCGTTACCCTCGCAGGCGACGTATATCCGCCGACCATCTCGGGAGAACTGCAACTCCACCGGTGTCAGGTATTCCGGTTCCGCGGTTGCTGCTAGCTGCACGCCGGAGATCCCAGCATAAGAGTACGGTCGCTGACAAAAAACGGATAGCGCTACAAGGGCCAAGGCGCCAGACAGGAGCAGCCGAGTGGTTGCCGCCGCGGTCAACGAAACATAACGTTTTGTGCGAGCGCCGTTCATCGCCCCCTGTTTCCCGTGCTTGCAGGCGTTTCGGAGGGTTCTTTGACGGTCAGGAACTGGTCGGCTTTGATGTGGTCAATCTCCTGTTCAATGCCGCTGGGCCAGTGGATGAGGAGCTTGTCCACTTCGGTGTGTTTGCCCAGGCCGAAGTGCGGGCGCGGATCACCCTGCGAGAGATAGCCGTTCTCTGCTGCCGCCTGGACGTACTGGTGAAGGTCTCCGGCGATGGCCTCGAGGCGCGTTCCGAAGCCGTCGCGGTTGCTCTTCGTTCCCACGAGTTTTATGGTCAGCCAGTGATTGCGCACTCCGAGGGGCGGTGGATTGTTGTGGAGCAGGATTCCTTTGCCGCCCAAAACCATGATGAAGGCATCCATGTACCCGTCATTGTCATAATCGGCGAAACAGGCCCCGCGCCCAACCTTCTTCACCTTGAAGTAGCTGCCCAACTCCGAGGACACATCCGTGAACGTTGAGTTGCCGTTGTTGCGCATAACGGAGTCTTCCATGGGAATGAGCCAATGCAGGCCCCCGTTCACAATAAAAAGGTCCTTCCAACCGTCGTTATCGAAATCGAAGAAACCATCGCCCCAGGCCACGTACTGGCCGGAAACGCTGGCCACACCGGTTTCGACTGTGGTATCAAGCCAGAACCCCTTTGCGCCGGGGTTGTGAAAGAGGCGATGGTAGCGCATGTCGGAAACGAAGATGTCCTGCCAGCCGTCGTTGTCGTAATCCCCGAAAATGGGATTCATGGCGGAGGTAGCTTCTCCGTTCGCCCCAAAAGCCACATTCACGTCCTGCGCCACGTTGGTGAACGTTCCGTCGTGGTTGTTGCGATAAAGATAGCTGTCCATGGTGTCGTTGGCGATGTAGATGTCCGGCCAGCCATCATTGTCGAAATCGCCCGCAGTCAAACCCATGGCCCGTCCCAACGGGTTATCGATACCGGCCTTGTGGGACACGTCGGTAAACGTTCCGTCACCGTTGTTGTGGAAAAGGCGGTCGGCGTCGCCTTCGTAGTCGAGCGGGCCGGGGAATGCGTCGGCGCTGAAGTACTCGCGCTTGGCATTAGGATCGAACTTCAGATAATTCCCCACAAAGAGATCGAGTTTGCCGTCGCGGTCGTAATCAAGCCAGGTTACACCCGTTCCAAAATGGGAATTCTCGACTCCCGCTCTCGCCGTGACGTCGGTAAATGTTCCGTTCCCATTGTTATGGTAGAGAATGGACGAATTCCAGTTGGTGACGTAAATATCCTCGTAGCCGTCATTGTCATAGTCGCCGACGGTCACGCCCATGCCGAATCCCTTGCCGCCGACGCCCGCCTGCTCGGTGACGTCCGTAAACGTGCCGTCTCCGTTATTGCGGTAAAGGTGGTTTGTAGCCTCCACGCCGTCAGGTTTCGAGAATTTGGTGACGCCATCCACATAACGCCCACTCACCACGTAAAGGTCCAAGAGACCATCGTTGTTGTAATCGATCCAGGCGCAACCGGAACCCGTAGCTTCCATGATGGAACTCAGCTTCTGCTCCCCGAAAGAATGCTTAAAGTTAATACCGGATTTCTCGGTGACGTCTTCGAAAGTGGGAAGGGAAGAGGGAGTGGCGGTCTGCCATGCGGGACTTCCTCCTGCATTGGACGCGGCCGTAGCGCGATGGGGGCCCGAGAGTGATCTGGCGCCCGTTGGGTTCTGCGCTGTAACCCTCAATCCCACAACGAGCAGGATCGCCGTGGCAAGCGTCATCGCGATTTGTCGTGCTCGAACTTTCATCCTCAATTCCCCTTGTAGAGGCGGCGGTTGTGCCCGCCCTCGGGCAAGCACAAGGTTGGCCCTACACCTTCCTAATGTGCTGCGTCGAGCGGCGCGCGAACCCCCAGGCAGATGGGCGCGTCAACGCGTCGCAGCGCCATGGGCCAGCGGTTCTCGGGAGCGACGGCGAGATCTTCGTGGCAGCCCACGCAGCCGTGTTCTTCTCCTGGGCGCGCCCAGACCCAACTCTGTTGCCTGCGGGTCACTTTGCCGTCGGCAGTCAACAGTTCAAAACGTACTGGGCGGTCCGGCGGCACCGCGATGTAAAACGAGCCGTCCCGCTCAATGGGCGCCTCCCCGAGGCTGTTTTCCTTGTTCGTGGCCGGGTCAAGAGAAAGCACGCGAACTTGAGTCGGGAACGGCGCCGAGTGAACCTTGGGAGAGTCGTCCCACAAAGCGGCGTTCAGGCATATGAAGTAGCCCGCTTTTATTTCCTGGCGCAGGGTGCTCCAGTACCAGCGAGGAGAAGCATGTGCGGCAACAGGAACGGCTTCGATGCTGGATAATTCGGAGTCCTGGTAAATCGGAGCCTGAAACTTCCCGTGTACGTAGTCAAAGGAATAGAGATCGAATTTCCGCGATGATTGCGGCGCCGAGGCTCGGCGTGCCACAATCAACCTGGCGAGCTCGAGTTGTCTGGGCGACCAGATCAAGGCGCTTGCGGGGCTTAGAGTCGAATTATGCGTGGCGCCACGCCGGATGGCTGCCAGGTTGCCCCCAGCTTCAGAGCCAAGAGCCTTATTCTTGACGAATACCACCGATCCATCATCCAACTCTTCCGCCTGGCTGCGAATCGCCGGCGCTTCGTGGTCGCATCGGAATGCCGCGAGCCCGCTGCCGTCAGGGCGCAACGTATAGAGGTTGCGCGAATTCTCAAACTTCCCTCTCGCTTCCAGGGGCGACCGCGCCGACGCCAGGATCAATCCATTCTGTAGCACAGTCTCGAGTTCGTAGTCACCCGGACCAAAAGTGATGGGATGCGCATCGGTGCCGTCCAGCTTGCTAAAGTAGATTTGGTAGGTCGGGCTTCCGCCGTCCCCTTCAACTTCGCCGGAAAAAGCGATCGCGTCTCGCGGCAGGTAGGCTGGGGCAAGACAGTTCCCATCACAGTGGGTTACTTGGCGCTGCCCCGTTCCATCCGTGTTCATTTCCCAAATCTGCCAAGTTGCCGTGGCATCTTTCTTCGCTGCAAAGAGTACCCTCGAGCCGTCAAAGGAGATGCGCGGGTCCGCCGCGCTAAAGAAATTCGGGGTAAGATTTGCGGGCCTCCGGGCTCCTTGTTCCAAACGAACGATTCTGCTGCCGGAGGGGAATCTCTCTGACAAATTGCCTTCCTTCACGGACGCCGCCTGAACAAAGAGGATAGCAGGGTAATTTGAGCTATCTACCGCTGAAGAAGGCCGCATGGTCTGAGACAGAGCCGGCGTCGATACGAGTACTGCAGAGCCAAGAAAGGCGATCACCACCACCCACGAATTGGCTCCGGCTGACACTCCCTGTTGGTTACGGAGGAGCCCAGGAGGCAGTTGGCTGGAGGGGCTATTGCTGGAAAGCCGACCCCTAACTTCTCCCCGCACGGGAAGCAGAGTTCTCTTGATGGCAGCAACGTTCATAGCGACATTACGGGCACTTCCGCCAGAATAAGAGCAAGCTAGCAGCCGTTCCGGGGCTGTGTCGATGGCAGACATCACAATTGCACATGAGATATGTCAATCTAGAACCACTAGTTTCTTTATTCCCACATCCTAGTTTCTTCCCCTTCGATGTTGGTATAAATGCTTTAGCCTCTCCCAATTAGCTATACATTGGGTAGACCCTGGCTTCGTGTCCGCTCAGAGCGGCACGCATGTTTTGTCGGTAGCGATATCAAAGTGGAGAGAAGGTCGCGTCGGGCTGGCCATTCAGCGACGCGCCGCGGATTGCAGGCCTTCGAGGTTTTGAATCGTCAGGTGTCGGCCACGCGCGATAATCAACTGTTGGTGCCGGAAAGTCGCCAGTGTACGGCTTATTGTCTCGGGCGATAGTTCGAGAACTTCACTGATCTCTTGCCGGGAGAGTGGCAGGGTCAGCGTAGTGCATCCGTCAACTGGGGGTGCGTCGGAGGCAACCAGCGACAGAAGGAAGGTTGCGACCTTCATTCTGGCATCTTTGAAGCTCATATCCGTGACTTGACTTCGTACCCGCCCAACCTCATTAATCAAAAAACGTACCATTCCCAACGCGATTTCCGGGTTGGACTGGAGGAATGTGACAACGTCCTCTCGAGATGCTGCGCAAATCTCGCTGTCTCGCAATGTGACGGCCGAAAGGGAGTAGGTGGGGTCGGAAAGGGCTTCAAGGCCGAACAACTGACCCGGAAACAGAACCCCGGTTATGCGGTCTTTCCCGTTCTCCAGCGATTTGACCAATTTGACCAGACCGGCATGGAGAGCGAACAAATGTTGGGCCACACCACCCTCGAAGAAGAGAATTTGGTTCTTCCTGTAGCGAGCCGGTCGGAACACGCACCCCAGTCGCGCAACTTGTTCACTGGAAAGACTGCTGAAGAGTGAGTTCTTCAGAACCGGACAATTGCTGCATGTGGGGCCCATGGAGTTCTCGCTTTCTCAGGGGTGTAGGAGATACAATAGTCCTGTGGCTGTCAGGGCAATCTGCGTGCCAGAAGTCAGAATGTCGAGATGGGATTCGCGAACCGTTAAAGGTGACATATTGTCGCAGTTGGTCATTGATTTCTATTAGCCTCTGATTTAGCAAGCCGACCGTTCTCAAAGTCACTGCGCGGAATGCTTGTGCTGTTGAGAGATTCGACACATGACCGGCGCGTCTTTTTTCTCTGTTTACTGTCAAAACTGAGGAATAATGGGGTTGCTGCTTTAACCGCCGACCGAGGTGACGTCTATGGCCATTTCGTTTCCGGGATTTACCGCTGAAGCTTTTGCGTTCTTTCAGGAACTTTCGCAACACAACAACAAAAACTGGTTTGACCAAAACCGCGCGCGCTATGAAACGTATGTTACCGGCGCCTTCCGCGGCTTGCTCGAGACTCTCACGCCCTTTTTGCTCACCCTCAACCCCCAATTCGAGATTTCCGGAAAGACTAACGGCAGTTTCTCGCGCATCAATCGTGACATTCGATTTAGCAAAGATAAGGCTCCGTACCATTCAAACTACTACCTCTACGTCTATGATCGTAGCCGCGACCGGGGCCATGCGGGGCGGCTGTACGTGGGTCTTTCAGCAGAATGCGTTACAGTCGGCTTTTCCATCTATGATACGTGGAAAGGACCCAAGGGGGCGCTCCAGACGGTCTTTCGTAAAAGGTTGGTGACAGACAGGGAGCTTTTCGGCAGGCTGCTCGAGGAAACGGTCCGCAGCAAACGCTACCAGACTTACTGGCATCGTCATGAAAGCGGCGACTGGGCACAACACCCCGGCCTTCCGCGCCGCGACGAGGACTGGCAAACCTTGCAGGCATGGATCGTGCGCAAGGTCTATGAACCGAATTCGCGCGTGGTAGCGCAGCCCGCCTTTGCCAGCCATGTGGAGCGAATCTTCAAAGAACTCTACCCACTTTACCTCTTCAGCTCGGACTCAGGCGCGAAATGGCGGGCGTGAACCTGTACGCCCAGCAAACTATTACACCCGTCGACAAGGATCCGGTGCGGGCGCGTTGCCAGGTGACGAGTTTCACCATGCAACCTGGGCAAGTGGACCAAGCCCTCGTAATCAGAGATCCGGCTGGAGAACAAACCGTGTTGTTCGATCTTACCCAGGGCGGAGCCATTGTCTCTTTGAAATACCAGGGGATTGAGCACATTTGGGGATACAACGGTGGAGGTCTTTTGCAAATGGCATTTCACCACGAAGTCAAAGTGGGGAATCTCACGGGTGATTACAACCCCACCCAGGCTGGTGATGGTACGGCCATGTCTTTGGTGACCGGGGTGGCTTGCCAGGGGACCGAAAGCATCGACCTGATGGCGGTGATATTGGACTTGAACCACAACAATAGCTTTTTCGACAAGCCACTGCTGGCGGTTTGGAACGGGCAGGTCAGTGATCTCTCCCCACTCAGTTACTCCACTCCTTATGGTCTCGAGACACGCTCGCAATGGGGGAGCAATCCAGCCGGGAAGCCCAAATACTATCTGCCCTTGGACGAGCGATTCACCCGCCTTGCGGATGAGAAGGTGGGGCCGTTCAGTTACGATTTCGCCGTCTATGAACCGTGGGAGTTCGATGTGGGCGCCATGAGTCCCGCAGACTGTCCTTGCGACCCTTCCGCGACACAGCATGTGGCAGGCGGATGGTACAAAGACGAGAGCCGGGAGCTTGGCCTCGCGGTGGCGATGCCCAGCAGTAACTTCGCTCACAGCAAGGTGGGGGGTGGATTCAATAGCGATTATATGTGGCGGAATAGGAATTTCCATCTTGAATCAAGTGCGACGCTGGATGGGATTGCTTCCAAGGCATTTGTCTGGTATGCGATGGTTGGCGCATATGGCAAGATGCGTTGGAATTCGCGCGCCACCTGCCGGCGTGGCACGGCAATGAATAACGCGCATCACCGAACGGTTGCCATCTTGTATAATCCCTTGGTCCGTTGAGTTTCACTATCTCTTGTTGCTTCTGGCTCATGAGGGAGCAGAAATCCATCCTCGTCACTGCCGGCATCGTAGTAAATGGCGACCGGGTATTGATCTGCCAGCGTCACCATTCGGACCCTTACGGAATGCAATGGGAGTTTCCCGGGGGCAAGGTGAACGAGGGGGAGGACCTGAAAACCGCCCTTCGCCGCGAGCTAGCTGAGGAACTCACGATCGAGGCAGAAGTAGGCGAGGAGGTCTTTCGACTTCGCCACGCCTACCCGGATCGGAATGTGGAAGTGGTTTTCTTTGCGGTACGGAGTTTTCGCGGCATGATTCTGAACCGGGTGTTCGAAGCTCTTGCTTGGGTCGGACGATCCGAACTGACTGAGTTCAACTTCCTCGAGGCGGACCGCGAACTGGTGCGCCGGATATCACATGCTGAACTCGATTTGTGAATTGCAATGCACTGAGCAGACCCCCTCACCCGTCCCGCGCCGGATGAAGAGTGCGTTGGTTCGGGCCGCACTTTCCATCGAGGGTGAGGGGGTCCAACGGAAAGAAGGTGTGAGAAAACCACGTTGCAGGAGCGGTCCTTGTGGCTGCCCTGAGACAACCACAAGGGTTGCCCCTACGACTAGTCCCAAACCACGATTTCTTCCCGCCTTGGGAGGGGGGAGGAATCTAAAGCCTACATCCTCTGCTTTCTGCCTTTTGCTTTCTGCCTTCTGCGTTCTGCCTTCTGCGTTCTTACACGCCCAAGTTGAAAGCGTTGAAAGTTCCGCACCGACGCGTTATGTATGGGTCAGCAGCGGACGCGTTGAAGGACACCTGGCGCTACATTATTCTCCCGCCGGAGCCTTTTCGCCGGATAGCGCAATGTTGGCAATCGCCAGCGAAGAGAAGGTCGTTTTGCTGGGAGTGCGTGACGGCAACATTCAAAAAATACTGAAGATTCGTATCCCGGATATCACCGATCTCAACATTCACTCCGCGAACTTTCTGGCTATGAACCAATTGCTCTTGTTTGGGAATGGAGTGATCTCGGTGAAGGGCAAAGGACCAGCCGGGTCGACGCCGCTGCTGGCGTTTCAATGGGACACCGTCGAAGACCGGCTGTCGGGCACGCTAAAGGCGGTAGGGGAAGGTGGAGGGTTCGGGCCCATCCTCTATTTCCCTCGCCTCGAATACCTGGTAGTGTATAAGGCGAGCAATTTCGATCTTTGGAATCCCCGCTCCGGGCGCGGGGGCAGGCTTACTGTCCCTGATCTGACCCAAACTCCCAATGTGTTCGCCTTTTCTCCGGATGGTCATTGGCTGATCCTGGCACAAATTGCCATGAGCACAAACCCGGATCCGGCGGTGGTCGAGTCCAAGGAGCACCGGTTTGTTGATAGCCTGCGCGGACACCAGGGGACTGTGCTCAACATTTCGTTTTCACGCAACAGTACGAAGGTAGTTACCGCCTGCGAAGATGGCAAAGTTCGAATCTTCTCTGTGCCCGCCTGGAAGCTCCTGCAAACACTCGTAGGACATCATGGGCCGGTGCATTGGGCGGAGTTCTCACCCGACGGACGATGGCTGGTTTCTGTTGGCGAGGACAAGACGGCTCGAGTATGGTCTGTCGAAGATGGCCAACTGCAGCAGACCCTGGAGGAGAGTAGGGATCCTCTCCTGACAGTCAGTTTTTCTCCCAGCGGCGAGTTTATCGCAACGTCCTCCGAAAAAGCAGTGTTCCTGTGGAAGCGCACGGTGCAGTAGTCCGCGATCCATTAACCCTTGTCCGTGGCCAGTGGCCAGTTGTACGAGCGCCGCTGATCGTCGGAAGCCCTGAATGACAAACGATCGACCACGGACGACCACTGACAACGGACGCAATCCTTGAATTGTGCTAAGATTTTATGTCGCAGAGAGGGCAGGGAAGTGCGTCCCGCGTAGACGCAGACGTAAAGACACCTATGACTAAGGTTGGGATGGTGAGCCTCGGTTGTCCGAAGAACCTTGTCGACAGCGAGGTGATGTTGGGATTGCTGGCTCGGAAAGGATACGAGTTGACGCCGCGTGCTGAGGAAGCCGAAGTCATCATCGTCAACACCTGCGCGTTCATTGCGCCTGCCCAGCGAGAGTCCATTGACACCATTCTGGAAATGGCGGAATACAAGAAGTCCGGTCCGGCCAGAAAGCTGGTCGTGGCCGGCTGCCTGGTGGAGCGTTACCGCCAAGAGATCCTGAAAGAGATACCGGAAGTGGATTTCGTGATTGGGACCAACGAACTGGAGCGGATCCTGGAGGCTTGCGGGGGGAACGGCGAAGACCGGGGCCAAGAGGCGAACTCCGGGCCCTATCTTTATCATGATCTCACGCCCCGCGTCCTCGCCACTCCCTCCTATTCCGCGTATTTGAAGATCGCTGAGGGTTGTGACCACCCCTGCGCCTTCTGCGTCATTCCGCAGATGCGGGGCAGGTTTCGTTCCCGGCGGTTCGCCTCTGTGGCGCGCGAAGCGGAGAACCTGGCGCGAAACGGCGTGGCCGAATTGACCATCGTCGGTCAGGATACCACGAGTTACGGCGAGGACTTGGGGCTGCGCGACGGGCTGGCGTCTCTTCTGCGCGAGCTCGGCAAGATCCCCGAGCTCGTTTGGGTGCGGTTCCTTTATTGTTACCCCAATCGTTTGAGCGATGCGCTTATCGCGGCCGTGGCGGAAACGTCGAAGCTGGCCAAGTACCTTGACATTCCGCTCCAGCACGCCAGCGCGCCGGTACTGAAGTTGATGCGACGCGGCTCCAGCGGCGAGCACTTTTTGCGATTGATTGAGAAAATTCGCTCCGCTATCCCTGACGTTACCCTGCGAACCTCTTTCATCGTGGGCTTCCCCGGCGAGACGGAAGAGGACTTCCGGCACTTGCTGAGCTTCGTCGAGGCCGCGCAATTTGATCACGTGGGCGTGTTCCTGTATTCCAACGAAGAAACGAGTTCGAGCTATGCGTTGCCCGGCCAGGTCCCCGCGCCGCTGGCCGGCCGTCGCAAGCAAAAGCTCATGGCCTTGCAGCGCAGGATTTCGCGGCGCAAGCTGCGGCAGAAGGTCGGACGTTCGTTTCCGGTTCTGGTGGAGGGCCGCTCAGAGGAAACAGAATTGCTCTTTCAGGGCAGACTGGAATCGCAAGCGCTTGGCATTGATGGTCAAGTATTGATCAATGATTTTGAGGGGATAGAACCTAAGCCCGGAGAATTCCGCTGGGCTGCCATTACAGCCGCGGGTGACTACGATCTGGTAGCGCGGCTGGAGGCGCGGAACTTTGCACAGCGGGCAGTTCCGAAGCCGAGGCCTATGGCCGGATCGCGACTGGTTCAGATTCAAGCAGCGGCGATGCCCGCAGTCTAGGGGAAACCCCTCTGACGGCGGGCGTGGCGACCACGAGCTTCGCCCCACCGGCGCCAATTCTGGCTATGCGATGTCCTATTTGCCGTCAAGAAGTTCCTTGGTCAGGTAACGCTTTTCGACCCTTTTGCACCGAGCGTTGCAAACTGATCGACCTCGACCATTGGCTGTCGGAGCGCTACCGGATTTCAAGTCTTCCGGAAAGCGGAGATAAGAATAGCGCTGACGTAGAGATGGGGCAGGAGGACAAGAGCCGCAGTGGCTAACCAGCGCCGCAGTTTCCACCTGTGGGTCGCGACGGGTTTGGGCGCGGGCTACTTTCCGGTGGCGCCGGGGACCGCCGGATCAGTAGTGGGTTTGGCTCTGGTCATCGCTCTTCGCCAGACCTCACTCCAGCCTCCGGAATTGGGCTTATGCCTGGCGGCTCTCGCGGGCTTACTTTTCGCCTTGGGAGTCTGGTCAGCCGGGAAAGCGGAAAAGACATTGGGACGCGTGGATCCCGGCCAGGTGGTAATTGACGAAGTCCTGGGACAGATTATTACCTTTATCGCCACCCCTAGAATCACCTGGGTAGGGTTGGTTGCCGGTTTCATCTTGTTCCGTGCCTTCGATGTCGTAAAGCCTTTTCCGGCGCGACAGGCCGAGCGATTTCCTGGCGGCTGGGGTATCATGTTAGATGACGTCGTCGCGGGCCTTTACAGCCTGATCGTACTTCTGATTCTGGGACGCTGGATCAAATGAACTTGTGGAAGAAGTCTGACAAACCCGATCTTCCTGCTACCAAGAAAGGATCAGCTACGGATAAACCGTTGATTGAGCGCGTGACTCCGGGCGCCGCGATTCCCGGCGGGGAGATCTGCATTTCGGGCCGCCGACTCGCTCAAAACGGCCGCGGCAGGCCGCAAGTGCGCTTTGGCGATCGTCCGGGAGGCTTGCTCCTAAGTTCTCCCAACCGGCTCGTCGTGCGTGTTCCCGAAGGTGCGTCGAGCGGCGCCGTGACCGTGGACACGGGAGTTGCGGTGAGTGCGCCCGCTTCTGTGGCGGTAGGAGTCACCATCGCTGAAAACCTCCATCCCGTGGCCAATCCCGCTATCGATGCTGCCGGGAACACTTTCACCACATTCAGCGGCAGTCGTGGGCAGAAGGTTCCCGTGTCCGTGTTCAAGATCGATCGGCAACAGGCCGTTCGCCCCTTCCTCCACGATCTATTGAACCCGACGGGGCTGGCGTTCGATCGCGCCGGTTATCTGTATATTTCCAGTCGGATGGAGGGTACAGTTTACAAAGTAAGCCCGGATGCCCATCGCGAGATTTACGCGGAAGGGATGGGAGTCGCCACGGGGATTGCCTTCGACGGCGAGGAGAACTTGTATGTGGGCGACCGGACGGGCACGGTCTTCAAGATCAGCCGTGATCGGCAGATTTTCGTTTTCGCGACGATTGAGCCGAGCATAGCCGCATACCATTTGGCTTTTGGTCCTGACGGTAACCTTTACCTTACCGGACCGACCATTTCCAGCTTCGACCACGTTTTCCGTATCTCCCCCAGCGGCGAGGTGACTTCGTTCTATCGCGGCCTCGGGCGGCCGCAAGGGTTGGCCTTCGATAGCGATGGTAACCTTTACGTTGCGGCCTCGCTGGCTGGTGAGCGGGGGATTGTGCGCATTACGCCTGAAGCTCGAGTGGAGCGGGTTGTATCCGGCCACGGCATCGTGGGGGTCGCCTTTACACGACAGGAGTCAATGGTCGTCGCCACCAATAGCTCCCTGATCGAACTGCCTGTTGGCATCAAGGGCAAGCCGTTACTACAGTGATGGGTGACAACTCCTGACTTCAGTCTTCTGACTTCTGCTTTCTAGTTTCTGATTTTTCAAATGGACGCTGAAATTATCGCCGTCGGCTCAGAGTTGCTAACTCCTTTCTACCAGGATACCAATTCTCTATTTCTCACGGGGCGGCTTAACTCCCTAGGGATTGAGGTGCGCTTCAAGTCGGTTGTGGGAGACCGAACAGATGATCTGGCAACTGTTTTTGAGGAAGCGCTTGCGCGGTCGCAATTGATCATTCTGACAGGTGGGCTCGGCCCTACAGAGGATGATCTGACGCGACCGGTGGTGGCGGGAGTGTTGGGGCGAAGTTTACACGAGGATCCTGCCATCCGCCAGCAGATTCAGGAACGCCTTGCGCGGTTCGGACGGCCGATGGCGGAAAACAATCTGCGCCAAGCGATGCTCCCTGAAGGCGCCACGTGGCTCGAAAACAAGCACGGAACCGCGCCCGGCATCTGGATCGAGCACGACCACGTTCTTGTCGTGCTTCTGCCGGGACCGCCGGGCGAATTGGAAGCGATGTTCGATGCCGCCTGCATGCCCCGGTTAGCGCAGGCCTCCCGAGGACAGAGGATTAGAACTCGCGTTTACAAGGTGGTGGGCCTGCCGGAATCGGAAGTCGATAAACGGGCAGCGGCGGTTTACAAGGCCTACGCGAATCCTGTTACTACGATTCTGGCCAAGCCTGGCGCCATCGAAATTCATTTGCGTGCCCGAGCGCCCAGCGACGAGGAAGCAGATAAGCTGCTGGCCGAATTGGGCGACCAGATCGAATTGGCTTTGGGGGAATATATTTTTTCCACACAAGGGGAGTCGCTGGAGGAAGTGGTGGGAATGTACTTGGTGATGCGCCACAAGACTCTGGCTGTGGCCGAGAGTTGTAGCGGCGGTCTACTCTCGGAGCGGCTGACGCACAACTCCGGCAGCGCGGACTTCTTCCTGGGCGGCGCGATCTGTTATAGCAACGCGCTGAAAACCAAATTGGCGGCTGTGCCGGCGGCTTTGATTGACGAGTATGGCGCCGTGTCGCGGCCAGTTGCCCAAGCCATGGCGGAAGGCATCCGCGCGCGAACCGGAGCATCCCTCGGAGCGAGCATCACCGGAATCGCAGGGCCGACTGGCGGCTCGAGCGAGAAACCGGTGGGTTTAGTCTTTATTGGGGTTGCCGATGAGCGCGGAACACAGGTTCGCGAATTTCGATTCCCCGGCGGTCGCGAAAGGGTGCGCTTGTGGTCCACACAGATGGCTCTTGAAATGATCCGCCGGAGAATCCGGGACTAGAGTCTAGCCCCACACGACATGCGTGCTTTTATCGCCATCGATCTCCCTGAGACAATTCGTGGGACATTGCGCCGTAAGCAGGCTTTGTTCCGTTCCGTTTCTCCTGACGCGCGTTGGACCCAACCAGAAGGCATCCATCTGACGCTCAAGTTCTTGGGCGAGGTTCCCGATCCTAAAGTGAAGGAAGTGTGCGGCATCCTGAAGAACCTTGGGCAGTTCGAAGCCTTCATCATTCAATTGAAGGGTTTTGGTTTCTTTCCCGATGCGCGGCGTCCGCGAGTGCTCTGGGTAGGAGTGGAGGCGCTCGCCAGTCTTAGTCACCTTGCTGAGCAGGTTGAAATAGCGATGCAAGGGGTCGGCTTTGCCCGCGAGGAGCGCGCCTTCCGACCCCACCTGACGCTGGCCCGATTCAGAGTCCCGCGACCACAAGCAGCCCTCCAAGCGCTCCTCATCCAAGAACAGGAGCAGGAACTGGGGAACTTCGAAGTTTCGGAGTTTTATCTGTTCGAGAGTAAACTCTCGCCTAAAGGCGCAGAATATCGGAAGATCGAACGGTTCCCGTAAAGCAGTAGTCAGAAGTCAGAACTCCTAGCTGAGTGCTCAAGCATGACCGGCCCGCTCACAACCCTGATTGCATACCTGTTAGGTTCGATTCCGTTCGGCTACCTCATAGTTCGCTGGCAGCGAGGAATCGACGTTCGGTCGACGGGCAGCGGCTCAATCGGCGCCACGAACGTCATGCGGAATGTCGGAATTGTGGGATTCGTCGCCACCTTCCTTCTGGACGCAGGAAAGGGATGGCTCGCTGTCCTGCTTGCTTCCAAGATGACTTCAGATGATCCCACGTTGGTAGCGGCAGCAGCATTCGCTGCAGTTTTAGGTCACTGCTTCCCCTTTTGGCTTCACTTTCGCGGCGGCAAAGGCGTGGCAACCGGAGTCGGCGTCTTTATCGCCATCGCCCCTTGGCAGGTTGTGCTCGTCCTGGTTATCTTCGCGGTTGTGGTAGCGATCTGGCGCTACATTTCGCTCGGATCTATCGTCGCCACCGCGGCATTTCCCATCCTGGTCTACTTTATGAAGCATCCGCCATTCCAGGTGGTTCTTGGCGCGGCAGGAGCGGCCCTCATGATTATCAGTCGCCACCATGCCAACATCGCGCGGCTGCTCAAGGGGACGGAGAATAAGGTGGGACAGAAGAAGGTAGTAGGGAGTGGGCAGTAGGCGGAGAGCAGAAAGCAGAAAGCGGAATTACATCCCGGCGGTCTTCCTGCGGAAGCGGGAATCCACGTCCCCGGGACTGGCATGGACCCCGTTTTCGCGGGCGTGACGGCAAAGAGAATCCTCGTTTACTAAGTGGGCCGCAGCCTCATCAACTGACCATGAGGGCTCGCGGCTGATAGCTAACTGCTGATAGCTGAAGGCTGAGAGTGAAGAGAGTTGCCATCATCGGGGCAGGGAATTGGGGCACGGCGCTTGCCGCTACACTCGCCGGGACCGGCCACGCGGTGGCGCTGTGGGCTTATGAGCCGGAGATTGTGGAGAGCATACGCGCCCAACATGAAAACGCTCTTTTCATGCCGGGCGTGAAGCTTCCAGCGGGTATCGTGGCTACGGCTGATTTGGCAGAGTCGCTCGGACAAGCGGAAATTGTATTGACGGCCATGCCCTCGCATGTGTGCCGCTCCCTTTATGAAAGAATGCTGAGCCATCTCGGGCCGGAGATGATCTTTGTGAGCGCCACCAAGGGAGTCGACACGGACCGCGTGATGCGCATGAGCGAGATTATCGAAACCGTCGTGGGGAAACGGTTTGCGCCTCGACTGTGCGTCCTCTCCGGGCCCAGCTTCGCCAAAGAGGTTGTGAGAGGTGATCCCACCGCGGTGGTCGTGGCCTCGCGGGACCGCGCCGCAGCCCAGTTGGTGCAGAAAGAGTTTTCCTCGAGGAGGTTGAGGATCTACACCTCAAGCGATGTGGTTGGAGTCGAAATCGGAGGGGCGGTCAAGAACGTCATCGCCATCGCGGCCGGCGTCATTACCGGCTTAGGGCTTGGACACAACCCTACGGCCGCGCTCATTACGCGCGGCCTTGCGGAGATCTCCCGTCTTGCCTATGCCTGCGGGGCAAGGCGCGAGACGCTGGCAGGTCTCGCCGGGATGGGAGACCTCGTCCTCACTTGCACCGGTGACCTCAGCCGGAACCGAATGGTGGGAGTGGAAATGGGACGGGGCCGCAAGCTCCCGGAAATCATTGGCTCCATGCGGATGGTGGCGGAAGGTGTCAAGACAACTTACGCCACGGTGGCCCTGGCGGAACAAAAAGGAGTCGAAATGCCGATCACAACCCAGGTGCACCGTATCCTGGAGGGGCAAATCACTCCCCGTGAAGCAATCCGCGAGCTTATGGAGCGGACCTTAAAGGACGAGTAGATGCAGCGGGCGAGACGCCCGCGCGACGCCGCTTGCTCAGTGCGGTCACACCGGCCACCCTACACAACGACAGAGGTAGCCGGCGCACAGAACTGGTCAAAGGCGCGAGTGAGATCCGCGGCGATTTCTTCCGGCATCCGCCCTTCGATGTCGTGCCGTTCCAACATATAGAGAAGTTTGCCGTCACGGAGCAAGGCAATAGAAGGCGAGGAAGGTGGGTAGTCTGCAAAATAGCTCCGAGCTTTCGCCGTGGCTTCCTGATCCTGACCGGCAAAGACCGTGGCCAGCACGTCGGGTCGCACCGTGTGCGATAGTGCGTAAGCGACAGCGGGTCTGGCACGACCCGCCGCACATCCGCAGATTGAGTTCACGACTACCAGCACCGTGCCTTTGGACTTGCCCAGCACAGCGTCCACCTCTCCCGGGGTGCGCAACTCCCGGAAGCCGACACGTGTCAGTTCTTCCCTCATGGGTTGAACGAACTCCTCGAGATACATCATGACAGGCCTCCCTGATGAATTGGGATTCGGATTCTCGCCCTGAGCTTCCGAACAGGTAAAATTATAGCACACCGGCCGGATCGCGTTCGCATCGGAAGACCGCGAGACCTGGAGATCGGGTGATCACCTATTCACCCGATCTCCCCGATCTCCCGATCTCCTGGTCGGTGGTGTTACAATAGCAGTCGTCTCTGCGGGAGGAAGGTCATGTCGGCCATCAAAGTTGGTAAGCCAGCGCCGCTCTTCGGACTGACCGCTACGGACGGCGGGAATTACTCATTGGAAGAGGGGCTGAAGCACGGCCCGGTACTGGCGGCTTTCTTCAAGGTCAATTGTCCCACCTGCCAGTACACTTTCCCATTCTTGGAAAGGCTTCACCAGCAACTGCGCTCCGGGGGCGCGCAGATCTGGGGAATCTCGCAGGACGGAGTTAAGGACAGTCAACGTTTCGCCCGGGATTACTCCGTAACTTTTCCTATTCTCATCGATGAATACCCGTACCGAAGCTCGCGGGAATATCGACTTGAGTATGTCCCGTCGATATTCCTCATCGCGCCCGATGGCTCGATCACCATCAGAAGCGAAGGCTTTGCCAAGCGTGACTTGGTGGCAATGCAACAGTCGCTTGCTCAAGCGCTCTCCGTGCCGGTGGGCGAACTATTCTCGGCGAAGGAAAATGTCCCCGAGTACAAGCCTGGTTGAGGGTCCAAGAGCTAGGCTTGGTTCAAGCCACTACCCTATCTTCCCATCGTCCGAGCTTTTTCAAGGATTGCCGGCCGTGCGCCTTCCATGATGTCGCGCAGGTCATGGTAGCGCAACGTTCGTTGTTCGAATGTGCGCCTCTCGAGTGCGGTCAGAAAACGCGATTCGAACTCCTGGAAGTAGGCGCCGTAAAGGTGATAGCTGTCGGCCTGATGGCAGTATCGCCCCACCCTGACCGTCCTTCCCGAAAGCTCTGAAATCCGGCTGGCGATCTTGTGTTGAAGTTGCACTAGGGCAAAGATGTTCATAAATGCCGCTTTGTAAGCGTCGTTCGAGCGGAAGCGCACATTCATGCTGAGGAGCCAGTCCGGCGAGGAGTCGAGGGATTGGCCTCCCGACTCCTCGACTTCCGTAATGCGGCACCAGATGCTCTGCATACATGCGGGGTCGTAGCAATCATTGTCCTCCCAAACCATCCAGGTCACGGCCTGGGCGCGGCGTGTGTAGGGAGTTTTCGCGAGCTTCTGGCACAGCGTCTCAACCTGGTCCAAGGGGCGGAGTGTGGGGACTTTGTAAGCAAAGAGGCGCTGGTGGTAGGTGTACTCCCACCGAGTATCGCCGGGGTCGCGAGCGTCGCGCACCAGGTGGTCCTTGATTCCCTCGCAGACTTCCATCACATATTCCTGCAAGTCTTCGGGCCCCCCGGGGAAATCCTTGTGGATCATCGGCTCCTTGAGCGGATCGGCAATCGTAATGATCATCGTGGCGTCTTTGCTGGGTGGGTCGTCCGGTTTGTCGTATTGCGTCTTCATGTTGCACCCGCACTTGTAAAGCAACGCCAAAGACTCTTCCCAGGCGCGTGCGATGCAGTCTGCTTCAACGTGTAAGACTGGTATGCCGTTCATAAAACCCCCAGGGATTGTCGATTTGCGATTGACGATTGCCGATTGAAACCATCAGCGAAAGCATCGGTAACATTCGCGAAGCTATCCAGCTTTACATTGACAGTCTCGTCGAAGATGGCCTGCCCGTGCCGGAAGAAGACATTTTCATCAAGCCGATTGAGATACCCGCGTGAGTCCCAAACCGCCAGCCCTTAGCCTCTACGTGGTGACCCCAACTTCCGCCAAACTTTTGTCGAGCGCGGTGAGAGCCACTTCGACATCGCTTTTGGAGATGTTCAGTGGCGGAGACATGCGAACCACGTTCCCGTGGAGCCCGCCCTTGCCCACCAGTAAGCCGTTCGCCCGCGCGCGTTCCATGACGCGATTCGTGGCTTCTGTTGCCGGTTCCTTCGTCCGCCGATCTTTCACCAGCTCGATACCTTGCATCAGTCCCATGCCGCGAACGTCGCCGATGAGGGTGTGCTTCTCCTTCAAAGCTTCGAGACTTTGGTGGAAGTGATTGCCCACCTCGTGGGCGTTATCCATGAGCCGGTCCTCCTCGATTAGGTCTATGGTGGCTTTGGCCGCAGCGCAGGTAACGGGGTTGCCGCCAAAGGTCGAAATCGTAAGGCCTTTATAGGCGTCGGCTATGTCGGGACGGGTAAGCGTCAAGCCGATGGGCACGCCGTTGGCCATGCCTTTCGCGGAGGTGATGATGTCCGGCTCGACTTCCCAGTGCTCGATGCCCCACCATTTCTCGCCCGTGCGTCCCCACGCGGTCTGAACTTCGTCGGCAATGAAAAGGCCCTCGTAATTCCGCACGATGTTGGCGGCAATTTGGAAATAGCCGGGCGGCGGAACAATGAATCCGCCCAGGCCTTGAATGGTCTCGGCAATCAAACCTGCCACCTGGCCGCTGGTGGAAGTCTTGATGACCTCTTCGATGTCCTTGGCGCAATGCAGCTCGCAGCTCGGATAGGTGAGCCCGTAAGGACAACGGTAGCAGTACGGCCCCGGAGCGTGCACAATACCATAAGGAATCACGCCCGCCTTGCGCCAGGTGTGCAGCCCCGTAAGCGACTTGGTCAGTTGGGAGTGGCCGCTGTAGCCGTGGCGCAATGCCAGGATTTCATAATTCCCCGTGTACATGCGCGCTGTGGTAATGGCCACCTCATTGGCCTCCGTGCCACTGTTTGAGAAATAGCTCTTCTTCAGCGCGCCCGGAGCAATCTGCGCGACCTTTTCCGCCAAAGCCACGATGGCTTCGGTAGGGAAAAGGGTTGAGGTGTGCTGGACGCGATCGATCTGCGCTTTGATCTTGGCGGTCACCTTCTCGTTCGAGTGCCCGACGCTTATGGTGACGATCCCACCCAGAAAATCGAGATATTGCTTCCCCTCCAGATCCCATACGTACTGACCCTTGGCATGGTCGATCACCAGCGGGTCTTTGAAGTAGGTGGTGACGCAGTTGAAGATGTATTCCTGCTTTTTGCGGATGATTTCGTCTTTGGTCATGTGCGCCTCGGAAGTTCACAGTCTACAGTCGACAGTTAACAGCAACCACGGCGGACGCGCCTGCTGCCATTGGAGATGGCCAAAATGCTGAGTTTTACTCAATCTCGCTCTGAGCCCGCCTCTACTTTACAACGTAGCGCGTAAAGCATGCGAACAATTTGGGAGATCTCCAATAGGGGCTTCTCGGTTTCTTGTTTTTGCAGGTAGCCCAGGTCACAGCATAGCATGACGAGGTACTCCGTCTCTGACAAGGAACCCTCGGTGATGTTGAGGAAGCGTGCATAGTCCTGCTTACCCAACCGCTTCGTGCCTTCCGCGACGTTCGTGGGGACCGAAACTGCGGCGCGCCGGAGCTGCGATGATAGGCCGAAGCGCTCGTCCCCCGGAAGACGCCTAGTCAGCCGGTAAAGGTCGAGGACCAGCGAATGGCTTCTCTGCCAGACTTTCAGCTCGCTAAAGTGTTGCATAGGCCCCTTCCTGGTCCGCAACGCAGTCTTCGGACGTCATCTACTGTCAACTGTTGACTGTCAACTGTCGACTAGTAATCACTTCAGATAAGTATCCAGCCAACCCAATACCGTTTTGTACCAGAGTTCGCTGTTCTGCGGCTTCAGCACCCAGTGGCCTTCATCGGGGAAGTGGAGCAGCCGCGAGGGAATGCCACGGCGTTGCAAGGCAGTGAAAAGTTGCATAGCCTGGCCTTCAGGAACGCGGAAGTCGAGCGCCCCTTGAACGAGCAGCATGGGCGTCTGAATGTCCTGCACGTGATTAGAAGGCGACGATTTCTCGTAGGCCTCGCGCTTCGTCCAGGGCGGGCCCTGGTGTTCCCACTCGTCGAACCAGATCTCCTCTGTTTCGCCGTACATGCTGCGCGAGTCGAAGACGCCGTCGTGAGAGACCAGCGCCTTGAAGCGGCGTGTATGGCCGGCGATCCAGTCGATCATGTATCCGCCAAACGAGGCCCCGGCTGCGCCCACGCGATTCTTGTCCACGTAAGGCAAATTCTCCAAGTAATCTGTAGCCATCATAACGTCCCGGTAGCAGGCGCCGCCCCAATCGCCGGAGATCTGCTCGACAAACTTCTGGCCGTATCCCGTCGACCCGTGGAAGTTGGTCATGATGACTACATAACCATGGGAGGCGAACATCTGAGCGTTCCAACGATAGCTCCAGGCGTCGTCCCAGGCGCTTTGCGGCCCGCCATGAACCAGCACAAGGGCGGGGTATTTCAGGCTCGCATCGAAGCCGGGAGGCTTCACGAGCAGGCTCTGGATTTCCGCGCCCAGTGCACCTTTGGTCATCACTGACTCGGCGGGATTCATGTCGAGTTCGCTCAACAAGGAGTCATTCGCGTGCGTCAGTTGGGTTGGATTTCCTCCCGACACAGGGACGCGATAGATCTCCGTGGGCTGGGTCGTGCTGGTGCGGGTCACTACGAGCGATCTGCCGTCCGGGGCGGCCTCCAGATCATCGGTCATTCCACCCAGCACTTTTTCAACCTTGGGCTGGCGGACTGAAGTCTTGAACACCGGCTGCCGGGCGCTTTCCGGGGCGGTGAAATAGATGGTGTCGCTGTCAGGCGCCCAAGCAAAGCTCGATACCCACTGATCGAATCCTGGCGTCAAGTCCTTAATCATCTGTGTTTGACGGTCGTAAACACGCAGGCGCAGCAGGTCAGACTCATACCCATCGCGCGCCTGTGAGGTGTAAGCGATGTAGCGCCCGTCGGGTGAGTATTGTGGTGAAGCGTCGGACCCGGGATTGTCTTTGGTGATGTTCCTGGCTTCACCACCCTTCGTGCTGACGAGGAAGAGATCGTCGTTGGTGGACCAGGCGACGCGCGAACCGCCCGAGCGGTTGGAGGTGAAGCAAACTTCGGCGCCATCAGGCGAGATATCGTAACCGTCCGGCGCGCCGAGAAACCAGGTGGGGGAGTTGACCGCGCCCGGCGTTAAGTCGAGGGGTGTGCCACCCTGCGCTGAAACGGCGAATAGATGGGTGTATTTGCCGTCGCGCCACTCGTTCCAATGTCGAAACAGGAGTTCGTCGATGACTCGAGCCTTCACCTTGCTTTTCTCAGCTTCCTCGAGACGCTGCTTGTTGCAGGCGTCGTCGGCGCAGTCGGGATACACGTCGGAGGTGAACAGCAATATGTCGGCTTTGCGTGCCCAGGTGACGCCGTCGGCTTCGGTTGAGATGTTAGTGAGCCGGAGCGCCTCGCCGCCCTGAACCGGAATGATCCAAACCTGAGACTTACCGCCGCGGGTTGAAATAAACGCAATGGATTCGCCATTCGGGGACCAGCGGGGCCGCGAATCCGATCCATCGCCCGTGGTCAGTTGCTTCGGCTCGCTGCCCTCGCTGCGGATGAGCCAAATGTGATTGACAACTTTATTAGCCTCGAAATCAACCCCGCCTTGCACGTAGGCGACCCAGCGCCCATCCGGAGATACTTGAGGATCCGAAATCCTTTGCACCTTCATCAAATCGTCAAAAGTTATTGGTCGTTTCGCATTTGCCACGTTGCCCCCCAATATCACACATGCTGTTACAGCCCACATGAGTAATGCTTTCATAAAATAGCCCCCCGATGAACACCATGATTGCATTTTCGTGAAGCCAATAGTTATACCAGAGGAGTGATAGAAGTGTGGAAGGATTTTGAAACGGGCCCACAAGCGGGGTCCACCCCGCGGCGAACGGAAGGATTCTTGCCCGGGGAGAAGGTGGACAGTGACGGCGTTTTCACTAGCCGCCGCGGACGGGGTGAGGCGGAACGCTGCGCTGATTCCCACCTCGACCCAGGACGCGGAATGAGGTGTTGAGATCCTACCGCTTGATTCTTGCCGAGCCGCCTTTCATGACGTGCTTCACTTCGTCCCAGGTCACCATGCTGGTGTCGCCGCGGGTACTTTGCAATAAGGCTCCATGGGCGGCGCCGAGGTTGACGGCGTCCTGCGGCGGCATCCCAGCTAGAAAGCCGTAAATAACACCGCTGCAAAATCCGTCGCCGCCGCCCACCCGGTCCTCAATCTCAAGCCCTTCGTAGCGCATGGACTGATAAAAGCTTCCATCGTAATAGAGAATTGCCGACCAGTTGTTAACCAGGCCGCTGACCACCTCGCGCAACGTGGTACCCACCGCTTGAATGTGTGGATGCCTCTCGACTACTCGTGAGACCATTCTTTTGTAATTCTCCACGGGTAGCTTCTTGAGCGATTCGTCGACTCCCTCCACCTCGAAGCCCAGCGCCTTCTGGAAGTCTTCCTCGTTCCCGATCAGGACATCGGTGAAGGGCACCAACCCGCTGGTGACGGCGATGGCCTTCTCACTGGACCACAGCTTGCTACGAAAGTTCAAGTCGTAGCTCACCACGGCGCCGGATTCGTGCGCTGCTTGCATGGCTTCCTTCACCACCGCAGCGGAAGAATCGCTGAGCGCAGTGCAAATGCCTCCGGCATGAAACCAACGCACACCGCGCGCGGAAAAGATCCGCTTCCAATCGACCTCGCCGGGCTTGATATGAGCCGCGGCGGAGTGGCCGCGATCATACATCGTCACGCTGCCCCGGACTCCAATGCCCACTTCCGTGAAGTTCAGCCCGATGCGGTCCGCCTTGCCGACCCCGTCGTAAGGCGCCCAGACGACGTGGCTGAGGTCCATGCCTGAAGTTCGCGCGTGGTTGCGAATGAACCAGCCCAGAGGATTATCGACCAGGCGAGATACCCACGCCGTGCGTAGGCCTAATCGGCTTAAGGCGTAGCTGACGTTGTACTCTCCGCCACCCGCCCAGGCTTCGAAAACGGGCGTGAGTTCAATTCGCTGGTGCCCCGGCGGGCTGAGTCGAATCATGCATTCGCCAAAACTCAGCACATCCAGTTGGCAATCCGTTGTGGGACGAAGTTTCAAAGGCATGGGAAAACCTCCGCAGATCAGTTGCTAGTGATTAGTGGCTAGTGTCGCACGCCATGCGCACGGCCAAGCTATTGTAGAATAGGTGAGGAGTTAAGGCCAGTGTCGGCAGCTAGTTCGATTCAACACTCCAAGTCGCTCCACCCCTCGTCCCCAGCCCCCAGTCCCTAGTCCCCGTCCTTACTTATCCCACTCCGTATGGAATTTTCCTTCCTTGTCGATGCGCCGGTAGGTGTGCGCCCCGAAGTAGTCGCGCTGGGCCTGGAGCAGGTTGGCAGGCAAGCGTTTGGAGCGGTAGCCGTCGAGATAGGCCAACGTGTTGCTGAAGGCCGGAATAGGCGTGCCCAAATCAGTCGCTATCTTTACCACACGGCGCGCGCTGCCGGCCGTTTTGTTGAGCAACTTACTGAAGTATGGGGCTAGCATCAGATTCTTCAAATCCGGCTGAGAGAGGAAAGCAGCGCGAATGGGATCGAGCAGCTTGGCGCGAATGATGCATCCCCCTTTCCAAATACGCGCGATCTCATCAAACTTCAAGTTGTACTTGTACTCTTGCGACGCAAGCCGCAGTTGCACGAAGCCCTGTGCGTAGCAACCAATCACCGTAATTTTGTACGCATCGCGCAGCCGGGTAATGAACTGTTTCTTGTCGCCGGCAAATTTCTTGCTTGGCCCGCGCAGGATCTCCGATGCCGCAACGCGCTCCTCTTTCGCTCCCGAGAGGATTCTCGCGATCACGGCAGCCGTCAGAGTGGGCACGGGCGCGCCTAAATCCAGGGCGTCCTGCGCGGTCCATTTGCCAGTGCCCTTTTGTTCTGCGGTATCCATGACAAGGTCCACCAGCGGCTGGTTGGTTTCCGGGTCGATCTTACCGAGGACCACAATACTTATTTCGAGCAGAAAAGAACCCAAGTCTCCACCGTTCCACTCCGCGAATACCTCGCGAATCTCCGGACCCGAAAGGTCGAGCACGTTTTTCAACATGTCGTAAGCTTCACAGATGGTCTGCATGATGCCGTACTCGATGCCGTTGTGGACCATCTTCACGTAGTGGCCCGCGCCCCCGGGACCCAAATAAGTGCAGCAAGCGCCATCGCTAGTCTGCGCGGCCATGCTGGTCAGAAGCGGCTCGATGTGGCGATAAGACTCTTCAAAGCCACCCGGCATCAGAGATGGACCATGCAATGCGCCCTCCTCACCGCCGCTGACACCCATGCCGAAGAAACGCAGGCCGGAAGCTTCCAGATCCCGCGCCCGCCGCTCCGTGTCTTTGAAATAAGAGTTGCCGCCGTCGATTAGAATGTCTTCAGGGGTCAAATAAGGTTTCAACGTCTCGATGACGGAATCCACCGGCCTGCCGGCCGGAACCATCATCCAGATGCGGCGGGGTGTTTCCAACGCGTCCACGAATTCCTGCCATGAGCGCGTGGTATGGATGGCGTCCGCGCTTTCCTCACCCACTTTTTCCGCCTTGGCGGTATCGAGGTCGAAACCCGCCACCGAAAACCCCTTGCTGTGAGCATTGAGCGCCAGATTCTTTCCCATCACGCCAAGTCCGATAATCCCGAGATGCCGTTTGTCCATGCTTTCCCTCCTGGTTTCGAAGCCCAACGACAAAGCATATCAGAAAGCTCGGCAAATTGGCTTCCTGCTTTCTCGAAAATAACTAGAGTTTGGCGAGGGCGTTGCCAAATGGGGGTGCTTGGCCTTGGCGCCAAGCTGCATGTTGTATAATGGTAATTCGTTCTGAGTCCAACCTGGCGAATCTGGCATCTAAACTATCTTGCAGGGTAACGAACGGATCTCAGATTGTGCTTGAGCGGGATTGGACTCAAGTCTGCTTATACTCAGGAGGACTAATCCCTTGGACGGTCATGCCGCAGTCAACGCGAAAAATGAAACTCTCGACACCACGCAACTCGATCAACTCTGTATCAACACCATCCGGTTTCTAGCCGTCGATGCCGTGCAGAAGGCGAACTCCGGCCATCCCGGAATGCCGATGGGCGCTGCGCCCATGGCGTACGTGCTCTGGACGCGCTTCATGCGTTACGATCCGCTCAAGCCTCATTGGCCCGACCGGGATCGCTTCGTTCTCTCCGCCGGCCACGGCTCGATGCTTTTGTACAGTCTCCTGCACTTAACAGGGTACAACCTACCACTCTCTGAGATTCAACAGTTCCGCCAATGGGGAAGCAAGACGCCCGGCCATCCGGAATACGGAGTGGCGGATGGCATTGAGACCACCACGGGCCCGTTGGGCCAAGGATTCGGTAACGGGGTGGGAATGGCCATCGCGCAAAAGTACCTTGCGGCACATTTTAACCGCCCCGGACACGAAATCATCAACTACAAGATCTATGCCATCGTCAGCGACGGTGATCTGATGGAAGGTGTTGCCTCGGAAGCGGCGTCACTGGCCGGTCACCTCGGACTCGATAACCTTATCTATTTCTATGACGACAATCACATCTCGATTGAAGGCTCAACCCACCTAGCCTTTACAGAGGACCGCGGGGCGCGTTTCGAAGCTTACGGCTGGTTCGTCCAGAGGCTAGCGGACGGAAACGATCTGGAGGCGATCGACGCGGCAATTCGCGCCGCGCAGGCAGAAAAGGAACGGCCTTCCATCATCATGATCCGGACGCACATTGGCTATGGCAGCCCCAACAAACAGGACACGGCCGAAGCGCACGGCGCACCCCTCGGTGAAGAAGAAGTGAAATTGACCAAACTGAACTTGGGCTGGCCACTGGAGCCGAAGTTCTACATTCCTGAGGAAGCACTTGGCCACTTCCGCAAAGCTATCGAACGCGGCGAAAAGGCCGAAGCCGAATGGCAGATGCGACTCGCGGACTACCGCAAGACAGACTCGGACCTTGCGGCGGAGTTTGATCGTTTCGTCGAGGGCGAATTTCCCGCGGGCTGGACTGCGAAGCTCCCCACATTTAGTTGGACCGAAAAACCCATGGCGACGCGCCAGGCTTCCGGGAAGGTCCTGAATGCTATTTCGCCCAGCTTGCCCACCCTCTTGGGCGGATCAGCAGACCTTGCTCCTTCGACAGACACCCTAATTAAGGGCGAGAAAGACTTCAGCAGAGGAAATTACGGGGCCAGAAATTTCCACTTTGGGGTGCGCGAACATGCCATGGGTGCGATCATGAATGGCATGGCGCTGACGGGACTCATTCCGTACGGCGCGACCTTTTTCATCTTTTCAGATTACCTGAGACCGACCCTGCGCCTGGCGGCGCTGATGAAAGCTCATCCCATTTTCGTTTTCACGCACGACAGTATCTTCCTCGGCGAGGACGGCCCCACGCACCAACCCATCGAGCAATTGGCCGCGTTACGAGCCATCCCTGGTCTAAGCCTGATTCGGCCCGCCGATGCGAATGAGACGGTGGTGGCATGGCGGGTGGCGATTGAGCATCGCGGAGGGCCGGTGGCGCTGTGCCTGGCCCGTCAAGCTTTGCCCATCATCGATCGCAGCAAATATGCTGCGGCGGAAGGCCTGGCCAAAGGGGCTTACGTGCTTGCGGATGCGCAAGGGAAAACGGCGGAGCTCATCCTGATCGCCTCGGGTTCGGAGGTGGCTCCGGCTCTTGAGGCCCACCAGAAGCTGACCGGCGAGGGAGTGGCAGCGCGGCTGGTGAGCATGCCTTCCTGGGACCTTTTCGAGAAGCAGCCCCAATCGTATCGCGATGAGGTTTTGCCACCCAGCGTCACAGCGCGGCTGGCGATCGAGGCTGCGGTGCCCTTCGGTTGGGAGCGTTATATCGGAACCAAGGGGGACGTGATTGGGATAAACCGTTTTGGGGCTTCGGCCCCCGCCAAGGTGCTGGTGGAGAAATTCGGGTTTAGCGCCGCAAACATTGTGCAGCGTGCCCATAGATTGCTAGGGACTAGAGGCTAGGGACTGGGGCTAGGGAGGGACTTAGACGGGCGCCGCGCGTCACTCTGAGCCATTCGCTATCAACCTGACGACAGCGGCTGCCATCCCGAGCGCGGTGGCTGTCATGCCGATGGCAGTAGCTGTCATCCTGAGCGCGGCGAAGGATCTCTGCAGTTCGCCCGGGATCAGTTCCGTTCCACCCCTAACCGCCAGGAGGACATATCCATGCCCGAGAATCCTCTGAGAGAAGTTAAGCAAGCTGGCCAGAGCGTTTGGTTCGACTACATCCGCCGGTGGGAGATGGTTTCCGGTCATTTGAAGCGTTTGATCGATGAGGACGGGCTCTCCGGAGTCACCTCCAACCCCAGCATTTTTGAAAAAGCCATCGCTGAAAGCAAGGACTATGAAGAGGTGATAGCTAAGTTGGCGCGTGAGGGGAGGGCGGCCGCGGAGATTTTTGAAACTCTGGCTGTCGAAGACATTCAGATGGCCGCTGACCTCTTCGAGCCCACTTACCGCGCCACCGATGCAAAAGACGGCTATGTGAGCATTGAGGTCTCCCCGACTCTGGCGCGTGACACCGAGGGCACGATCGCAGAAGCGCGCCAGATTTGCAGGGGTGGGTAGTGGAATCCACGCTTGAACAACTCACCTTAAAGCAGGTTCAAGCGCTGGGTGACCTGCGTTCGATCGAGAGCAAGGGTCGGCGTGTTATTCGGCTGCATCTTAAGGAGGATGTGCCGGTCCAGTTGTGACAGGTGGACGAACTGCTTGCAAGCGGGGTCAAACATGGCTGAAACCACAGCATTGAGCAATCCTCTGAGCGAGGGTATTCGGATTCACCGCACCCCAGAGCCGTGCGCCATGGTGATCTTCGGAGCTTCCGGAGACTTGACGAAAAGAAAGCTGATCCCCGCGCTCTTCTATCTGACGCGTGAGCGCATGTTGCCCGCGGGATTTTCCGTCATTGGTTGCGCTCGGACGCCCGCCACCGACGAGAGCTTTCGGGAGGAAATGGGACAGGCCGTTAAGAAATACTTGAAGCTCTCGCCTGAGAGCGACGCGTTCGTGGAAAGCTTCGGCAAGGGCATCTATTACATAGCTGCCGACTTTAGCGATCCAGCGGCTTACGAGCAGTTGAAGACTTTGCTGGACCGCCTTGACCGGGAACGAGGCACCTCCGGCAATCGCCTCTTCTACCTTGCCACGCCGCCCAGTTTCTTCCCAGTGATTGTGAAGTGCCTCGGGGCGGCGGGGTTGGCCAAGGCGAAATTTCCTGGAGAATCCTGGACACGCATAATTATCGAAAAACCTTTCGGGCGCGACCTCGCCAGCGCCCGGGAATTGAACCGCGTGGTGACTGAGGTTTTCAACGAAGAGCAGGTCTACCGCATCGACCATTATCTGGGGAAGGAGACTGTCCAGAATTTGTTAGTGTTTCGGTATGCCAACGGCATTTTCGAGCCGTTCTGGAACCGGCGGTACATTGAACACGTCCAGCTTTCAGTGGCCGAAGACCTGGGAGTGGAGAACCGCGGTTCCTACTACGAAGAAGCGGGCCTGCTGCGCGATATGATCCAGAACCACGTCACGCAACTCCTCAGCCTGGTGACCATGGAACCTCCGGCCATCTTCGATGCCACTTCCGTGCGCGATGAGAAGGCTAAAGTGCTGCGCGCGATTAGACCTTTGTCGCCAGAACAGATCGACGAGTTCGCCGTACGCGGCCAGTACACGGAGGGTTGGGTAGGCGGTAAGAAAGTTCCAGCCTACCGCGCCGAGTCGAAGGTCTCTCCGACCTCGACCACGGAGACTTATGCGGCGATTAAGTTCTATATCGATAATTGGCGCTGGGCGGACGTTCCCTTTTACTTGAGATCCGGCAAGCGGCTGGCCAAGCGGGTTTCCGAAATTGCCATCCAGTTCCGCCGCGTGCCTCACTTGCTTTTCAAGGGGGCCGGGGCGGATGGCATCGAACCAAACGTGCTCTCCGTCAACGTTCAGCCCAACGAAGGGATATCACTACGAATCTGCGCCAAACTTCCCGGCGCCACCATGCAGATCCGTCCGGTGCAAATGGAGTTTCGCTATGGTGAATCGTTTGGCGCTCCACCACCCACAGCTTACGAAACCCTGCTGCTGGACTGTATGTTAGGCGATGCAACGCTCTTCAACCGCAGCGATGCCGTGGAGATCTCCTGGGAGTTGGTGGACCCCATTCTCGACCATTGGCGAGACCAAGGCCCCAAGGGACTCGCGACTTATCCGGCTGGATCCTGGGGGCCGGCCGAGGCTGACACTCTGATCGAGCGAGATGGACGCCAGTGGCACAGGGTGTGAAGCAAGGCAAAAAGGGAGGAGAGATCTTGGCAGGAACCATCGAACCAATTGGCTTGGGCGAGCCCCGGCCGGTAAACGTGGCTGACCTGGAAGCCGAACTGTCGGCTCTGTGGCGTTCGGCGGCCGAAGATCCCGCTGCTGAGAATGCCGTAACGCGCGCCTGCACGCTGACTGTCCTCATTTACGTCGAAAGCGATGAGGCGGCGTACGACGTGACCAGCTTGGTGGCAGAGGTGACGCGGCAGAACCCTTGCCGGGCAATTATCATGATGCTGGAACCGGAAGCCGCGTCGTCGGGAATCGAAGCCTGGGTCTCCGCCCATTGCCACTTGCCGGTGGCAGGCGAAAAACAGGTGTGCAGCGAGCAGATCACGATTCGCGCCCGCGGTGAGTCAGGGCAAGGATTGCCTAGCGTCGTCCTGCCGCTGACGGTTTCCGGATTGCCGATTTTCCTCTGGTGGCGGGCAGGCAGTTTTTCACCACCTCCTTATTTCGATGAGATTCTGCGTGTGACCCAGCACGTCATCGTGGACACAGCGCGCTTTTCGCCCGGCTCAGGGTATTTGCAAGATCTGGCCGCCTGGGTTCATAGGTTTTCCGGAAAGGTTCAGTTGACGGATCTGAACTGGAACCGCATCACGCCTTGGCGCCAGCTCATTGCTCAATGTTTTGATTCCCCCGAGCGGCGGCCCTACTTGGACCGTCTCTCGGAGGTGCGAATTGAATACGAGTTGGACTCCGCGCGTCTGGTGACACAGCGTGCCCAGGGACTCTTGCTGGCGGGTTGGTTGGCCAGTCGGCTGGGATGGAAGTTTCTGAGGTCCGAGAGGCAGAACGAATCGCACCCGCGCACCTTCTTTTTCAAGTCCGACTTCGGAACAGTCAAAGTGGCGCGGAACCTGAAAAGGGTCGACAACGCCTGTGGGGTGTGTTTCACCATTGAGTTGACGGCCGAGGGGACTCCTCCGGCCAGATTCTCGTTCTCGCGCGGGCCGGACGGAAAGGTAGTGAAGACGTTGGCCGAAGTGCCAGACGCGCCGCCTATCGGGAGATCGGTGCGGCTGGAGGTTCTGGATGAAGTCGAGATCTTGAATGAAGAATTGAAAATGGGAGTTCGGGACCGGCTTTACGAAGAGGCGCTGACGGTTGTGGCGCGAATGATCGCGTCATGACGCTGGTGCGGACGATTTTGGATTGTCCGTCGACGATGCGGAAGGGAGCAGCCAGCTAATGGTTAAGAACGATGTGAAGGTTTTTTCCACCCTGGAGGAGATGAGTTGGGCGGCGGCATGCGCTTTTGAGGATTTGGCGCGTCTCAAGTTCATCGAAGGCAAGAGTTTCTACGCCGCGCTCTCCGGTGGGTTGACTCCGAAGCTGTTGTACCAGATTCTCGCCGGGCGTGCCCTCCTGGGACGCATCCAATGGGACAATGTTCAACTGTTTCAAGTGGATGAACGCTGCGTTCCACCCGATCACCCGGACAGCAACTATCGCATGATTCGTGAAGCCCTGCTTGACAACGCCGATATCCCGCCCCAGAACTTTCATCGCATGCAGGCGGAGCGCGCTGACCTCAACCAAGCCGCACAAGACTACGCCGCTGAACTTTCCTGTATTCTCCAACCCGAGGATGGGCTCAGGCCGCGCTTGGATATAGTGTTCCTGGGCATGGGGCCGGACGGGCACACCGCTTCGCTTTTCCCCGGCACCGCGGCATTGGAAGAGCAAAATGTTTGGGTGCGGCCCAATCACGTCGAGCGACTTGGAATGAGCCGTCTGACCATGACCCTTCCCGTGCTGAACGCCGCAGCCCATGTAATTTTCCTGGTGGCAGGGGCTGACAAGGCGGAAACCTTGCACAAAGTGCTCGAGGGACCTCCCGGAGGGTTGCCGGCTCAGAGAATCCAGCCGCTCGACGGGAGCTTGAGCTGGTTTCTGGACGAAGCCGCGGCGAGGAAGCTTACTCCCACTCCCCGAGGCGGGCAATGATTAGAATATCGCCTTCCATACTATCCGCGGATTTTACTCGTCTGGGCGAGCAGGTCCTGGAACTGGAGGCTGCCGGAGTCGACCGCTTCCAAGTCGATGTCATGGACGGCCGCTTTGTTCCTAATATCACTTTCGGCGTGCAAGCTATCGAAAGCCTGCGCCCATTGACGCGGCTAGCCATCGAGGCCCACCTTATGGTCGAGCCCCCGGAAGATTTCATCGAACGGTTCGCCAAAGCGGGCGCCGATACCATCATTGTTCACCAGGAAGCGACGCCCCACCTTCACCGCGCCATCCAGCACATCCACCACCTGGGCAAGAAAGCCGCCGTAGCCATCAATCCCTCGACTCCCGCCGGCACGCTTTCCGAGGTTTTGGGGAGCCTGCAAATGGTTTTGGTTATGACGGTCAATCCGGGATTCGGCGGCCAAGATTTCATCCCGGAAACGCTTGGTAAAATTCGCCAAGTCCGTAGCGCCATCCGGGAACGTAACCTCGATTGCGAAGTCGAAGTGGACGGCGGCATCAACCATGAGACCGCACGATGGGTGGTTGAAGCCGGGGCCAATGTGCTGGTAGCCGGATCAGCAGTTTATGATTCGAAGGACGGCGTTGCCGCGGGCATACAGGCTTTGCTCGAAAGCTGCGCGCCGGCGTAAGGCAGGGTTGCCTTCGAGGTCCTGCGGATTCTGAATGGTGAAACGCGCACTCCGAGCTTACGGGACCACCATTTCGACGCCGACAACCTCTGCGGCGCGCCTCAAACTCTTGTGGGTTGTAGCCAGAGGCAGGTGTAGCCGCGATGCTAGATTACCTCCTCGGCGCTCCCGTATTGCCCGGACCGTAACTCCTCGTTCACGATCCGTTCCTGCTCGGGGTTTAGCGTCACCGCCATTTGGGACTTACCTTCTTCGTCTGTGTAGTGCGTTTGGCCGCAATTCCCGTCGCGCTTGGCGCACCCTCCTGCATCTTAAGTGTACGCCGACTCAGCGATGGCCGAACACTTTTCCAAAATATTCCGCCTCTGACAGAGGGCGGAAAAACCAAGGCTTGAACTCGTCCGCAATCACTAGTTGCCTTTCCACGCCCGTTGGTCTATAACAATTCCCCTGAAAAGCATGTGCGAAGGATGCAGCCTTGGGCGGCTGCCTACCGGCGGCTTTACGCCGCCAGGTGGCGAGGTAAACTCGCCGCCACAACGCCAAAGGGGAGGTCTTTGTGGCCACAAGAAAGAAGAACGGGAAGCTGGAAAGGCGGGAGTTTCTGAAGAAAGTTGCGGCGGGCGGAGCATTAGCCGGCAGCGTTCAAGGATTGGCACAGGAAGAGCCTCGCGGAGCGGCGCGCAAGGCTGCTACCGCACAAAGGCCAGCGTCGCAACTCCCCTCCTTGGCGAAGGAGGGGCAGGGGGCGGTTGGTAGCCGCATCGCCTTTCCCCGAACTTTCAGCGGGCGAAATCTGAAGATGATCGCCTTCCCATTGGGTGGAATTGGCACGGGCACGATTTCGCTGGGTGGCCGCGGACAATTGCGCGATTGGGAGATCTTCAACCGGCCGGACAAGGGAAATACGCCGGACTACTGTTTCCCAGCCATCTGGGCGCAGCCGGAAGGAAAGAAGCCGGTGGCTCGTGTCCTCGAGGCACGGATTGAGCCGCCCTACGAAGGGTCCAGCGGATTGGGGTCGAACAACGTTCCGGGCCTGCCGCGTCTCGCTTCCGCCAAGTTCATCGGCGCTTACCCCTTCGCTCGACTCGAATTCGAGGACAAGAAGCTGCCCATCCTCGTCAGTTTGGAAGCGTTCAATCCGCTTGTGCCCTTGGACGTCGAAGCTTCCGGATTACCCATCGCTGTGCTTCGTTACCACCTGAAAAACTCGGCCCGAGCGCAGGTGAAGGTGGGAATTGCATTCAGCCTCGAGAACCCTGTGGGAAGAGAGGGGAGGCAAGCCAATTTCCGTCGGGCGGAAGGCGTGGCCGGCTTGTTCATGGATAATCCCTTCTTAGCCGCGACTGATCCGTTAAAAGGCTCGATGTTTCTGGGTGTGCTTGGCGCGCCGGAAGCCGGCGTTTCGTACCTGCGCGGATGGAAGAGGACTCAGTGGTGGGATGGTCCGCTAACCTTTTGGGACGACTTCACCGATGATGGCGCGCTCACCAGCGACTCGCCCGCCGTGAGTCCGGTGGGCTCGATTGCCGTCACCCAATCGCTACCGGCGGGCGGTGAAACTGACGTGACCTTCCTCCTTGCCTGGCATTTCCCCAACCGCACTCCGGAACGCTGCGGATGGCCCGCGCCGGAAGACGGGCAGAAGAAGACGGCGGTAGGGAACTATTACTGCCGGCAGTTCCAGGATGCCTGGGCAGTGGCGCAGAAGGTGGCGCAACAACTGCCTTCGCTCGAGGAACGCAGCCGCAGCTTCGCGGCTACTGTCGAGTCCTCGACCTTGCCACCGGCCGCGCTGGATGCGGCGCTCAGCAATCTCTCCACCTTGCGCACTAACACCGCTTTTCGCACTGCGGACGGCGAATTCCATGCCTTCGAAGGGTGCGACGACCAATCGGGATGCTGCCACGGGACGTGTACCCACGTATGGAACTACGAGCAGACGACGGCCTTCGTTTTCCCATCGCTGGCGCATTCCATTCGCGAATCAGAATTCCTGCGCAACACCCGTGAAGACGGCTTGATGGGTTTCCGTTCCTACCTTCCGGATGGAATGAAGATCTGGGATAAGGCGGCCGCGGACGGCCAAATGGGCTGCCTGATGAAGCTCTACCGCGACTGGCAGCTTTGCGGTGACACGGAATGGTTAAAGGGCTTGTGGCCCAATGCCAAACGCGCGCTCGAGTTCGCCTGGATCAAGGGCGGGTGGGACGCCAACCGGGACGGGGTAGCGGAGGGCGTTCAGCACAACACTTACGATGTCGAGTTCTACGGCCCGAATCCTCTCTGCGGCGTCTGGTATCTGGGCGCGTTGCGCGCCGGGGAAGAGATGGCGCGCGCCCTCGGCGACCAGGATGCAGCGGCGGAATATCGGCGGCTTTTCGAAAACGGCAGCAAATGGATCGACGCCAACCTGTTCAACGGCGAGTACTACATCCAAAAGATCGAAGGACGGGCGAAGGAAGAGGTATTTGAAGGGGTGATGGTCGGTATGGGCGCAGCCAATCCACAGAAACCCGACTATCAAATGGGCGAAGCCTGCCTGGTGGACCAACTGCTCGGCCAATACATGGCGCACGTGGCCGGACTTGGATACCTTCTCGACGAGGAACACATACGCAAGGCTGTGAAATCCGTTTTCCGTTATAACTATGTCCCTGATTTGAGCGAGCACGAGTGCGTGCAGCGAACGTATGCGTTGAATGACGACGGCGGCGTGCTGGTAGCAAGCTATGCTTCCGGGAAACGACCGGAAATTCCATTCCCGTACTTCGCCGAAAGTTGGACTGGAGAGGAGTATCAGTTCGCAGCCCATCTGGTGTTCGAGGATATGACGACGGAAGCCCAGGCCGTAGTGGAAAGCGCGCGCCTTCGCCACGACGGCGAGCGCCGGAACCCCTGGAATGAGCCGGAGTGCGGCCATCACTACGCGCGCGCTATGTCCGCGTGGGCACTGGTCGTTGCTTTGAGCGGGTTTCATTACTCCGGCGTGGATCGCAAGCTGACTCTCACGCCGCGCCTGCGGACTCAGAGTTTCGTTTGCTTCTGGTCGGTCCCCAGCGGTTGGGGTAAGTTCTCTCAAACCACGAACGCCGCAAGCCATAGGGTCGAGGTCGAGGTGCAGGAAGGCTCCTTGACCGTGGCGAGCTTGGCTCTGGCTGGGGATGGCATCGTCGCGCGGAAGAAAGTCTCCGCCCACCTTGGCCGAGAAGTTTTGCCCGCGACCCTGCGCGAAGAAGCCAAACTACGCGTGGTCGCGTTCGACCAGCAAGTGCGCATCGTGCCTGGGCAATCACTCGTTGTCAGCCTGTGAGCTGAACCGCGTCCGTGTGAAGTGCGGCACTCTCAAGAGTCTTTATAGAAACAATACAAATAGTCCATCCTAGTCTCTCAGGCGCATAGCACATATTTGAGGCTCACGGACGCACGCTCTCACCAAACGCAGTGAGAGTCTGTAATTTGGTTACGGGCGGCGGCCGAGTCTTGCCCAGACCTGCAAAATAGACTCGCAGGTCTGCGCTGCCCCACGCATTTGCGAATTCAGTTAGAATGGGATTCTGGATTCCTGGAACCTCAATCCTGTTTCGTGGATCCCTGAATCCCGAATCCTGAATCCTCTTCCTTGAACGAGGTCCTAATCATCGGCGGCGGTTTTTCGGGCCTGGCGGCGGGTGTAGCGCTGTCGGAGGGCGGCTGGCGGGTGCGCCTGCTCGAACAGAAGCCTTACCTGGGAGGGCGGGCGCGTTCCTTTCTCGATCCCACAACAGGCACGCTGGTAGACAACGGCCAGCACATCTTCATGGGTTGCTATCATGCGACGATTCGCTTTCTTGAGACCATCGGGACGCTCGATCGCGTACGATTCCAGCCACGCTTGGCCATCCATTTCCTTGACCGCGACGGCCGGCTCACGGGGCTTCAATGCCGCGCGCTGCCTTCACCCTGGCACGTACTACTGGGCGTGCTTTGCTCCAGGAGCTTCGACTTCCGCGAGAAGCTGGAAGTCTTACGGTTGGGGACGAGGTTGCGGCGGGCGAAGGCGCTGGTGCAGGGCCCGGCAGGACTGAGCGTGCGCGAGTGGCTGACCAAACTTGGCCAATCCGAATCTTTGCAGCGCGATTTTTGGGACCTGCTCTGCATTGCCGCGCTCAACGAAGATCCCAGCGTTGCCAGCGCCGCCCTCTTTGAGCGTGTGCTGCGGTTGGCGCTCTTCACCTCGCCGGCAGACTCGCGACTCGGAATTCCCGCGGTGGGATTGAGTGAAGTGTACGTGGACGCCGCCTCGGCCTACATTCGAGAAAGGGGCGGGCGAGTGGAGTGTGGTCAGGGCGTGGCAGGTCTTTTGGTCCTCGAGGGGCGGTGCCGAGGCGTGCTTCTTTCGGGAGGCGAGCGAATTGAGGCGGAGATCGTGTTGAGCGCCGTGCCCTGCTTTCAGCTTGCGGCCTTGCTGCCCGGGGAACTGATTCGCCTCGAGGCTTACTTTGCCGGGGTTGTTTTCCTGCGGCCTGCGCCGATCATCTCCATCAACCTCTGGTATGATCGCGCGGTCACCGACCTTGATTTTGCAGGCCTGCGAGGCGGCACGGTGCAGTGGCTGTTCAACAAGGGCAAGATCTCCGGCCGGGACGAGAATCATGTCTCGCTCGTCTTGAGCGGAGCGCATCACCACATCGCGCGCAGCAAACAAGAGTTGCTGGCTACGGCTTTGCTCGAGCTTGCGGACTTTTGCCCCAACGCGAAGTCCTCCAACCTGCTTCATTCGCTCGTCATCAAGGAGCGCTTTGCCACCTTCTCGCCCACTTGGGACGCTGAAGAATTGCGCCCCCCGGCCCGGACGCCGGTGCGCGGTCTTTACTTGGCGGGGGATTGGACTGCCACAGGATTGCCCGCCACTATTGAAAGCGCGGTGCAGAGTGGCTACACTGCCGCGCAAGCAATTCTGGACGATGCTCGAGTTCATTGAGGTGAAGATGAAAACACGCGCCTACGCTTGTCGAGTGGCATTGTTTCCTGCCGTCCTGGTCCTGGCTTTGTGCGCGGTCGATTCCGGCCTGATCTCCAAAGGCAGAGCCGCTGACCTCAAAGGCGGAGGTCTGAGCCACCCGGCGTGGAATGACACGGACCCACGCCTGCGCGCGGGTGACCATGCAGCGGCGCCGCGGGCGGAGCAGGCGGCCGACGCTCGACTGAGGCCTGCCTACCGATTCGAGAAAGGCGGCTGGATCTACATTCACCTCGAGGGAACGCCCGGCGAGATCGGTTTCCAGCACGGCTACTTGCTGTCCGCTGAAATCGCGGACGCCTTTGAAGCCGTAAAGCTTCTGGACACGCACGACAGCAAAAGAGACTGGAATTTCTTCCGGCAGGCTGCGCGCGAGATGCTTTGGCCGCATATCGACCAGGAATACCAGGAGGAGCTGGCGGGAATCGCGGAGGGGCTGAAGGCGCGGGGCGTCACGATGGATCTCGATGACGTGGTGGCGCTCAATGCTTTCGAGGAACTGCCAGACTATTACGTGCCCTGGTATAATTCGCAACACAAGGTGGCCGGCACGCCGCACCTGGTGAGTCCGGGGAATTGCAGCGCGTTCGTCGCCTCGGGCAGTTACACGCGCGACCATACGATCGTCATCGCCCACAACAATTGGACAAGCTACTTGGATGGTGAACGCTGGCGGATCATCTTCGACATCGTCCCCCAGCACGGAAACCGCATCCTGATGGACGGCTTCCCCGGCGTCATTACCAGTGACGACGACTTCGGGGTGAACTCCAGCGGCATCATGGTGACGGAAACAACCATCTCACAATTTGCCGGCTGGGACCCTGACGGCAAGCCGGAGTTCATGCGCTCGCGCAAGGCGCTGCAATATGCAAACTCGATTGATGATTATGTGCGTATCATGCTGGACGGCAATAACGGCGGCTATGCTAATGATTGGCTGCTGGGCGATAACAAGAGCGGCGAAATCGCCCAGCTCGAGCTCGGTCTGAAGGCATACAAGCTCTGGCGCGCCCAGGACGGCTATTTCGTAGGCTCGAACTTCGCCCGCGATCCCGACGTGCTGGCCAAAGACACCACCTTTGACATTAACAACCTCGAGACTTCTCCCAATGCCCGCCGCATCCGCTGGGAAGAACTAATGAAGGAAGGGAAGGGGAAGATCGACGTGAAGATGGCGGAGAAGTTCATGGGGGATCATAACGATTCTTACCAGAAGGAAGCGGGCCCCGACGAGCGCACTCTCTGCGGACACGTGGATGCTTCCCCGCGCGGCATTCAGGTGTGGGAATGGGAGGCTTACTTTCCCGGCGGCGCAGTGCAGGGAAAGGCAATGGATGCCACGATGGCTAAGGCGATGAGCTTTTACGCCCACGCCGGCCACCCCTGCGGGATGGATTTCCTGGCGGCGCCCTTCCTTAAAGCCCATCCCGAGTTCGCCTGGCAAGCGCCGCTGCTGCGTGATATGAAGGCCGGGCCTTGGACGCTGTTCAAGGCGGGGCAAAGATCGCCGTAGCCCTAAACACCGGAACTGACCCCTCACCCGTCCCGCGACGTCTGGAGAAAGCGCCGTCGCAGGGCACCCTCTCCCCAAGGGAGAGGGCTGTCCTTGCGAGAGGAACCGCGTAGTACACTACTTACTATTAACTACTACAGACTTATCTATTAATGAAATGTACCCAAGGCGCGTCGCGCTTCATAAAGCGGGAACTTCCCGGTCAGGGCTTCGACCTGGGGGCGGATGCGCTGCTGGACCGATTCGTCTTCGATATGGTGCAGCACTTCGGAGATCCAATCGGCGATAACTTCCATCTGCGGCTCTTTGAGCCCGCGGGTGGTGACGGCGGGGGTGCCGATGCGGATGCCGCTGGCTTGGGCGGGAGGATTGGTGTCGAAGGGAATGGCGTTTTTATTGACCGTGATGCCGGCATTGCCCAGAGCTTTCTCGGCCTGCTTTCCCGTGATCTTTTTTGAAAACACATCGACGAGCATCAGGTGCGTGTCCGTGCCGCCTGAGACGATGCGGAAGCCTTTGTTTGCGAGGGCGGCGGCCATGGTGCGGGCGTTCGCCACGATCTGCTGCTGGTATTCGCGGAATGCGGGCTGCAAGGCTTCCTGGAAGCAGACGGCCTTGGCGGCGATCACATGCATCAGCGGCCCGCCCTGAATGCCGGGGAAGACGATCTTATCCAGGTCCTTCGCGTATTGCGCCTTCGAGAAGACGGCGCCGCCACGCGGGCCGCGCAGGGTTTTGTGGGTGGTCGTGGTGACGAAATCGGCGTGCGGGAAAGGGCTGGGGTGGAGACCGGCCGCGATCAGTCCGGCGATATGCGCCATATCCACCATCAACAGTGCGCCGCTCCGCCTGGAGATGGCTCCCAGGCGCTCGAAGTCCAGCACGCGCGGGTAGGCGCTGGCTCCCGCCACAATAAGCCGGGGTTTGTGCTCCTGGGCCAGCCGCTCGAGTTCGTCGTAGTCGATGGTCTCGGTGTCCCGTCGAACGCCGTAAGACACAATCTTGTACATCTTGCCGGAGAAGTTGAGCGGGTGGCCGTGCGTGAGGTGGCCGCCGTGCGCCAGGCTCATGCCTAGCAAGGTATCGCCCGGCTTCAGCACGGTCATGTAAACGGCCTGGTTGGCCTGGCTGCCGGAGTGCGCCTGCACGTTGGCGTGCTCCGCGCCGAATAGTTTCTTGGCGCGTTCGATGGCCAAGTTCTCGGCCACGTCCACGTACTCGCAACCGCCGTAATAGCGATTGCCCGGCAAGCCTTCGGCGTACTTATTGGTCATCACGGAGCCTAGGGCCTCGAGCACCGCTTCGCTTACGAAATTTTCCGAGGCGATGAGCTCGAGTGTGCGCGCCTGGCGATCGACCTCGAGGTCGATCGCGCGGGCAATTTCAGGGTCAACTTCGTGCAAGGGCAGGGAATGGTTCATGGCTTTTTCTCCGAGTGATAGCGTTGGTCAAGAGCTTCGATTTTCTGTAGGCGGCGCGCGTGACGGCCGCCGGCAAAGGGCGTGGAGAGCCAAGTGTCCACAATGTGACGCATGGCGGCGGCGCCGATCATGCGCGAGCCAAGGGTGAGGATGTTGGCGTCATTATGCTCGCGCGCCATGCGCGCGGAGAGCGTGTCGTTAGCGGCAACGGCGCGAATGCCGGGGAATTTGTTGGCAGCCAGCATCATCCCGATGCCCGTCCCGCACACCAGCACGCCGCCGTCCGCCTGCTTGGCTGCTACGTGCGCGGCGACTTTTTCCGCGTAGTCGGGGTAGTCCACCCGTTCGGCGCTCGACGTGCCATAGTCTTCAACCTCGAGACCTTTGCTTTCCAGGTACTCAACGACCTGCGTCTTCAGGGCAAAACCTACATGGTCTGCTGCCACGACGATCTTCATTTTCACCCCAGGGTGTCAGGGGCTTTGGACATGTACTCCGGCCCCCTTGGAGATTCTACCGGAGCAGGCAGGAGGAAGGGAATAGGGAACTGGGAAGAGGGAACAGGGAAGAGTCAATTCCCCGCCGATGGGTCCGGTGCCCGGCGGGCAAGCCGCGAGTTTTCGCCAGCCTCCCTTTGTTTTCAGAGACATTCCCGGTTTGTTCCTTCACTTTGAGAACACTTGTTCACATCAGGTCCCATGCTCTGTGCAACTGGCCCCTCCGCCGGGCCCGCTCTCTGGCTCGCCACCCACGAGTTTTCAGCAGCCTCCCTTTGTTTTCAGAGACATTCCAGGTTCGTTCCTTCACTTTGAGAACACTTGTTCACATCAGCTCCCATGCTCTGTGCAACTGGCCCCTCCGCCGGGCCCACTCTCTGGCTCGCCACCCACGAGTTTTCAGCAGCCTCCCTTTGTTTTCATAGACATTCCAGGTTCGTTCCTTCACTTTTGACAACTCTTTTCCGTCATTGGCTCTGATCCTCTGTGCAACTGGCCCCCTCCGGCAGATCCGCTCTCCGACTGGTCGCCCCGGAGTTTGCAACGCGTTGCTTTGTTTTCATAGACATTCCCGATTCGTTCCGATCAAAATTCTCTTACCTTCAATCACGCCGAACAGCGGCCCTCTCCAAGGGGGAGGGTGGACCGCGACGGCGCTTTCTCCAGCCGTCGCGGGCCGGGTGAGGGGTCAGTTCCGTTAGACCCAAGTTGCTCAGTGGAAACCAGTGATGCATCGAGATAGTGGGGACGGCTCTAGCACGTTCCTTTGTTTTCATAGACATTCCCGGTTTGTTCCTTCACTTTTGAGAACTAGCGTTCTCGATCCGCTGCGATTCCCCGCGCAACTGGCTACGTCCGGCGGGCCGCTCTCCGGCTTATTACCCCAGAGTTTCCACCGCGCCCCTTTGTTTTCATAGACATTCCCGGTTTGTTCCTTCACGTTTAAGAATCCGACTGCACCGAGCAACTTTGGTTGAACGGAAGTGACCCCCGGCGCGCGACGGCTGCTGAAGTGGCACAGGCACTCTTGCCTGTGTTTGACGAAGCCATGTACCAGCCTTGGACACAGGCAGGAGTGCCTGTGCCACTTCACCAGCCACAGGGGCCACCCTCTCCCCAATGGAGAGGGCTCTCGATTCCGTCCGTCAAGCATGGTAGCCTACCATATCGAATTTGTCAAGAGAAAAGATGGATCGTGGTCTCGGATTGACCTCCACACTAAATGTCCGTAACCTGATGGTGCGAGGTCTTAGGCTGCAGGACATATGGACAACGAAATAACGCCTCTTATCGTTTCACCATTGGCGCCACCAAACAAAAGGCCTCGAGGAGATTGCCAGGGCGCTTCGTCCTGGGGGATTGCTCTGTCTAGCCGATCATACGATACTGATTACCAGACTGTTTGGTGAGAGGGTCAAGAGCCGTAATCAGATTCGAGCGCTAATAGTTGGCGCCGGTCTCGCCGTTATGCGGGAGCAGAGGTTCGGACTGCGCCTCGTTCTCATCACCTTGGCGCAAAAACAGTGATGCGGCACTTCGTAGCGGTTTTGAGCGGAAGGAGATGGGTGTTTGAGAGAGATTACTCGGCTCGCAACGCCGCAAGCGGATCAACGTTGGCGGCGCGAATCGCGGGAATCAGGGCGGCGCAAATCGCGACGGCAGATAGCAGCACGGCCACAATCACGAATGTCGCCGCGTCGTAGGGAGAAACGCCCTTAATCTGCGAAGCGATGAGCCGCATCAACACGGCAGCGGCGCCGGCGCCGACAATGAGGCCAATGACGGTCAGCGATAGCGCCTGGCCCAGGATTTGGCGGACGATGGTGGCAGGCTGAGCTCCCACGGCAATGCGGATGCCGATGTCGCGTCGTCGTCGCGCTACGCCGTAGGCGACCACTCCATAGAGTCCGACCGCAGCAATGATGGCGGCAAGTATGGCGAATGAAGCCAGGAGGCCCACGGCGAACCGTTGCGGGGCCAGGGACATCCTTACGTGTTCCTCGCCCGTATGGATTCCGTAAAGCGGCGCGTTCGGGGAAGCCTCTTGCCAGTTCCGTTGAATTTCGCGCATCAGCCCCTGCGGCTCGCCGTGCGTCCGCACGATCACGTTCCCCACAGGGTAGTGCCATTGCCCAACCGCAAAATAGACGTACGGCTGCGAGTCCTCCCAGACGGAGACGTGCTTAGAATCCCGAGCCACACCTACGACCTGGACCAGGGTGTGGCGGCCAGGCTGGTCCTCCACCATCAAAGTTCGGCCCACGGCGCTCGAACCCGGCCAAAGACGGCTGCCGAGTGTTTGGTTGACAATCGCCGCCTTCGGGGAATCTTCCCGGTCGCTCCAGGCGAAGTCGCGACCCGCTAGAATCGCTATCCCCAAGGTGTGAAAGTAGTCGGGTCCGACCATGTTGTAAGCCGCGCGAATCGCTTCGGGCGTCCGGCTTTCCGCATCCAGCACCTGCGTGGTGGACTGCATCATGGTGAGGGGCACATCCCACGCGAGCGTGGCTTTCTCGACGCCTGGAAGGGTCGAGGTCCGTCGCAGCGCGGCCTGGGCGAAAGATTCGCTGCGTCCGTCGCCATACTGCTCTCCGGGCGCGTCGAAACCCATGAACAAAAGATTGGCGGGACGAAAGCCGAGATCGACCGAGTAGGCCTTCAACACACTGCGCACGAAAATGCCGCCCACGGCCAGCAACGTCATGGAAAAAGCCACTTGGGCCACCACCAGAAAATGCCGTAGCCAATTTCCACGCCCACCTTGCACAGGGGTATTGCCGGTCTCCTTCAAGGAAGGGACAAGCTCGGGCCTGCTGGCCTGAAGCGCCGGTACGAGGCCGAAAAGTAGGACCGTGGCGAACGACAACAAAAAGCCGAACAGCAACATCCGCGTCCGAATGCCCAGGTCGAGCGCGAGCGGAATCCCCAGCGCCGTGGGAAAGCGCGACAGAACCGTGTCGAGGGCAAAAGCAATCAGCACGGCAAGCGAAAAGCTCCCAATGACGATCAAGAGATTCTCAGCCATCAACTGGCGGATCAGCCACCCACGCCCTGCGCCGAGCGCGATCCGGACCGCCATTTCCCGGCGGCGGGCAAAGGCTCGCTCGAGCAGCAGATTGGAGACATTCGCACAGCCAAGCAGCAACAGGAATCCCGCGCCTAATATGAACACCACGAGCGATTGGGTGACTGAGGAGCGGTAGGCAGGCCAGAACTTGGAGCGCGACGCCACGAGCGCCCTGGCGGTGATGTCCCGGTTCGCGGCGGGGTCAGCTTGGGCTAGGTTGGCCGCAATAAGCTGCAACTCCGCCTCCGCCTGAGAAACTGTGAAGCCCACTCTCAAGCGGCCAAGCAAGACGAGCCAGCGAGCGGAGCGCTGGTGAAAGATATCGGCTTTCTTGAACCTCGGCAGCACCAGCGGAACAGTGCTGAGCGGGATCCAAGCTTGCGGGGGATTACCCCAGTTCAAGTTAGCGCCGCGGTAGCGTGCAGGGACAATTCCAATAACCGTCAAGGGAGAACCCTCAATCCTAATCGTCTTTCCGACCAGATTAGGATCTTTCGCAAAGCGATTGCGCCAAAGCGCCTCGCCCAACATGACTACCGCCGGCGAACTTGAAGATTTATCGTCCTCCTGCCTGCTAAAGGCACGGCCAGCCAGCGGAGGAAGCTCGAGCATGGAGAAATAATCGGCGCTGACCGCCTCCACAGAAATGCGTTCGGCAGTGTCCCCAACGGCAAGGTTCAAAGGAAGCCGGACATAGGCGGAAAGATGCTGGAAGGACCGGTTGCGCTTGCTGAAGTCCTCGAAGTCGGGATACGAGCTCGAGACGTAATGCGCCGTCTTCTTGTCGAAACTGTAAACCGCAACAAGCTGCTGAGGCGCAGGTAGAGGCAGAGGACTCAGAAGGGTCTCATCGGCGGCATTGAAAATCGCCGTGGCCGCGCCTATTCCCAAGGCCAACGTCAGCATGGCAGCAGCAGTGAAGGCCGGATTCCTTCGCAACATGCGCAGACCAACCCGCAGATCGCCGATAACCTCAAACATAGGTCCTTCACCTCCGCTCGGGGGATTCCATTCTAGTGCGTCTAACGTGGACACGCCAGAGGGCGACACATCGGCGACAGGTAGTGGCGTCGTTTGGAATTACCTGCCTTACGAACCACCGGTCATTCCCGCGAAGGCGGGAATCCAGCCCGTAGAATCGGACGCTCCAGAGGGCTTGCGGAGTGGATTCCCGCCTTCGCGGGAATGACGACAGCGTGGAGCGCCCATGTCCCGCAAATGACGCCACTGCCCGGCGACACACCAGATTGACCTCCACACTAATTGTGCGTAACCTGATGGTGCGAGACCTTGAGACTGCGAAACTCTATGAACAGACGCATCAACATTATGTTGCCGGAAAGCACGCTAGCCGTCCTCGATCGGGTCACGAGCCGAGGCAACCGTAGCCGCCTCATCTCCCGGGCCGTGCTGCATTACGTGGAAAATCGCTGCAAACAGAACCTGCGAGAGCAGCTCAAAGCGGGCTACCAGGCCAATGCCGAGGACAGTGTGAAGATTGCCCTGGAGTGGTTCCCCCTCGAGGAAGAAGCATGACCAAGGAGCACCGTAAACGTAGAGAAGCGGGTAGGGTCGATGTCGATGACATACTTCCCGAGTACGATTTCAGTCGGGCTCGGCCCAACAAATATGCGTCGCGCTACGCCGCGGGCAGCATTGTGGTGGTGCTTGAGCCCGATGTAGCGGCCGCGTTTCCGAGTGCGGAACAGGCCAATGAGGCCCTACGCGCTCTAGCGGGAATCATCCGGAAACACCGGCCGCGGCGGACGGCGTCTGGGCGGAACAGCACCCATCGTTGACGTCGATCACCGTTGGCGCCGTTCTTCGCCCCCGCATGGTGGGCGTCAGAGAGGCAGGAAGCGAATTTGGTTGACCCACTCTTCGGCTTCGGAAGCAAGCCAGATCAATAACAGTCAGGAATTTGATTTTCATGCGCGGGAAGTGAGCTCTCGGCGAGCGCGTTCCAGCCGTTCCCGCAGAGCAGGGGGAATGGGAGAATCCCGTTTCTTGTACCCCGTATCCCGTTTCCCTTGTCCCGCCCCTAGCCGTCATGAATAAGCTCCCCTCCTGTTTTGGGAGGGGGGCAGGGGGTGGTAAACCCGAATGATCGTCAATCACCGTTGGCGCCGTGGAGACGTGAGTCGCAGAGTTGCGCTCGCTCTGACGCGCCAGCCGCCGCGAGCAATCGCGGCCTTGGTCGCTTATGCTTCGGGAGCGGCACATTCTTTGCATTGCGTTTGCGTGGACCCTGATGCTAACCTCGTGGTTTCATGGTGGTACTCACCGACTACGAAGGGCGACCCGTCAGACTGACCGATGAGCGGTGGATTCATATTGAGGAACACCCTGAATGGTCGGGTCGCGCGAGGCTGTGGCGGAGACGCTTCTTAAGCCCGAGGCCGTCATCGAGTCGCCGAGCGATTCTTTGGTCAGACTTTACTATCGCTTCTATCATCGTACAATGGTGGGGGGGAAGCATCTCTGTGTTGTGGTCAAGATACTGATTGACGACGCCTTCGTCGTGACCGCGTACCTGACAGACCGGGTGAAGAAAGGCACCCTTCTATGGCCGAAAAAATCGTGAAGATGTGGTTGGATCCCGAGGCCGACTTCCTGGAAATCACCTTCGAGAACAAGCCGGGCTATTCCCGCCCCACAGAGAACGATCAGGTGATGGAACGAGTGGACGAGGAAGGAAACGTCATAGGGTTTTCCGTGCTGCGTGTCAGTTCCCTGAAGAAGACGCCACTCGAAGTCGCTCTTCGGTAAGCGGGATTCTGTTATCTGTACCCTGTCCCCCGTTCTTGACGGGGCGGCCCACTTCAGTTGCCTGCCGCCAAGCCCCGAGCCCCGAATCCCGTGTTCCGAATCCCGTCCACAGTCTCTCCCACCTACTGCCTACCACCTGCCACCTACCGCTCTGCCTTGTCCCTAATCCCTTGTCCCGTCCCTGACACCCGGCACCTGACACCTGTTCTTTAGCCTTGCATCTCCGGTTAATAAGTTGTTTAATCACGACATCTTTTCGCCAGGCCGGGAACCCCTCGGAGGTTAGGCGTCATGAAAAAACTCCCCTCCTGTTTTAGGAGAGGGCAGGGGGTGGTAAACAATGATCGTCAATCGCCTTTGGCGCCGTTCCCTGGCCAGCCAACTCCGACGCTCCACAATCGCGGGGCAGAAGACCTGCGCCCTCGGGCGTGGCGTTTTTGCCAACTGGCAAGGGGTTTATGGAGGTCAGCCTAGACACGAGTTATACTGCCGGTGTCAACAATTCGAAGCGAGGCAGGTATGCGAGATGCGTTCGCTGAACGAGTTCTGAACGATTTTGTGTTCGCCGATAGCCGGCTCGGAAGTCATCCAGTCTCAAGAGCGAGGTCATGGTGGTTAAGAGGAAGGGGATTTGTATTAGGAGAAGCGGCACCGCCGCTTCCCAGCAGCGGAGAACTCCGCATCCCCCTTGATTCCGTGGCCACTGCCCCATTTCGGGACCTCTCGGCCGTGAGCACCCAATCTATCCACCAGCTGATGGATGCCGACAACTTCCGCCTTGCCAAGGCCAAGGATATCAGGTCGTTTTTAGGCGTACCGCTGTTCGACGCAGACCAAGCCGTCGGTATCCTTTTCATTGACTCTCTGCTTCCGAGCTTTTATGAGGATCGGCACCTCAAGACGACCAGTATACTTGGCGCGCTCATTGTCTACTTGCACCTACATTGGAATGATCAGATTTCGACACGGGCGTCGCGCGCTCTGGGTGAGGCCTTGCGTCAAGTAAGGCAATCCCAGGGCCTCACGCTAGATCAATTGGGGTCCCGCCTTGGTCTCAACCGTATAACACTGTCCAGAAATGAATCTGGCGCCCAACCGCCGTCGCGAGAGGGGTTATACCGATGGTGTAGCGCGCTTGGGCTAGTTTCAGCAACGACTGCGGCCAGGGTTGAAGTTGTTGATATCACTTCCAAGATCCTGCCGATATTGCACGATGATCCACGCAAGCTGGCCCTGCTGTCGCCAGAGCAATTCGAGCGGTTTGTCGCGGAACGACTTGATCGCATGGGGTACGACATGACGCTGTCGGGGCCCACGACACTAAAAGATGGGGGAATCGATCTCATCGCCATTCCAAAGATGCGGACTGTTGGATGCTTCTTGCTTGCCGGACAAGTCAAACACCACAGAGCCGGGACGCGAACAGGTCGCGCAGCGGTCGACAGGCTTCTGGCTTGGGAAGCTTCACCATTTCGGCTTGGGCTTCTGGTGACGAATACCGAATTCACGAAGGACGCCCTTTGGGTCGCTGGCATGGAACAGCACCGCGCGTTTCTGCGACTGCGCGACTTTAGCGATTTGAAGCGTTGGATACAGGACGACTTCTCGTCCGACCGAGACTGGAGAGAAATCCCAGAGACAATTGACGTAGCGCCCGGTGTTGTGATTCAGGTGCCACGACCAGGGCTGGCGCACCCAGAACTGGTCTGGCCTGCCGCGCCTAGGGTCATAACCCGTGAGTAGGATCACGTGGCTCACTAACACCGTGTTGCGCCCATCGGCTGTCTGAACATGAAGAACGTCGACCTATTTATCAACACGCAATAAAGAAAGCCGCAGAGTAAACCCGCTCGGAGCGGGATAACTCTGATGCGCTCCCCGCTTTTTTTCTCAAGATCGCGCGTTGACCTGTCGATAAGAATGCAAGGACGTGAAGAATAAAGACTGATTTTATTTCTTGCTTTCAAAACCCATTTTGGGTTATTTTGATTACTCGGAGGGATTTAGAAATTGCATGGACAGGCTTCGCTTATGCTAGATGAACAGCGTTTCGACGTTAAGCCCTGGCTAAAGGACCAGGCATGTGTCGAGCCAGTTTATACCTCCGCACTTGGAGCTTTATTTGCTTCCGACTGCATGGAAGTTTTGCCGCACATCAAATCCGGGGTTGTCGACATGGTCTTTGCTGATCCTCCCTTCAATCTCGGAAAGGAATACGGAGAGAACTGCAACGACCTGAAGCCCGACAACGATTATCTGAAATGGTGTAAGTGTTGGATTTCCGAGTGCGTTCGTACCATCAAGCCGGGTGGCGCGTTCTTTCTTTACAACCTTCCGAAGTGGAATGTCCTACTCGGGGGATACCTTACTGAAATTGGCATGGACTTCCGCCATTGGATCGCGGTCGAGATTTCCGCCTGCCTCCCAATTCCGGGACGGCTCCACCCGAGCCACTATAGCTTGTTGTACTACGCGAAGGGGAAACCGAAGACCTTCCGCCGCATTCGTACCCCAATTCAGGTATGCCGGCATTGTGGTGGCGAAGTCAAAGACTACGGTGGCCATCGTGACGCAATGAACCCCAAAGGAGTCAATCTCAAGGATGTGTGGACGGACATTCCTCCTGTGCGACACTGGAAGTTTAAGTCGAAGGATCGCAAGGCGAACGCACTGTCGACCAAGATCCTCGACCGCGTTGTTGAGATGTCCACTGTTCGCGGAGATCTTGTTCTCGATCCGTTCGGGGGCAGTGGAACGACGTTTGCAGTCTGCGAAAAGAAGGGACGTGAGTGGATTGGGACTGAAATAGATTATGCGGACGAAATCATAGACCGCCTTGAAAGTGGCGAGATTCACTCGCACAAGAACGATGATTACGTTGAGGGCTAGCCCTTTGCCCGGCCAGCGGTCATCTTGGGGATCTTAGGCACGTCGAAGCTTTCAGCGTCTTGCTCAATTACTACAATTTCCAGAACGCCACTTTTGCATGGCACTGACTTCCACAGCTTTAGGTAAGGCGCCAGTTCCTTGTAATTTCCGATCCGGTCCGTCAGGTAGACATAGAGTTTCCTGGACGGGACCACCAGCGTGCCCGCTGCGATCACTCCGTCCGAGACAAGCATCGTGAGTTTGTTCATCGAGCGGTGACTTGACGAAATGTTTCCAGTTTCCCATTCGGCAACAACCGGACCCTCTGGACCCAGAAGTACCGCATCGAAATCACCAAGTTCTTGCCCGAGATTGTTTTTCGCCGCACCCTCGATTGTCCAACCGCGCTCTCTAAGTTCTTTTATGAATTCCAATTTGATCGGCCCGACCCCGTTGCCCTCACCGCGTTTTTTGCCACTCTGCGGGTGGATAGTGAAGGTCCCGCTACCCGGAGGCCAGGCACACTTTTTCACGGAGGCATGAAGCGACCTGCGCGTGTCCTTCCAATGCTTGGATTTCGCATACGGCCCGCAGCTTATTACCGTCTCGATGTGAACGATTTTCATGAAATCTCCCGGTACAGCTTCGCAAGGAACTGCACGGGATCGACGCCGAGCGCGGACGCCACCTCGTGGAACTCGACCACATCGAGTCGTCGCTCGCCTCGTTCATACTTTGACACGAAGGACTGCGGCCGATTCAGGCGCGACGACAACTCGGCCTGAGTGAGATCCGCTTTCTTGCGGGCCGCCACGAGAAGTTCGCGAAACCTTTTTTGCGCCTCATTCCGCACAGGGTCGCTCCAGTCGGAAGGAAGTATAAAACCTCTTGTGGGATAAACCCAAATCGGGTTTACGGTGAAATCCAGCGCAATTTGCTGAGTGCACTACCCTGCGGCATTGCTAAACGACTTCCCTTGCAGGCGGGGAGCAAGGGTTATAATCCCCGCGGATCAATGGGTGGCTAAAGTCAGTGCAGTTCTGACTGCGGCTTCTTCCCTTGATGGCGAACGCGCAGCCTGCGGGGTAACTCCATATGAACTCCGTTCGGAAAGCGAAGAGAATTCATGGTGTCGATGCGGTACGATGACAAAGTTGTTCCAGATTTCGAACAGTTGGTCAAATAGCTTCCCCCCGGCGCAGTTGCGTCCCCGTTGCGTTCAACGGCGCCTCTTGGTCGACTTTTGGCGGACGCCAGAGTCTCGCCTCACTCAGCTAAGCGCGGATATCAGAGCGGACAGAGTAAGCCAAACTGCCCCCACCTCTGCTTTCCCCTGCTGCCAAGGCATGTCATCGGGGTTCGTCTACCGTTCCGGTTGCTCGCCCATCGACGAAGTGGTATGTTGGGGTTAGCATGAAGAATTCATCCAGAGGGAAATCGCCTTCGAGATTTCACATTGTTGTGGACGCTGCCGACCGCTTAACGGTGGAGGAGCAGGAAACCTTGGTTGAGGTCCTGCATCGGCGGCTGGCGGACCGCCGGCGCGTCGAGCTGGCCGCCGACATCCGCGCCGGGCAGAGAGAGTTTGAGCAGAGCGGTCTCCGCCCCACTTCGCCCGATGAGATCATGAAAGAGATCCTCTCGTGATGCGGCTCTTACTGCGCTCCAGCGCTTTCGTTCGTAGGGCCAAGAAAATTCTCAAAAAACATCCGCATGTCTCCGAAGACCTTCGTTCTGCCCTGGAATTGCTTGCCACAGACTGCTTTCACCCCCACCTGAAAACCCACACACTTAAGGGTGAACTGGAAGGATCCTGGGCGTGCAGCGCGGGCTACGACTTGAGGATCGTGTTCAAGTTTGTTGAATACGAAGGATCTGAAGCCATTCTCCTGTTGACGTTGGGAACGCATGAAGAAGTGTACTGATTTATTCAGGGGGCTGGCGCAAAGCGATAGCTCTGCGCCGTGAAGCAGCGCCCCTCTCCCGATCCCAGTTTTTTGGGGGTACGCGATTCAACTTAAGGAAAAACCGCAGACCTTCAATGGCGAAGGTCTGCGCCAGCCTTCCAGTTCATAGCACGATGTGGCAATACTTATAGGGAAATAGAGATCAATATGGACAACGCGAGGATGCTGGTAATCGGAGCTGGAGTCAACGGCTCGGTCTGCGCCGCAGGGTTGCACAATGCTGGAATGGACGTGACGGTTCTGGCCCGTGGAAAGCGCTACGAGGAGGTACGGGACGAGGGGATTGTTATCGAGGATCCGTTTAAGAATAAATGCAGCGTGACCAAGGTCCCGGTGATCAACCGCCTCGATCCCAATGATCTCTACGACTATGTGCTCGTCGTCGTGCGCAAAAACCAAGTCGCGGACCTTTTGCCGGTCTTAGCGCAAAACCGGTCTCCGAACATCGTCTTCATGACGAACAACCTTTCCGGGCCGGAGGAACTTACCAGAATCCTCGGCAAAGATCGGGTCATGATGGGCTTCGTGTTCGGTGCGGGAAAGCGCGATGGAAGCGTTATCCGTGCGATCAGCGGGATTGGTGGTGGATGGATTTCCACGCCCTTTGGGGAGATCGATGGCAGGATAACGCCGAGGCTGACGCGGCTTATGGGCATTTTATGCCAGGCAGGTTTGAGATCAAAAGCATCGACCGATATTTCCAACTACCTTACGACGCACGCAGCCCTTGTCACCCCGCTTGGGGGGCTTATTATCAAACATGGCTGCAATACATATGCCCTTGGCCGGTCCACGGCCGATCTCCGACTGCTGGTCGATGCCCTGCGCGAGACTCTGGCGGTACTTCGCGCCACCGGGTTCAAAATACGCCCGCCGACGGTCAACATGGTCAGGATCATCCCGCGTTTTGTTTTGGTCGCCGCCCTGCGTATATTGTTTTCCACTAAATTCGCCGAAGTCGGCGCCGGTTGGCATTGTTCCCAGGCACCCGACGAAATGCGCGAGCTTGCCATGGAACTCCAGGCATTGGTGGATCAGGCTGGCCTTCCCGTCCCCGCGCTCAGGAAAGTACTTGGGCAGGACTAAAGAGCGAGCGTAGCGCCGACCGCCGACTTTGCGGTCTGCGGCTCTTCCTGCGGCGTTGGAGCAAATTCACCAGTCAGCAGAGCCATGCCCTCAACCGTTGCCTGCGCGACAAGAATCCGGTCGAAGGGATCCTTGTGAAGGGGAGGCAGGCTGTCGATGGCGAGGGCATGTTCGCTGGTGACGGGTAGTTCGAGATAGCCGTTATCCCGCAGGCCGCGCCGCAGCAGCCGCGGGTCAACCCGAAAATCATTTCTCCCGAGTCGGCGTTTAATTGCGATTAAACTAGGTCTACTTAGTTTAGCTTAACCTGAAAGTTGTGGCAGGAGGATACTGGCATCGTTTAGATGGAGAGATTCCCTGCTCGACGAGGTATCACAAATAAGTCAAAGCTGGGAGAAGCAAGATTGAAAATTGCCGTGGCCGCGCCTATTCCGAGCGCCAGCGTCAGCATGGCCGCAGCAGCGAAGGCGGAATTCCTCCGCAGCATGCGCAAAGCGAAGCACAGATCTCCTCTTACTTCGAACACAGACCGTCCGCCTCGGCAGACGGCACCCTAGTTTAGTGCGTCTACGGAGGTCTCTCCTTACTCCTCCTTCTTTCCATTCGTATCGTAAACCTCCACCGTCCCATATTTCTTTAGCACGTCACGGATGGCCTGCTTCTGGTCGTTGCCGGGCTGTTTGGGGTCGGCGACGCACACGATTTGCAGGTGGTCAAGGTCTACGTACTTGCGGGCCGCCGCCTGGACGGCGTCCGGAGTTGTGTGGGCGACTTCCACCGGGTAACGGTCCCAGTAGTCCATGGGCAGGCCGTAGCTCTGGACGAGCATATAGCGAAACAAAATTCCCTGGGGTTGCTCGAGGGACAGGGCGAAGTTTGCGACAATGGAATGACGCGCTTCGTTGAGTTCCGTCTCCGGCACCTTCTGGTCGCGGATGCGCTTGAACTCTGCCATCAATTGTTCCATCGAGCCGTCCGTCACGGCGTTGCGAACTTCGGTGTTGGCTGCCCACGCTTCGCGGTATTGGTCATCGCCCACCCTGCTATAAGCTCCATAGGTATAACCATGGACTTCGCGGAGGTTAAGAAACAGACGCGCCTGCGGGCCATCGCCGAGCACCCGGTTCATCACAGAGAGCGCGATGTAGTCCGGATCGGTGCGGCGCGCACCGTAGTCGCCGGCGACGATGTTCGTCTGCACAGAGTCTGGCCGATCCACGAGGCAAATTTTGGCGGGAGCCGCTGGCGGCAGGTGACTCCAATCCGCCTTTGGCAACGGCTGACCCTTCCACTCGCCGAAGGTTTTCCGGATAAGTCCCATGATTTCGTCCGGTTTGACGTCGCCGACCACGCCCAGAATGGCGTTGCCAGGAACATAGTAATGGTCATGAAACTCTTTCAAGCGCTCCGGCGTAGCGGCCTTGATGGACTCCGGCGTCGGCAGTGTGACCGCGGCCGGGAAGTCCTGGTAGAGCGCCCGATGGAATTGCTCCTGGGCCAGCACGCCCGGCTGGGAGCGATCTTGCTCGAGCTCTGAAAGCTGCCGCTGTTTATACTTCTCCAACTCGTCACTGGGGAAGGTGGGGTTAAGCACGACATCCCCGATGAAGTCGAGAATTTGGCCGGCACTGGGCGCCAGGCCGGAAGCCATCACCGAGGAAACAGTGGACCCGAAGCCGGAAGATGTATTCAGCGTGGCGCCGATCTTATCAACGTCCGCCGCCAGTTGCGCGCTCGTCCGGTGCGTAGTTCCCTCCCGGAGCATGCCGGCCGTGAAGCTGGCCAGACCGGGCATATCCTTGGGATCTGACATGTCGCCGGTTCCGACCCACAGTACCAAGTTGACCGTCGGCAGCTTGTGCCGCTCGAGCACCAATACGGTAAGCCCATTCGGGAGCTTGGTCACCACCGGCCTCGGCAGGGTCACCTGGAGGGTTTCATTGCTCACGGGGGCGCGGTTGAGGCGGACCACCTTGGAGAGTTCGGCTGCGTGCTGCTCTTGCGGGAAGGCGGGCATGGCCACCGCCATCGCGGCGGCGAGCGCCGCCAGAAAGGAGATAGAAGATCTGCATTTCGCCGTCATGATTATTTTCCCTCCTTTTGTGCCGTCGCCGCTTTGCCCCGGGGCGCGGCCGGCAGATCCGTGACCACCGATAGCTGCTCCGGGACCAGGTACTTTCGGGCAGCTTCCTTCACCTGATCCGCAGTTACTGCATTAAACTTGTCCACGACGGTGTTGATCAAATTGGGATCCCCAAAATAGACGGCGTACTGGCCGATGCGCATGGCGGTGTAGAGGTCCGATTGCCGGGTTTGAATCTGCCCGCGCAAAAACTGCACGCGCGCCTTCTCGACTTCATCCGTCGTGATACCGTCTTTCTGAACCGCGGCGATCTCATCCCGTATGGCCTTTTCACAATCCTCCGGCTTCACCCCTGGCCGCAGGAAGGCGTAAACATAGAGCAAGCTCGGGCCGCGGCGCTCATCGGCTTGGGCAAAGACCTGAGTGGCGAATTGCTTTTCCTTGACCAGGCTCAAATAGAGGCGGGAGCTTTCTCCCTGGCTGAGCGCACTCGCCAGCACGTGGAGGGCCTCGTTATTTGGGGTGTTGCCGGGCGGAATGTGATACGCCATTATCACCAACGGAGTCCGCGCCAGCGGATCATTGATGATTTCTCTCCTCTCGCCATAGTGAGGGGGCTCCGTCATGTCGACCGGCGGAGGCGTGGGTTGCGAGGGAATGTTGCCAAAGTACTTCTTCACTTTTTCCAGAGTTTCGGCGGGGTCGAGATCGCCCACCAGCGTCAGCACAGCATTGTTGGGCGCGTAGTTGATACGGAAAAAGTCCTTCACGTCGTCTATCGAAGCGGCGTTCAGGTCAGCCATCTCGCCGATCGTGGAATGCTTGTAAGCGAAATTATCGTAAGCCAGGTTGTCGATGTCCAAGAAGGCCTTGCCATAGGGCTGGTTGTCCACGCCCAGTCGGCGCTCTTCCTGAACCGCGTTTCTCTGGTTGTCGAGATTGGATTGGTTGACGGCCAGGGAGCGCATGCGGTCGCTTTCCAAAAACAAGCCCAGATCCAACTGGTTCTTGGGAAGCGCCTCGAAGTAATTCGTGCGATCCTCGTTGGTGGTGCCGTTCATGTTGCCACCGTTGTTGAAGATGAGGATGAAATGCTCGCCCTTGCCCACGTTTTCCGAGCCTTCGAACATCATGTGCTCGAAGAGGTGTGCAAAGCCCGTGCGGCCCGGCCGCTCATTCCGCGATCCTACGTTGTAAGTGACCGAAATGCCAAAGACCGGCGCCGTGCGATCCACCGCGATGAACACGCGCAGGCCGTTCTCAAGCTTTTGGTCGGTGAATTCCACCTGAGGTAGCTTGGGCTGATCTGCCCGCATAAGTTGCGTCAACGTCAGCAATCCGGCGAGCAGGAGCCCACACCATCGATAGCTTGTCATGGTCGGCTCCTAATGACAGTTTTCTCCGCTTTGGGCCACTATTCTGTTCCAAATCTGTTCCCGATGCAAGACCTATGGAACAGTTTTTGGGGCCTTGCCGGTAGCGCATACATAAAGGGCAATGTCGGCGCCCCCGCCTAACCCAATGCCCTGGTAAGGGCCGACCAGTTGCTTGCTCTGTGGTCTACTGGAAGATCCTTCCGCCGTCTACCACCAGGTTCTGCCCGGTGACTGCGCCAGCGGCAGAACTGAGGAAAAACAGCATTACCGGAGAGATATGACGCGGTTGGACCAGAAACTTCAGCGACTGGACACGCAGCAGCATTTTCTTGTCGTCCTCGGTTACGTACTTACGGAGTTGCTTTTCCGTCATAACCCATCCCGGGTTTAGCATGTTGACGCGAATACCATCGTGTCCCAGTTCGCGCGCC
>Ga0326728_10001068_pt1 | contig 99789 bp, 86 predicted proteins | sample MB3enrmetagenome_FD_207602 | JGI IMG/M metagenome (GOLD analysis project Ga0326728, IMG submission 207602) | Lab enriched peat soil microbial communities from McLean, Ithaca, NY, United States - MB31MN | ecosystem: Environmental > Terrestrial > Soil > Wetlands > Peat | place: USA: New York...
CTTTTATCCGGTTCTTGTTCATCAGCCCGCAGCTTCGCTCCACGCTTCCTCCCCACAATCGGTCACCCTCATGCAGTTGCGCTTCACTTCGTTCGCTGTGACCAGCTCACGGCGGGACTTGCACCCGCTAGAGTGCGCCCATGCTGGGCGCACAAGAACGGGCAGACAGGAAACTAAACCTGTCTGCCCGTTTTTCGGAATTCCGCGATTTGTTCATGCAATAAGTCTGCTGGCTTCCCAGCTTCAGTTTGCTATGCCGTCCAGCTTCATCTGGTACTGGATGATCTGTTTGATGGTGTCGTAAGGAGCGTTTGCGGGCACCAGACGGCCATTGACCACCAGCGTGGGAGTCTGATTGATGCCCAGGTCCTGGGCCAGCTTCTTTGAAGCCTCAACGGCGTCAACGGTGGCGGGAGTTGACGAGCAGGCGGCGATCTTGGCCGGGTCCAAGCCGGCCTTGGTCACGGCGCTGTTCAGGGTCAGAGTGGCGCCATCGGCGGTCGCCAATCCGTCCTGGCCTTCAAAGACGGCCGAAGCGAAGGTGAAGAAGGCGTCGCTGCCGCCCTGCTTGGCCACGCAAACACCGTAGGCAGCCGCTCCGGCAGCCGCGGGATGCTGAGGCAGCGGGTAGTCCTCATACACAAAGCGGGCCTTGGGAAAATCCACGGCCAGCTTGTCCATATTGGCCTGCGCCTCCTTGCAATGGGGGCACTGGAAATCGGCAAACTCGGCAATCTCCAGATCCTTCACGGCCGAGCCGCGGTACGGGCCAGTGGCATGCTTCTGCACCAGGGCACGGGCCTCCGCATAGGGCTGTTCGGCGAAGGGAATAATACTGTCGTCGCCGACAACGATGATGTGCTTGCCATCGGGAAGCGCAAAAAACTCGAGCTGCCCAGGCTTCTGCTTGCCGGCCTTATCGCCCACCAGCACGAGAACCTTGCTGATCCCCTCCACCTGAGTCTTGAGGATCGCCTGAACCTGCCAGATGCGGCTGTCGTCGAAGCCCCAACTGGCCTGCAGGAAGTTATTGACGACCTCCTTGGTGGGCGTCGTGGCGGTAAAATTCGCGGGATCGGGTTTGGGAAACGCGGGCGCCGCCGAAGGGGCCGGAGCCGAAGGTTCTTGCGCGGGCGCTGCGGGCACATCCTGCTGCGCAGCGGCCTGGAAGATAGGCATGGACAGAGCAATCAGCGCCATGGCGCTGGCAAAACGGACGGACGGACGGATCAAGCTGGTTCTCCTTAAACTGCGGGAAGGCTCCCGACTTCTAGCTTATACCTGAACTTTGACGGCAATGGGAAAACGGCGGCCCATGCCGAACGACTTGGATGTCACCTTCAGAACCGGCGCGGCCTGCTGGCGTTTGTACTCGCTGCGCTCTACCAGGCGCACTACCTGTTTGACGAGTTCCAGTGGAAATCCGTTTGCCTGGGCGATCTGTTCCGGAGTCTCGTAGCGCTCGACGTAGCCCTCCAGAATGGGATCGAGAACCTCGTAGGGCGGCAACGAGTCGGTGTCCTTCTGGTCCGGACGCAGTTCGGCCGAGGGCGGCTTCTCCAGAATTGCCCAGGGAATCACCTCGCCCGAGCGATTGAGCCAGCGGCAAACAGCGTAGACGCGGGTCTTCACCAGGTCTCCGATGACCGCCAGGGCGCCAACCATGTCGCCGTAGAGGGTACAGTAGCCCACAGCCATCTCCGACTTGTTGCCGGTGGTGAGCACCAGCGCGGAGAACTTGTTGGAGAGGGCCATCAGCAGGTTGCCGCGAATCCGGGATTGGATGTTTTCCTCCGTGGTGTCCGGCTTGGTTCCCGTGAACAGCGGCTCCAGGGTGTGAGTGAACTCCTGAAAGAGGCCGCTGATGCCGATGACTTCAAAACGAATGCCGAGATTGGCTGCCAGCCGGCGGCTGTCGTCGATGGAGCCCGCGGAAGAGTAAGGGCTGGGCATGCCGATGCCAAGCACGTTTTCCGCGCCCAGAGCTTCGGTGGCAACGGCCGCCACCAGCGCGGAGTCGATGCCGCCGCTGAGGCCCACCAGGGCCTTGCGGAAGCCGCACTTGCGCACATAATCGCGGGTTCCCAGAACCAGTGCTCGATAAGCGGCGGCTGTGTCGTCGTCTTCCGGGTTGGGCACCTGTGGCGCTTCACTCGGATCAACCACGACCAAGTCCTCTTCGAACGAGGCGGCCTGGGCAATCAGCTCTCCGCGCGCATCGAGGGCCAGCGAGGAGCCGTCGAAGATCAGGCTGTCGTTGCCACCCACCTGGTTCACCAGCAGCACAGGCACACCATCCCGCCGTGCGATGGCCGCCAGCATCTCGCGGCGAATCGCGCGCTTCCCGTGCCAGAAGGGCGACGAAGACAGGTTGATGTGCAGGGCGGGCTGCTGGCGGTTCAGCTCTTCCATGGGATCGACGGTGTACAGGCGGCGGCGCCAGAAGTTCTTGTCGTTCCACGCGTCCTCGCAGATGGTGATGGCCAGCCGGACGCCGTCCAGTTCCACAACCTGCTGGTGCTGCGACGGGGCAAAGTAACGCTGCTCGTCGAAGACATCGTAGAACGGCAGGAGGCGCTTGTGCTGTTCGAGGAGTATGCGGCCGCCATCCAGCAGAACGGCGGCGTTGACGGCTGGCTTACCACCCCAGCAACCAAGATCCGTTCCTGGGGATCCCAGCTTTCCGCTCTCACCTCCGGCCGGCAGGGCCACGCCCGCCAGCACGGCGGTAGGCAGCTCGCGGGTGGCCGCGGCCAGTTCATCGACAGCCGTGCGGCAGCGAGCCAGAAAGCTCGGCTTCTCAAGAAAGTCGGCGGGAGGGTAGCCGCAGAGAACCAACTCGGAAAACACCGTGAGCCGCGCGCCCTGGCCGGCAGCGCGGCGGCTGACAGCGACAATTTTTTCTAGATTTCCGGTAAAATCCCCAACAGTGGGATTGATCTGGGCCAGTGCGATCTTCACACTCCCAGTTTAATCCCCGAAGGCGCCTCGGCAAGCTACATGCCGGTTCCGGCAAAGACCACACCGATGGTGCGCAGAATGATCTTGAGATCGAGCAGGATGCTCCAGTTCTCGATGTAGATCACATTCAGCGAGATATAGCTGTCGGACGAGGGGTCCTGGCGCCCTTGCACCTGCCACAGACCGGTGATGCCGGGAGGCACTGCAAGAACTCTCTTATAGGCGAGTTTCGAGTCCAGTACGTCGCGGGCTGGGAGCGGGCGCGGACCAACCACGCTCATATCGCCGCACAGCACATTGAAGAACTGCGGAAGCTCATCCAGCGAGTACTTGCGCAGGATGCGGCCCAGTTTTGTGATGCGGGGATCATTGGCGATCTTGAACAATACGCCGTCGCGTTCGTTCATGTGCTTCAGGTCGGCGCGCTGCTGTTCCGCATCGGAAACCATGGTGCGGAACTTGACGCAGCGGAAGACCCGGCCCTTCTTGCCAACGCGCTCGGAGCTATAGAACACCGGGCCGGGGGAATCCAGCTTGATGGCGATGGCGACAGCCAGCAGCACCGGCGAAAGAAGGAGCAAGACCACGCTGGAGAACGCGATGTCGAAGACGCGTTTGATTGCCAGCCGAATCTCGGGCGCACGCCCGTAATTCAGCGGTATGGTCGGAAACTGACCGACGTATTCGATGGGGCTGTGCAAAGTCAGGCCATCCTGTATTTCGGGGATGAGGCGCAGGTCTACGCGGTGGGCGCGGGCCTTTTCGAGGACTTCCTTAACGACGCTGCGGTCACAATGCGCGGTGAAGAATATCTCATCGACAAACAGCTTGCGGGCATTCTGAAAGAGCGTGTCGAGCGTGCCAACCACGTCACCGGAAGCTACCGCAAAGCGAAAACTTGAGCCGCGAAGCTCGCCTGGACCCGGCGCTTCAATGAACCCCTTGAACCTGTATCCCAAATAGCGGATGCTCTCCAGATAAAAACGCAGAGCGATTGCCCTCGGTCCGGTACCCACGATGAGCACATTACGGGTGCCCACGCCGCGTTCGAAATCGCGGTAGAGCAGGATGCGATAGACCAGGCGGCGCAAGCTGAGAGAGATGGTGACCAGCCCGATCGTGCCCAGAACAATGCTGCGGGGAATGTCCGATGCGTGCAGCAGGTAGAGGGCACCGGTGAGCAACAGGCCGGAGCTAAGACAAGCCTGAATGCTCAGGCGCTGCTCATGGAGAATGTTGCGGAGTTGCGTGGGCGAATACAGATTCAACCGGCGGCTGGTAAAGATCAGGGAGATGGCGAAACCGCACAAAATGGCCAGGATGATTTCCATGGAGCGGCCATGAAAGAGAGTGCCGCGCCAGAACTCCCTTGCGCCCGCCAAGGGGCCAACATGTTTTTCCAGGAGAGTGGCAACCATTGCGGACACAAGAATCGTTATCGCATCCAGGGCCATCCACAGCTTGGCCTTGCTCCAGAACCCGCGAACATCATCCCCAGCCGCTCCTCCCGGCCGATCTTCCGGGGAAGCCACTGAAGCGGCTATTCTATGCCAGAAATCCGATGATGCCATAGGCGTTTCGCAGTCCCCAAATGACCAAGGAACATGAGGCAAGGCGGGCATGACGCTCCCAACGGAAAACACACAATAAGCAGAAGGCAAAACGCGGCGATGAACCCGGCCCCTGTACCGGTTTGAAGCCCATTTCCGGCCAGGGGTTGTAAAACAAATTCCTGGATTCTCGTCGTCAAAGGCGAACCATGCCGGCTCGAATCTGCCCGGGCCCGGTCCTGATCTTCAAATCACACCCCTGCCGCCGTTGCCGGCCAACTGTCACAACCGCTTGAGCTCATTGACCCATGGAGGTGATATAACCGCATCGGACCAATTCAAGGATATGAGCTTCACTGGAACCCAGAAACTGATTCCACTGAAGCAAGTGCTTACACCAAAAAATTGTACAACACCCTCCTGCCGCGGTAGCCCTCCTCCCGGAATGCTGTCCGACAAGTCTGCTAGTTCTTGCTGAAGCTGATACTCACAGCATCACCCGCGGCGTCGATTCATGGCAAGTGAAAATCCTTTAACCACATGTTACGGAATGAAGGCTAACTCATTCCGAAGGTAATACATATGCGTCGAGAGCAAGGAACTGCTGAATATGTGGATCGGGAGAGGCTAAAAAGTCCTTGAGCGGGCCGAAAAACAGTGCCCGGCCCTGGTGGAGGAAGAGCACCAGGTCAGCGAGCCGCTCGGCAAAGCGCATGTCGTGGGTGACCACGATGGAGGTAAAGCCAAGCTGGCGCTTGAGCCGCTGGATGAGGTCGCCGAGGAGGCGGGCGATGATGGGATCGACCATGGTGGTTGGCTCGTCGTAAAGCACCACCTCAGGCTGTGAAGCGAGCGCGCGGGCGATGGCAATGGCGCGCTTGCGGCCTGTAGACAGGCTGGCCGGCAGGACGTCCGCTACGTCCTCGGCACCAACCAGGCCGATCAGCCTGCCCACCAGATCTTGTATCTGATCCTCTTCCAGGCCGCCGCGCTCGCGCAGCGGAAAGGCCACGTTTTCGCGCACGCTGAGCGAATCGAAGAGCGCGCCATTCTGGAAGACCATGGTGACGCGCTTGCGGATCGCCCTCATGCCCTCTTCGCCCAGCGTGGTAATCTCCTGGCCCTCGACGCGAATGGAACCCTCATCCGGCTTGAGAAAGCCCATCAACATGCGCAGGGCAACAGACTTTCCCACGCCGCTGCGGCCCAGGATGCAGAGGGTCTGGCCGCGATTCATCGAGAAACTCAGGTCCTCCAGAACAGACCGGCCATCGAAAGAGATGCCGACATGGCTGAAGGCAATGATGGGCTCCAGTGGCGAGGAGACAGACTCGGCAGGCCATTCCCGCTCTCCGGCTCCCGGTTGAGCCAGCGTTTCGGAGAGTTCCGCACTGGAAGGAGAATCGAACATAACCGTAGATTCAGCTTACGCGAATCGTCTCCTGCTTCATCTTGCCTGCAAACTAAATCAAAGTTTAGCGTAAATTTGGCGTCAGGGTGTCAAGCAGTTGTCATGACCGGGATACAGTATGCGACCCCATCGGAAAAAGGAGAAGATCGCCATCCCATGAAGAATCCTCCCCATCCAGGGGACTTTATCCGAACGGAAATCGTCGAACCTGCCGGGTGCCCCAGGTCCGGATTTTCGGACCTGGGATTCCGCAGTGCTTCAGCTTGCCACCCGCCCGAAAAAACTCGATAACAAGCCAAGAAGCGTCAGGGCACGACTTCAGTCGTGCCGATAGACGACCCCAAAAGAGCTTGGGCTTTAACCCCTGCGTGCTTTTGCTTCTTCAAGTATGCCGTCCCAAACAGGTACGCCTCCGGCGTGTTCGCCAGCCCCGCCTTTACCGGGTTGTTCTCGATGTACTGGCGATGCTGTTCAAAGCTCTGGTCATCAAGAATCTGCACATCCGAATACCCGCGCTGCCATATCTCGCCGCGAAAACCAAGCTCCTTGCTGGCGCGAAAGGAAAAGCTGCCCTTGATCAATTGCATCGCCTTCTCAAGAGTCATCTCGACCGGAACAGTCATCAGAATGTGCACACGATTGGGCATGATCACGAAGTCGTGAACGGCAATTTTTCCGGAGCGCATATAGGCTCGAAGAACTTCGATCAAGAGCGATGCCATGCGATCCGTCTGGAAGAGCGACCTTCCGCCGGCTGTTCGCGTAGTTACAAAGAACGTGCGCGGGCAAAATGAGGCGATTGATGGATCCGAAGGCCGGGAAGGTATCGACATCGCAGGGGCTAAAGCCCCATTGATTTTTAGGCATGTACGGCACGACTGAAGTAGTGCCCTGACGCTTCTAGCTTACTAAAATCTTTCTTCGCAGCCTGACGTTCTGGGCGCCCCTAGTCTGACCCTTTATCAATGAATGAACGTCCCAGGTCTCGGTAACGAGGCCTGGGACCCCAATTCTATTTGCCGGCTTCTTCCAGGAAACGCACAACCGATTCGATTCCCAGCTCGAAGTTCTTCAGATGGAACTTCTCGTTGGGGGCGTGGATATTGTCGTCGGGCAGCCCGAAGCCCATCATGACGCTGGGCACACCCAGATGGCGGTCAAAATCGCCAACGATGGGGATGGACCCGCCGGAACGAATAAAGACCGTTTCCTTGCCCCAGACCTCTTTGAGCGCACGCGTAGCTGCCTGGATGAAGGGATTGTCAACCCGAACCAGGCAGGGGTCGCCGGAGTGAATCAGCCGCACCTCGACATCCACGCCCGCCGGCTTGATCTGCTCCACATAGCTCTTGTAGAGGGCAAAGGCTTTGGCCGGTGTCATGCATGGAACCAGGCGCATGGAAACCTTGGCCAGCGCCTTGGCGGGAATCACCGTCTTGGCGCCTGCGCCGGTAAAGCCGCCGGGGATGCCGTGCACATCCAGCGTGGGCCGGGCCCAGGTGCGCTCCAGCACGCTGTAGCCGGCCTCGCCCACCAGTTCACGCGAACCCACTTCGGTCTTGCGATAGTGCTCCTCGTCGAAGGGAAGGCTGCGCCAGGCGGAAAGCTCTTCAGGGCTGGGAGGAATGATGTCGTCGTAGAAGCCGGGGATCAGGATGTGTCCGTTCTTGTCCTTCAGGCCAGTCAGTATCTCCGCAAGGGCAAAGAAGGGGTTGGGCGCCGCGCCGCCGTACATGCCTGAGTGCAGGTCGGTCTTGGCGCCGCGCACCTCAAGCTCGGTGTAGATCATGCCGCGCAGGCCCACGCACAGGGTGGGCAGGCCGGGTGCAAACAATTCAGTGTCGGAGATCAGCGCAAAATCCGACTTCAACTCGGGCGGCTTTGACGCGACATAGCTCGCAATCCCCTCTCCGCCCACTTCTTCATCGCCTTCCAGCAGCACGCGGACATTCAAAGGCAGCCGTCCGTTGGCGGCCATCAGCGACTCCAGCGCCTTCACCTGCGCCCATACCTGGCCTTTGTCGTCACACGTGCCGCGGGCGTAGAGGTTCCCGTCGCGCTCCACCGGCTCAAAGGGCGGCGAGAGCCACTCGTCCAGCGGATCGACCGGCTGCACGTCGTAGTGGCCGTAGCAGAGCACGGTGGGCTTGTCAGTCGCGTGCAGCCAGTCGGCATATACCAGCGGATGGCTATTGGTTTCGATGAGGCGGACGTTTTCCATGCCGAGGCGCGTCAACTCGGCAGCCAGCGTCTCAGCGGCGCGACGGCAGTCGCCCTTGTGCTCGGGCAAAGTAGAGACTGAGGGAATGCGCAGCAGGTCCTTCAGCTCATTCAAAAAGCGGGGATGGTTCTGGCGCGCGTAGGTTACAGCGGACGACGGCATAGTGATGCTCCTATAGAGTGAATTTCGCAGCCAAAACAGGAGTATAGGCGCTCGGGAGCCGTCTTGTCGTTGCAGGGAAGGAAATGTGCCTGCCCGATCCCATGGACCGGGACACGGCAAACGATAATCCGGGGATGGACAAAGGTCTTCTTCAGAAAACGTATTCTTTGGGCCGCTTGTATCGAGTAGCCACCGAACTGGCCCGGCGGGTCAGGCGCCAACGCCTCATGGCAGCAGAAACAAGGCCCGTCTTCCGTGCAGAGAGCAAAGCTTGTGGAATAGCGCAGGCGCAAGGCGGCAAAAAACTGTTATGCCGCCCTTCACGCGCCAGTGTCTTCCGATTAATTGTTCTTTTGGTCGTGTTGGATGAGAAAAGGCAAATTTGTTACGACCTGCTGGGCCTTTCCAGAGATTTCCTTGGTCCAGCAAAAGGTCAAAATACCACCTTCGACGTTCACCTTGGTTGGGTCCATATAGGTGACCGGATCCCCACTCGGCTTGTAGACGGTAATAGTTTGCAAGCGGTCTCCTTTGCCCCGAATTATATAGCGGTGTGTTGTGGATCAATTGCATTTTGGAATCTGGCTGTGGATTTTTTTGCCTGCGAACCACACTGTCTTTCCCGGGCTCAGATTCAGCCCCAGCCATCCTTTGGCAGCCAATCCTGCGGATGCTCCGGTTCGACTTCACGGGGAGTCCGGAGGTCCCCGGGAACGCTGGTACGCAACACAGTATCCTAAGAAGAGATGCCTCCCATTCTCAACGCGCAGTCGGTAAGCAAACAATTCGGCGCCAAGCCTCTGTTCCAGAACATTTCGCTCACCGTCGAGGAGGGCGACCGGATCGGCCTCATCGGTCCCAACGGGGCGGGCAAGTCCACGCTGCTGGCCATTCTTGCCGGCCAGGTCGAGCCGGACTCCGGCGAGTTGGCGGTGCGCAAGCGGGCCCGCGCCGCCTACGTACCCCAAGACTCCCGATTTGCCCCAGGCCTCACCACCCGGCAGGTGCTTGAGCGGGCGCTGGCGGCCGCGCACGTAAACGAGAATGAGCGCGAAGGCCGGCTGCGCGAACTCTCCGGGCGCGCCGGTTTCGCGGACCTCAACGCCGAGGCGGCCGCTCTCTCCGGCGGCTGGCGCAAGCGGCTGGCCATCACTGAGGCCCTGGTCAGCGAACCGGAGGTGATGCTGCTGGACGAGCCCACCAACCATCTCGATCTGGCCGGCATCGAGTGGCTGGAGAAGTTGCTGGCGTCGGCTTCCTTCGCCGCTGTGACGGTCAGCCACGATCGCTACTTCCTCGAATCCACTTCAAGCCAGATTGTCGAGCTGAATCGCGTCTTTGCCGATGGCCTGTTGCGCGTGAAAGGAAACTTCAGCCGGTTTCTCGAAGAGAAGCAGGCATATCTCGAATCGCAGAGCCGGCAGCAGGAGAGCCTGCGCAACCAGGTGAAAACCGAGATCGAGTGGCTCAGGCGCGGACCGAAGGCGCGGACCACTAAATCGAAGGCGCGCATCGAGACTGCCAATGCCATGATCGGCCAACTGGCCGCAATGGACGCGCGCACCACGGTCACGACGGCCGGCATCGACTTCGACGCCAGCCAGCGCAAGACCAAGCGGCTGGTCGAGTTCAGGAATGTGGCCTGCGACGTTCCGGGCAGCGAACTTCCCGATGAATCCGGATCAAAGAGTGAAGAGCGCCCACGCCGCCTGTTTACCGGTCTGAACTTTATCCTCACCGCGGGCATGAAGGTTGGCCTCGTGGGCCCGAACGGCAGCGGGAAGACCACGCTGCTGCGCCTGCTGCGGGGCGAGATCGAGCCGGCACAAGGCGCCATCCGCCGTGCCGATGCGCTGCGCCTGGTCTACTTCAGCCAGATGCGCGAGCTGGATGAGAACCTCACGCTGCGCCGCGCCCTGGCGCCGGAAGGCGACTCGGTGATCCATCAGGGACGGGTGGTGCACGTGGCCAGTTGGGCGGCGCGGTTTCTATTCACCTCAGAACAACTGAATCAACCGGTCGCCAACCTCAGCGGCGGCGAACGGGCGCGGGTGCTGATTGCCAAGCTGATGCTGGAGCCGGCCGACGTCCTGCTGCTGGACGAGCCGACAAACGATCTGGACATTCCGACGCTGGAAATCCTGGAAGATAACCTCCTCGACTTTCCTGGAGCGCTGGTGCTGGTGACGCACGACCGCTACCTGCTGAACCGGGTCTCCTCGACCGTCCTTGGTCTCGACGGCCGCGGCCACACCGGGCGCTTTGCCGACTACGCTCAGTGGGAAGACTGGATGGAAGAACTGGAGAAAGCCGCGCAAGCCAAGCCGGAATCGAAGGCTAACTCCGTGAACCTCGCCAGTACGGCTAACTCCGCTAAAAAGAAGCTCTCCTACCTTGAAGCCCGGGAGTTTGCGGCCATTGAAAAGCGCGTCGAGGAATCCGACGCCCGGCTGGCCCAGGCGCGCTTGCGGGTCGAAGATCCCGGCATTGCCACCAACGCCGCAGCTCTCCAGGATGCGCTCAGGGAACTGGACGCGGCGCAGCACGAAAGCGACACTCTCTACGCCCGCTGGGCAGAGCTGACAGAAAAGGCGGAATAGAGCGCAAATGGGCCTACACTGGAGCCGAGGCGTGTCCTATGGTTCCCGCGCAGGCTTGTGCCTGCTTTCGCTTTTACGCGGAATTGAACGATCATCTGCCACCCGGCCAGCGGTTTGGATTGGTGGAGAAACAGTTCTTCGTGCCTGCTTCCGTAAAGGACATGATCGAGGGGATCGGCGTTCCACATGCGGAGGTAGATCTGATTCTGGTGAACGGCGAGTCGTCGGATCTGACCCGCCTGATTCGAAACGGGGATCGCGTGGCGGTGTATCCGGTCTTCGAATCGATCGACATCACGCCGCTACTGCGTCTGCGGCCGCAACCGCTGCGGGAGACGAAGTTCGTGCTCGATGTCCATCTGGGCAGGCTGGCGGGTTATCTGCGCATGTTGGGCTTCGATACAGCGTATTCCAATCGCTTCAGCGACCTGGAACTGGTGCGGATTTCCTCGGCGGAGAAGCGCATTCTGCTCACACGAGACCGCGGTGTGCTGAAGCACTCCGCCGTAACCCATGGGTACTGGCTGCGCGAGACCGACAGCCACCGGCAGACCGCGGAGATCGTGAGACGATTCGATCTGGCCCGGTCCCTTCGCCCGCTCACTCGCTGCATGGTCTGCAACGAACCGCTGAAGGCAGCCTCAAGAACTGAGGTCTACGGCCGGGTTCCGCCAGGAACCCTGGAATGGTGCAATGAGTTCCGAGAGTGCACAGGCTGCAAGCGAGTGTACTGGAACGGCTCGCACTGCCGGCGGATGCAGCGCTGGATAGAAGAACTGGCCGCTACGCCACAAGAGCCTTGACTCAGATCAGAAACTGCAACAAATAACCCCACGCGGACGCTCTCCGGGGCAAGAATCATCCGCCAGATCAAGGCAGATCAAGGCCGGATGTCCCATTCATCTCGGAGAGTGGTAAACTTCTGCCGTGCAAAACGCGTGCACTGGAAGCGCGATGGGTCACGCTCCGCCGTCCAAGGGGTTTCTTGCCATGGAAACCGCTGTTCTGTCAGAACATCCCGTTCGCTTCGAGACCTTCGAACTGAACCTCCGCACAGGCAAACTGCATGGAAATGGCTTGGAACTCAAGCCTCAGGGCCGCCCGGTCATTTTTCTCCGGGCGCAACCGGCACATGGCTTCCATCTCGCAATGATTCAAGCACTCCCCCGCGACAACCAGCCTGAACAAACCACGCAAGACTGCATCCCAGGAAAGGATGAAAAACAATGGTCTCCCCAACACTTCTCATCCTGGCTGCCGGCATGGGCGGCCGTTATGGCGGTCTCAAGCTAACCGAGCCGGTTGGTCCCGGTGGCGAAACCATCGTGGACTACTCGATCTACGATGCCCGCCGCGCGGGATTCGGCAGGATCGTGTTCGTGATCCGCAGAGATATTGAGCAGCAGGTCAAGGAGATGGCCGGAGCGCGGTTTGGCAGGCACCTTGCGGTGGAATACGTCTACCAGGAACTCGCCAAGCTCCCGCCGGGATTCCACGTGCCAGCCGGCCGCACCAAGCCGTGGGGCACAACACACGCCATTCTGATGGCCGCCAGCACCATTCGTGAACCTTTCGCGGTAATGAACGTCGATGATTTTTACGGGCCGGAGAGCTACCGCGCGCTGGTGCATCATCTGCAAGCGGGGACAACGGACTATGCAATGGTCGGCTATGTTCTACGCAACACGCTCTCCGACTTCGGCGTGGTGGCGCGTGCTGTATGCCAGGTGAGTAGCGATGGCTTTCTGGAGAAGATCGTAGAACTGAAAGGGATCGAACGCGAAGGCGGACACGCCAGGAACACGGAGGCGGCCGACGGCGAGGCGAGGCTGACGGGAAACGAGATCGTTTCGATGAACATGTGGGGGTTTACTCCCCAGGCGTTCGATCAACTGCGCGAACACTTTCAGAAGTTTCTTCAACTGCATGGCGCGGACCCGGAGGCGGAGTGCTTTATCCCCAACACCGTGAATGAAATGCTTGTGGCCAGAGAGGCGCGGATTAAAGTCTTGCGCAGCAGCGACTCATGGTTTGGCGTTACCTACCGCGAGGACCACCCGCGAGCCGTGGAAAGCATACGCCACCTGATCGAAGCCGGTTATTATCCGAAAAAGCTTTGGTGAAGAGCCGGCAGCGCAAGGTAAGCGCCCTTGCGCGCCAACTTCGCTTTGTCTAGACGTCAATCCTCTTCTGGAGGACCGGGGTGCGAACCGGCGCTGCGCAATGCGCGCAGACGCATTGAAATGGAGAACCGTGCGCTCAGGCTCATCGCGCCTGAATTGCGAGCAAACCGGAAACTGACGCGCCGCCTGCCCGCCCAACGGTTTTCAGGAAGATAACGTTATCAGCTATAATTCGCTCGCGAAGGGACTTCCACGATGCGATTGAAACAGTTCATTTGTTTTGCTTTGGCAACCGTTCTGGGTTGCGCGGTTTGGGCACAAGCGGCTCCGGCGCCGGTCAATCCCCACGCAACTCCAGAGGCGCGCGCCCTGCTCGCCTATCTTGATTCCATCTCCGGCAAGGAAACCATCGCCGGACAGCACAACTATCCCAACGTAGGCGCGCGCTGGACAGACATGGCCTACGACCTGACCGGCAAATATCCCGGCCTTTTCGGAAGCGACTTTGGCTTTGCCGCCGGCGAAAGCAAAGACTCCGTGCTCGCCCGGCCCGCGATGATCGAGGAAGTCAAGAGGCAGTACAAGAACGGCGCGGTCATCGCGCTCACCTGGCATGAAGTGAGGCCCACCGACGACGAGCCGGTCACCTTCACCGACAGCGTGCAGGGCCACCTGACAGACTACGAGTGGCAGCAACTGCTCACCCCCGGCACCCCGCTCTACAACCGCTGGTGCGCGCAGGTGGACGTGATTGCCGGCTATCTTCGGCAGTTGCGCGACGCCCATGTGCCGGTGCTGTACCGCCCGTACCACGAGATCAACGGCAACTGGTTCTGGTGGACGGGCCGTCCCGGCAAGGATGGTTCAGCCGCGCTCTACCGCCAGCTTTACGACCGCTTCGTCAACATCCATCACCTGGACAATCTGGTTTGGGTGTGGAATGTAAACGCTCCCGGCGGCAATGCGGGGTCGATTGCCGATTACTATCCCGGCGCGCAATATGCCGATGTGCTGTCCATGGACATCTACGGCGAATTCAAGCAGGAGTACTACACGAGCATGGTCGCGCTGGCCGGCGAAAAGCCTATCGCGCTGGCCGAGGTGGGCGCCCTGCCCAGCCTCGAAGTACTCGACCAGCAGCCGCGCTGGACTTATTTCATGGTCTGGAGCGAGTTTATCCAGGAGGCCAGCTCGGTAGAACAGGCCAACGCCATCTACCACGCCCCGCGTATGCTCACCCGCGACGATCCACGCCTGGCCAAGCCAATGGAGGCCATCCGCAAGGCTACTGCCGAACGCACCAGCGGCGCGCCTGATGCCGAGCCTGTCACTCCCGGCGCAACTGCCGAGACCAACGCCCTGCTTGCGCGCCTGCTTGCAGCCCCTGGGCAGGCCGTGTTGAGCGGCCAGGAGAATGACCCTTCCGCACCGGGAGCGGCCACTGCCGCGGTAGTTTCGGCAACCGGAAAGCAGCCGGCCATTTACGCCGCGGAACTGGGTGTCCCGGCCGAGGCGCGGCAGTCCATGGTGAAGGAAGCTCTCAAGGCTCACGGCAGCCACGCCGTCGTAAGTCTGAGCTGGCATCCAGCCCGCCCCACGGACGGCGCGGCGGCCAGCGGACACGGTCAACTGAACGACTACGAGTGGAACGACCTGGTCACGCCTGGCAGCAAACTGAACAAACAGTGGTGCGAACGGGTGGATGAGGCGGCAGCGACACTCCGGGAGCTTCAAAAGGAGGGCGTCGCGGTGCTTTGGAATCCCCTTCCCGAAGCCAACGGCAAAGATTTCTGGTGGGCCGGTCGCAAGGGCGTCCACGGCTCGGCGGAGCTTTATCGCCAGCTCTTTGACCGCCTGGTTCATCGCGACGGCCTGCAGAACCTGGTCTGGATTTGGGAAGCCGCCGCGCCGGATTACAAGCCGGACGGCGCGGGAACGCCGGGCGACTTTTTCCCCGGCCTGCTCTATGCCGACGCCATTGAGCTGCGCTTGAGCTGGCTCGATTCCCGTTTCCCTGCGGGCATCCTTGCACAGGGAGCCGTGGGCAAGCCGGTCGGCGTCGAACTGACAGGCAGCCTTCCGCCGCCGGAGGTGGTCACGAATCACGCCGCCTTTGCATGGTTCCTTGCCACGCCGCCGGCAGACCCGGCCTCGCGCGCAGAGGCCTGGCGCCAGCTCGCGGGAGATCCGCATATCGCTGCGCTTGCTCCGGCGCAATGAAGCGGGATCGAAGATGCGCCGAAACAGTGCCCTGTCACCGAGTTCCCCAGGGTGAAAAGGTAAGCTGAAAGAGAAGCGGGAATTTCCATGCAAAGCTCGGTGAAGGTCCTGATTGTCGAAGACGAGCCCAACGCGCTGATGGGGCTGGCGGAACTGATCTCCGGGTGGGGATACCAGACCGAGACCGCGCGCGACGGCATCGAAGGCTGGGAGAAGGCGCTGGCCTGGAACCCTGCGATTGTGGTCACCGACCTGAAGATGCCGCGCCTGGACGGCATCGGCCTGCTGACCAAACTCGCCGAGGAAGGCTCCGGCCTCAGCTCGAATCTGGCCGTGGTGGTGCTCACCGCCATGGGCTCCATTCAACTGGCCGTGGAAGCCATGAAGCTGGGCGCTTACGACTTCTTGCAGAAGCCGGTGGACGCCACACGGCTGCGGACCATCCTTGCCAACGCCACGCGGCAGCGCGAAACCGCCATCGAGCTGGAAGTTGCCCGCCGGCGGCTGCGCGAGACCGGCGTTCTGGGCGCGATGGTGGGCAGTTCAAAGCCGATGCGCGAGATCTTCGGCCTGATCGAGCAGATTGCGCCCTCCAACGTCTCGGTGCTCATCACCGGCGAGAGCGGCACGGGCAAGGAGCTGGTGGCGCGCACGCTGCACGATCTGAGCCCGCGCAAATCGCGGCCCTTTGTCGCCGTCAACTGCGCGGCCATTCCAGAAACGCTGATTGAAAGCGAGATCTTCGGGCACGAAAAAGGCGCCTTCACCGGCGCGGCGGAGCGGCGGGCTGGCTGCTTTGAGCTGGCATCAGGGGGCACACTGCTGCTCGACGAGATCGGCGAAATGCCGTCTGGCACTCAGGCCAAGCTGCTGCGCGTGCTGGAAGAGCGCAAGCTCCGCCGGCTGGGCGCGCGTACTGAGCAGGAAGTGGACGTGCGGGTGCTGGCGGCCACCAACCGCGACCCCAGCCAGACCGTCGTCCTGGGGCAGTTGCGGCCCGACCTTTACTACCGGCTGAACGTCTTCAACATTCATATGCCTCCCTTGCGCAAACATATCGAGGATCTGCCGGCGATGACCGAGGCCATGCTGGAACAAATGAATCAAAAGCATGGGCGCAAGGTTTCCGGCGTGGCGGCGTCCATGCTGGAACGGTTGATGGCCTACGACTGGCCGGGAAACGGCCGCGAACTGCGCAACACGATCGAGCGGGCGGTGATTCTCTGCACGGATGGAGCGCCTCTGGATGCCGGGCACCTGCCCGCGGGCTTCGGCAAGGCGCAGGCGCAAGCCGCAGAGGCCTTCGATGCCAGTATGGTTCAGGTGCGCGTAGGTTCCACAGTGGACGAAGCTGAACGGCTGCTGATTCTGCGCACGCTCGAGGCCACCGGACAGAACAAAACCCGCGCCGCGGAGATTCTGGGCATAAGCCTGAAGACCATGCATAACAAGCTCAAGGAGTACAGCCAGGCTCCAGAGGAATAGCCATATGGAACATTCTGTGACAGAAGTGCCCTTTTGTGAAGATCGCAGACAGACAGAGAACTCATCTCTGACGCGCCGAGTCTACAAAATGAACTGGCGGGGATGGGCTTTTCCTGTCGTCTGTCTCGCAATAGGTTCTTTTGAAACAGTTGGCTTTCTAACCGGAAAGCTCGAACCAAGCCGCCGTTTTGGAATGTTTGGGGCTGTCAGCCTGATGATAGGCGGAGTTATTTTCACAGCGTTGGCATTGAGCAGTAGAGTTATTCTCTCGAATGACGCCATCGAGCGGCGTAGCATCCTCCGAAACAAACGACTGCTCTTCAGCGAAATTCGCGGACGGCGCGAGATCGTGTCCAGTGGTCCGAAAGGCATCACAAGCAGTTGGACGCTGGAACCGAAAGACAACTGCGAACGACCGATCGACATCAGTAACTTTTTCGCGTTAGACGATGTTTTCTACCAGTGGTTCAATCAACTTCCCGTTCTCGGCACAGAGGACGTGAACTGATCCATGCGCCTGAAAACCAAACTCGTTCTGGCCATCACCCTGCTGATGTTTCTCATCGCGGGGATGCTTTCTCTGGTATATGTGAGCCAGTTGCTCCATGCGGCCGTTCAGCAGTCTTACGACACTAACCGGATGGTAGCCAACCAGGTGCGGTTTGCCTTGCAGAATGCTCTGGAGACCGGGCTCAGGGACCGCAAGGTCGATCCCGGCAATCCGGCTGAGTTGCGCCGCCTGGCGGCCGAGGCGGTGCGCGACAACGCAGCTCTCCAGGCGGTGATCGACTCGGTGAACCGCTACTCCCTCACGGTCTATGACATCAACATAGGCGACAGCCAGCAGAACACGCTGTTGAGCACCAATCCCGAGAACGAAGACAAGCCGCTGCCGGTTCGCCCAGACTATAACCAACTGCTGGACGCCGATCCCTTTCGTCTGATGATGGAAGTCTTCGGACCACCCCGCGTCTTTGACCTGGCGGTGCCGCTGGAGCGCAACGGTGCGCCCTTCGCAACCGTTCATGTAGGTGTCCGCACCACTTTCCTGCGCGCCGTCTACACGCCGTGGCTGTCCAAGGCCCTCACGCTGATGGGCTTTGCGTTGGGAACCGCGCTGGTGGTGGCCTTCCTGCTGAGCAACCTGGCCCTGCGGCCTCTGGAGGAGATCAGCCTGCAGCTCGACTACTGGACCGCAGCCAGCGAAGCAGCCGAGGAGGAGGAAGAAGAGGCGCCCAAACGGGATACTGCGGCCCAAGTCTCCAACAAGATCGAGATCATCGGCCAGCGCATGCGCAATGTGGAAGAGGTTTTTTCCGCTTTGAAGGAGAACCTCGACCAGATTCTTCTGAACCTGCAGGACGGCATTCTCCTCTTCACCGGGGATGGGCGGGCGGTGCTTGTCTCAGAGGCGGCGCGGCGCTTCCTCTGCATCGAGCAGGGCGCAATCCTGGGCAAGCACGCGCTGGATATCTTCGACCCCTCGACGGTGCTGGGCCGAACTCTCCGCGAGGCTTTCGATGCGGGCCACACCCTGGTGCAGGAGGAGATTCGCACCGAGACGGGAAGGCGCATTCAAGCCTCGGTGGATTTTATTCACGACGACCGGACAAGCCAGGGTCTGGGAGCGCTGGTCACGCTGCACGACCTGGAGTCGGCGGAAAAGATCGAGTCGGAGCTGGAGCTTTCGCGGCGCATGGCGGCCATCGGCCGGCTCACCTCGGGCGTCGGCCATGAGGTCAAGAACCCCATCAACGCCATCGTGGTGCATCTGGAGCTGCTCAAGACCAAGCTGGGCGACGCCAGCGCCCCGGCGGTTCGCCATCTGGAGGTGATCGACGCGGAGATTCATCGTCTCGACCGTGTGGTGCAAACGCTGGTCGATTTTTCGCGGCCCGTGGAGTTGCGACTGCGCGAGCAGGACCTGCGCCCGGTGATCGGCGACGTGCTGGCGCTGGCCGCCGAGGAGCTTTCCACTCACAATGTGACGCTGATCAGCCAATTGCCCTCCAAACCCCTGGTAGCCAAATTCGATGCGGACCTGCTGAAGCAGGCGGTACTGAATGTGATTCAGAACGGCGCGCAGGCCATGCACGAGGGCGGCAAGCTGGAGGTGGTTCTTGAAGAGGACAGGAAGACGGCCGTCTTGCGCGTCGCCGATGAAGGTCCGGGAATCGCCGAGGATATCCGGGAAAAAATCTTCGACCTCTACTTCACCACCAAGAGTGGAGGCAGCGGCATCGGCCTGGCGATGACCTACCGGATTCTTCAGTTGCACCATGGGAGCGTCGAAGTACAATCAAGAGAAGAGCGTGGCACGGAATTCCTGCTGCGGATTCCGCTTGTCGCCGCCGAATGGGGACGCCGGCATCTTCAGCCGGTGAGTGACGCAGAAGAGAAAGGGCTTGCGGGATGAAGTTGCCTGCCAGGAGTGTTGTGTGGATGCTGCCGTTGTTGCTGACGGGCTGCTTTCACAAAACTGCAAAGACGCAGGTTGAGCCTCTGGCGCCGCCCATTGTGGACGTGCCTCCGCCGAAGCCGGAGCCGTCGCCCACCGATCTGCCCCCTCCGGTGATCACCGTTCCCAACCAGAATCCTCCGTCCGATGCAAACACGCAGCCGCCGGCAGCTCCCAAGCCGCCGGTCAAGCACAGGAAGCCCCCGGCGAGCTCCACGCAGCAGGCATCCAACGGGAGCCCCGGCGTGAGCGCCATTGGCCAGCTTTCTTCGGGCGATGGCACTGACCTGCGGCAGCAGACGGTGAGTTCCATCGCGGCTACCCAGCGCGGGTTGAGCGGCATCGCCCACAACCTCAGCGACCAGGAGCAGAAGACAGCCGCGCAGATCAGGGAGTTCCTCAAGCAGGCCCGCGCGGCGCTGGCCTCCGGCGATGTGGATGGAGCGCATACGCTGGCAGCCAAGGCGAAGGTGCTACTGGGCGAGCTCATCCGGTAAAGGGGTAGGGACTGGTCCCTTTTCTTTACCGTTCGCCCCAGCTCAGCTTGCTGCGCAAGGCCTCAAAGAACCCGCCCTCGCTCATCCGGACCAAATTGACAGTGTGCGAGGACTTCCGGCAGCGAATCTCATCGCCCAGAAGCAATTCGACGGCCTTCTGGCCGTCCACGGTGAGCGCCGCCTGGTTGGCGACGCCCTCCACCCGGACGGTGAGCGAGGCGTCGCCGCGGACGACGATGGGCCTGAGCGTGAGCAGGTGCGGGCAGATGGGCGTGACCACCAGAGCGTCCACGTTCGGCGTCAGGATGGGGCCATTGGCGGCCAGCGTATAGGCCGTGGAGCCGGTGGGGGTGGAGACGATGACGCCGTCGGCGCGGAAGCGGGCCACGCTCCTGCCGTCCAACTCAACGGCGAAATCGCCCATGCGGGCAATGTCGCCCTTGGAAACGACAACCTCGTTCAGCGCCTCATAACTGGAGCGCAGCGCGCCGCCGCGCCACAGTTCGGCGTGCAGCATGACGCGAGCATCCCGGTCGTAGCAGCCGCTGCACCAGCCCTCCAGCGTCGAATAGAGATCGGCCAGGCGAACTTCGGTTAAAAAGCCGAGAAAGCCCAGATTCACGCTGAGGATGGGCGTGCCGGTCGCGGCAAAGATGCGCGCCACGGAGAGCAGCGTGCCGTCGCCGCCCAGAACGATCACCAGCCCCGGCGCCTTCTCGGGCATGGCCGCGCGGTCGATGGCCGGCGCAGCCGCGGTGTACCGCCCGCCTTCCAGGTCCACGAACGGCTCATAGTCGTGCTGGCGCAGCCAGACGATCAGCTCCGGTAGCAGCCGTGCCAGCTCTTCCTTCTGCGATTTGCAGACTATTGCGACGCGAATCATGTGGTCTCAGTGTAGCGGACCACCTGCGGTGGGGCCAACTTAACTGACGGGTTGGCGCAGTGCATAGAGCAAAAACTCGCGGTTGCCCTCCGCGCCGGTGATGGGCGACGGAATCGTCTCAACCACCTTCCAGCCCAGGGAGCGGACACAATCGGCCACCTTGTCGATGGCCAGCTTGTGGGCCTCGGGATCGCGGACGATGCCTCCCTTGCCCACGTGCCCGCGCCCGGCCTCAAACTGCGGCTTGACCAGGATGACGGCTTCCTTGAGACCCGGCGCCGCAGCCAGCACAGGCTCCAGCAGCAGCGTGGCGGAGATAAACGACACGTCCATCGCCAGAAGCGTGAGTTCCATGCTTCCTTGCGCGGTTGACAGCGCTCCGGGCAGCAGGAATCGCGCGTTGGTTCGTTCCACCAGGCGGACGCGCGGGTCGTTGCGCAACTTCATGGCGATCTGGCCGAAGCCGGTATCGACGGCGGTAACGTGCGCCGCGCCGTGCTGCAGGAGGCAGTCGGTAAATCCCCCGGTCGAGGCGCCTACGTCCAGGCATGCCCTGCCCTGAACAGCGATCGGCCAGTGTTCCAGCGCCGCGGCCAGTTTGAGCCCGCCGCGGCTCACGTAGGGCTGGTCCTCGCCCAGCAGGCGTATGGGCGCATCCTCGGGGACTGCCACGCCGGGCTTGTCCACCTTTTGTTCGCGCACCAGAACCCGGCCGGCCAGAATCATCGCACGCGCCCGCTCACGGCTGGGAACCAAAGCTCGCTCGACGAGCAGCAGATCTATGCGTGTTTTTGTGCCGCCAGCCATCTCTCCCTCGCTTCATGCGCCAGCCGAAACGGTCCCGCGCTCTCCGAAACAAATGTGAAAACAGCCAAAGGAGCTTCCCTCGCGGGGAGAACCTTTGGCTGTCTCGATCCCCATCTTTCCTTGAGGAGCTCTATTTCAGTTTCGTCACATCCTGAGCCTGGCAGCGCGACAGTGTCAAACTGATGTTCGTTGCCGGAGCAAAGTCGCTGAGCGGCAGGTTGCAGGGCTGTCCATAACCGGGCGTTCGGCTCACGTTGTTGCTGTTTCCACTCGTACCATTTTGGGTGCTGGTGCGAACGTCCACAACGTTGCCCTCCACCAGCACTGTGGCGTCCACAATGTCCTGATCGGTGCGGATGATCGTGAGGTAGGGGCTGTTCGGCGAGGCCACGTAGACCTTGCCGTAGCTCGAGTTCTGGGTGGAGGCGACTGTGCGCGGGTTGCCGATGACGGGCAGCGTCTTCTCGACCGAATGGCTGCTCAGGTTCACGATGGTCACCGTCTGGTCGGTCTGGTTGGCTGTATAGGCGCGGCTTCCGTCGTAAAGAACGGTCACGCTGGCGGGATTGTTGCCCACCGGAATCGTGTAGGTGGTGCCAAAGCCACCGGTAATGTTTCCGTTGCTGTCGTAAGTGTTGTAGTCGTTGCCATACTCATCCAGAGTGACGTCAATGACGCTGATTGTCCCGCCGTCATAATTGGCCACAATGAGCTGGTTGGTTGCCGCGTTGTACTCGGCATAGACTGGGCCAGCTGTTGCAGTCATGCCGGCAGTCCCATTCGGAGGGTTGCCAGAACCGGGCGTAACAGCGTTCAAGGCATTGACCGCGGTGAGAGAAAGCGGCAGGGTCGGATGGCACGTCACCTTCTGGCCAGACTGGCTAACCAGCCCGGAGCAGGTGTCCAGCATGTCGGTCTGCGTGTTGATCACTGATATGGTATCGCTGCCCCGATTGAGAACAAAAACCCGCCTGGCGTCGGTGCTCATGATGGCGTAGACCGGGCACTGGCCCAATGGAATCTGGCTCGAAACCGTATAGCTGGCCACCTCGATTCCGTCTGCTTCGCCGTTCACTCCAACTGTCGAAGGCGAGATATTGCAGGCCACGCCGCTGGAAACGTTGCCCCCCTGGCTGTTGCCTTGGCTAATGGCGAAGTTACGCAGGCCAGTGCCGACAATCGCCACTGGCGTAGGCGGCAACGGAACCGAGCGCAGAAAGGTATAGGGACTCCCGCTGAAAGCATCCGCCATATTCCCATCCAGGTCGGCAGCCCACAATACGCCCGTCGAAGAAAACAGGTTCAACGGCTCCGCCATGCTTGGCAGCGTCGTGTAAACCTCCTGCTTTTCCTTCAAACTGCTGGAGACAGGGAAAGTGGTTAGCGTGCCGTCGCTGTTAAGGGCAAAGCCGGTGACGCCCAATGCATCCATGGCAAACGTTGTCGGACCGACGCCGAGAATGGGAGCCTCGGCCATCTTCGTATCGCCGGAATAATCGACGATTGTGGCGATGCCGTTCGTGGTGGAAGAAGGGGCTGAAACGACCACCGCATACGACTGCGGCTGCGCGGCAGGCCCACTGGGGTTGACGGGCGTAACCACCGGACGGTAGTTATTGCCGCAACCTGCGACCAGGGCGGCAGCCGAAAAGACCGCGCCCGCCTGAACCAACCGCACACGCGCCTGACCAAAATTCATGCAAAAAGACCTCATTCAGTTCTTTCCTGCTTACCCCGTGATTGTAAATCAGGAGGCCGCGGCGTGAGCATGGCCGCAGCTATGCCTTGGACGCAGCCGGAGGGCATAAGGGTATCGGCGCGATCAGGCCCTGACACCCCACACATCCCCTCCGGCCGGAAATCAGTCGCCGACAACCTCAATGATGGGGGGATTCGGCGTGTTCAAAGGTAGATCTCCCTCCTGGGACAGCTTACGTTTTGCATCATCCCAGTGCAGCCGGGTCACGCTGCCCGCGCCTTTCTCGTAGGCGTAGGTCGTACCGTCGTCGGAGAAGAGCGTGAAGTTCGCGTCCGCGCCCGGATAGACGCGCACCTTCTCAATAGCCTGCGCCAGATGGGTGCTCTCCACCGCAGCGCCCATGGGCACAATCGACCCGGCCCGCACAAACAGCGGAATGGTGTCGATGGGCGCGGCCACGCTGACGGTCTGGCCGCCCTTCACGCGTTCATTGGTCCAGTAGTTGTACCAGTCGGTCCCGGCGGGCAGATACACCTGCCGGCTGGTTGCGCCCTGTTCGGTGACCGGAGCCACCAGAAAAGCAGGACCGAACATGTACTCGTCGCGCAGGTCAGTCACCTTCGGATCGTTCGGGAAATCCAGCGGCAGGGCGCGCAGGAACGGCGCTCCGGTCTTCCATGTCTGATAACCGAGCGAATAGATGTAGGGCATCAACCGGTAGCGCAGGCGCAGGTACTTCTCCAGAATCGGCTCGGCCTGCTTGCCGTAGGACCAAACTTCATTCGTGGGACGGCTGCCGTGGGTGCGGAAGATGGGTAGAAACGAGGCGTACTGGAACCAGCGGGTGTAAAGCTCCGGGTAATCGTCGTAGCCGCCTACGTTGGCGCGAGCATCGGAGGGGTCAAGCAGCGGCGGGTGCGCCGGGTGGTGTTCGCCGGGCAGGTATTGCCAGCCGCCCGTGTCGTTGGACCAGTAGGTCATCCCGGAAGCGGCAAAGTCGAGGCCCGTCGGGATCTGGCGCTTGAGTGTGTCCCAGGTGGGATAAATGTCGGAGGACCAGAAGATGGCGCCGTTGCTCTGCGCGCCCAGGTAGGCGTCGCGAGAGAGAATCAACGCTCGCCGTCCTGGTTCGTCCTTGCGGAAGCCGTCATATAGCGCTTTGGTATGAAAGTACGGATATACATTGAAGTACTGCGTACCGGGACCAATGTGGAAGTACGCTCCATTAGGAGGCAGGTCGGGCTCAGTCTCATCGGCCCATAGCGAGTCGAAGCCCTGGCTGATGATGTCCTCACGGAGCGTCTTCCAGTACCAACTGGCCGCTTCGGGATTCGTGGTGTCGATGTCCGAGCCGGCGCGGTCATAGGGCAATCCATCGATCGGCGTACCGTCGGCCTTGTGGATCAGCCACCCCTTCTTCAGCAGTTCGTCATAGTAGCGGTCCGCGGGCACAAACCGCGGCCAGACGCTGATCATGGTCTCGAAGCCCATTTCGTGGAGCTTCTTGTTCATCGCCGCCGGATCGGGCCAGAACCTGGAGTCAAAGTCGAACTGGCCCATCTTGGTGAAGTAGAACCAATCCACCACCAGCACGTCGGCCGGCAGATGGCGGTCGCGGTAGCCCTGGGCAACGTCCAGCAGTTCCTTCTGGCTGGAATATCGCTGTTTGCACTGGATGTAACCGTAGGCCGCCTTGGGAAGCATCGGCGTGGGGCCGGTGAGCAGCTTGTAGCCCGCATAAATCTCGTCCGCCGTGGCGCCGGCAATCACGAAGAAAGAGACGCGGTCGCCCACCTGCGAGGTCCAGCGGGTCTGTTCATTGAACCCCGGCTCGATAGTGGTCTTGGAGGGGTTGTCCCACACCAGCCCGTAGCCCTTGTTGGTCACCAGAAACGGCACGCAGACGCTGGGCCCGGCCGGGGCGAGATAGTCCTGAGCGCAGCGAACCACATGGCCGCGATGGTCGAGGAAGCCCTCCTGGTTCTGGCCAAGGCCGTAGTAGTGCTCGTCGTCGGGCGAGGCGAAGGTCGCGCCGACGGTGAAGAACTCAGGGTCCGTGGCGCGACGGTCGTGCAGTGGTTCGGCTGTGCCATCCTTCTGATTGAGAATCGCCTGCATCCAGCCGGTCAGTTCGAGCAGTGTCTTGCCTTCCGGCGTGCGCAGCGTGATGTGCGCGCCCGGAGCCGAGCCGATGAAATAGCTTCCGCTATCGTCCCCTGGGCTGCCCTGAGGACGGTCCACGGTGGCCACGATGCGGCTCGACGTGTACACATCGGCCCACTGCGTCTGGCTGGCGCTCCATCCGCCAGCCGCCGGCGCGGCCACAAAGCCATAACCGGGAGCGGCCACCGCCGGGTCGTGCTTCAGGCTGAGTGTCACGCGCAGAATGTTGGGCGCGTACGGCTCCAGGACAATGGTTTCGCCCTTGCGGTCGAGTTCGAGACGCTGGCTTGGAGATTGGGCCGAAGCACTGGTTGCAGTAAGAACAACTCCGGCAAGGACTGCAAAAACGGCTGTAAACCTTTCCATCAAGGACTCCATTAATGTCACAAGCGCATGAAAAAGCGCCGCCAGTCGAGTGTAAACGGATTCACCCGCAGCCTCCAAGCAAAACAGATGGCTCGGCTTTCCAGGCCGGGTGGCGTCCGCACTGCACCGGACGATACGATGAAGCGTGGCGCAAATCAAGCTGGTCTGGCAATCGAAGTTCGTGCTGTTGGTGGTGCTGCCTTTCGCAGCCGCAAGTGTGGTCCTCCAAGGCCACTTTTTTGCGGAGAATCTGGTCCAAGTGGCAATTTGGGCACTGGGCTTGAGCCTGCTCTTGGGGCTGGTGGTCTTCCATTTGCGCGCGGCCACCCCCGGAGCGGCTTTTACCGGCGCGGCAATCACCGCCAACCTGATGTTTTCCACTGCGAGTCCTCCCTATCAGCCGTGGCGAACGGCCCTGATGCCGGTTGTGCTTGTCTTCCTCCTCACTTGGATTGGCACGCGGCTTGGCCGGGAGCGGAAGGAGCGGCTGGGCACGGCAGAGAGGAGGCAAGGGCGTAGCGCGGCGCAGGTTGCGGCCAATCTTGGCGTGGCGGCGCTGGTTTCCAGCGATTTGACGCAGTCCTGGCTGGCCGACACCGGCTGGTTCTCGCAGGCCGGTCAGGCGCCCATGCTCCTGTTTGCTGCCGGGCTCGCGGCGCTGGCCGAAGCCGCCGCGGATACGGTCTCCTCTGAGGTAGGACAGGTGCTGGGCGGCCGGCCGCGCATGATCACTACCCTGCGCCGCGTCGAGCCGGGAACCGACGGGGCTATCAGCCTGGCCGGCACACTGGCCGGCGTGGCTGCGGCCGTCCTTGTCGCCGTAGCCGGCAGCCTGGCCCTCGGCGGCGGCGCGGCAATGTTCTGGATCGGTTGCGCGGGCGGGGTCTTCGGCCTGTTCTTCGACAGCCTGCTGGGAGCGACCCTGGAACGGCGAGCCTGGCTGAACAACGACGCGGTGAACTTCCTGTCGACCGCCAGCGCGGCGGCGTTTGCGCTGGGATTGCTGGCGGTGCTGCCTCATCCCGGAGTTAGATAACTTCGTGGTATCCCACCCTTTTCGCAAAAAAAGCGAAAAGGATGGGGCACCCCGCTAACCCCGCTTCAGTGCAGATGCAGCCGCCAGGCCGTATAGCTGAGAATCTCGTGCGCGATGCGTTCGTACTCCTGGGATCCACCTTCCACGGCCACGCGCGGCCGGGGCGAGGTGAGCACGTCCAGGCCGTCGGCGGCGCAGATTTCATGAATTCTGAACAGATGCGTTCCGTCACTGACGATGACCAGCCGCCGCAACCCGTTGACGCGGGCAATAACGGCGATGCGGCGGGCCGACTCCTCGGTGTTGCGGCTCTCAGTCTCGGCGATAATGGCGCTCTCGGGGACGCCCAGGCCCATCAGATACTCACGGCCCACGGCCCCTTCGTTGTACTGGTCGCCGCCGTTTCCGCCCAGGGTGATGAGCAGCGGGGCAAGGCCGCGCTGGTAAAGCGCGAGCGCGTGGTCCAGGCGGGCGCGGTAGACCGGCGAGGGCCGGCCGTCGTACTCCGCCGCGCCAAATATGCCGATGGCATCCGCCGGCGCGGCATGGGCAGCCTGGTCCTGTGCGGCATAGCGCTCAACCTGCACGTAGACCCAGCGGCACCAGCCCAGAGCCCCCAAAGCCACAGCAAGCACGAGCGCCAGCGTAGCGCAAAGAACCCAGTGGCGGCGTTTTGGTTTGGTGGAGCGCGTCATGCGAACCTTTGGTCCAGAGATCAGCGGTCAGAGACCAGTGATCAGTTTATCCGCAATCTCCCAACTGGGTGCCAATGGATGAAAAGATCTGCATCCGAGCCTGATCTCTGTTCTCTTATCTCCGTTATCGGTGCAGGACCGCAACGATTTCATGCGTGGGTATGGCGCCCTCGCGCAGAATCTCCCAGCGGCCCGGCCCCAGCGAGAGATCGACAATGGTGGTGGGCAGCGCGTGGCCTGTGGGACCGCCGTCGATGATGAGCGGAATGCGGTCACCGATCTGATCGCGGACGCAGTCTGCGTTGGTGCACTCGGAGGCCCCCTGCAGATTGGCTGAGGTGGCTGTGATCGGCAGCCCGAAGCGTTCCACTACCGCGCGGGGAATGGCTGCATCGGGCACGCGCAGAGCCACGTTGCCGGTGTTCGCCGTGGACCGAAGCGGCAACTTGCTGCCTGCCCTCACGATGATGGTGAGCGGACCGGGCCAGAAGCGTTCGGCCAGCTTGTCCAGCAAGGGATCGGTGTCGCGGCCCAGCTCATAGGCCTTGGCCAGAGATGCGATGAACAGGGATAAGGGCTTGTGCTTCTGGCGGGTCTTGATCTGGTAGATCTGCTCAACCGCATGGAGATTCACCGGGTCCACGGCAAGGCCGTAGAAAGTATCGGTCGGCATGGCCACTACATCGCCTTTGCGCAGACAAGAGACGATATAGTCGATCCGGTCCGGCTGGGGTTCATCGGGATGGACACGCAAGATCTCCGCGGACAAGAAGGTCTACCTCAGTTCCCGATTTGCAGGCGCTAGAGCGACGGAAGTTATCATAGCACCACCAATGGTGCAAGTTTGGCCGCAGTTCCGGCCGAGCCGCATCCACATAAACAGGCTGGGCAAACAGTCTAGAATCACGCTATGGCAAAACCGGGGAAGACGTACCCCGAAGCCAAGCCTTCAAGTCGATGCAACCCGTAGGGAGCAGCGGCCTTCAACAAAGCTAATCAGGATATGGCATTCCTGGTTTTGCTCAAGAGCCCGTAAAAGAAAGAGCGGTTCGCCTCAAATGCCTGTTCGCATTGTACAGAGTAAGCAGAATGCACGCCTCAAGGAGTTGCGCCGGGCGTTGGCCCATCCCGGCCAGCAGGCGCGAGGCCTTGCCGGCATCGAAGGGCCGAACCTGCTGGAAGAGGCACAGCGGGCCGGTCTGCGCGTGGCTTGTGTTTTTGTTGCCCAGGGCGCGGAGTGCTTGCTGGAAGGGCTGGCGCTGCCGGAGGAGACCGTAGTGCTGCTCTTGCCCAGGGACATGCTGAACTCGGCGCTGGCCACGGAGACTCCCCAGCCGGTTGCGGCCCTGGTTGAGCCACCGAAATGGGACTGGGCCGACATTTTTGGAGACGGGAAAAAGGCCGCTCCGCTCATTGTCGTGCTGGCCGGCCTGCAGGACCCCGGCAACCTGGGAACAATTCTGCGCTCGGCGGAGGCCTTTGGCGCGACTGGCGTCGTCAGCTTGTCTGGGACCGTGAGCGCCTGGAATCCCAAGGCGGTGCGCGCATCCGCCGGCAGCGTCTTCCGGCTTCCGCTGCTTTCCGTGGACGCCAAAGAATGCTTTGCCCGCCTGCGGAAAGAGGGCATCAGGATTTGGACTACTGCCGTGAACGGGGCTGAAGCGGCCGATCGCATCGGCTTGGCCGGTCCGGTGGCGCTGGTGATTGGCAATGAGGGCAACGGCGTGCCGGAAGAGCTGGCCGCCCAGGCCGATGGAGCAGTGACGATTCCCTGCCCTGGCGCGGTGGAAAGCCTGAACGCGGCCATCGCCACCAGTGTGCTGCTCTACGAAGCTTCGCGCCAGCGAGCTAATCGCAAGCCAAAAGGGAGCGCGCGATGAGTCTCTTTGACGGTGAACCCGAAGGCCCCAGCGGTCCTCTCCGCACGGCTCCCCTGGCCGAGCGTATGCGTCCCCGCAGCCTGGAGGAGTTGAGCGGCCAGGAGCACCTGGTCGGCCCCGGCAAACCGCTGCGCGTGCAAATCGAGCACGACGACTCCGGCTCCATGATCCTCTGGGGTCCACCGGGAGTGGGCAAGACCACGCTGGCCAAGATCATCGCCGAGACCACCCGCGCCAGCTTCATCGAGTTCTCCGCCGTGATGAGCGGCATCAAGGAGATCAAACAGGTGATGGCCACAGCCGCACAGGCCTCCCAGATGCACTCGCGGACCATCCTCTTCGTCGATGAGATTCACCGCTTCAACAAAGCGCAGCAGGACGCCTTTCTGCCCTACGTCGAGCGCGGCACCATCCGCCTGATCGGCGCAACCACTGAGAATCCCTCCTTCGAGATTATTTCCGCGCTGCTCTCGCGCTGCCGCGTCTATGTGCTGCAACCGCTCACCGAAGAGCAGATCGCGGCCCTGCTGCGCCGTGCCCTGGAAGACCGCGAACGAGGCCTTGGCGCGCTGGAAGTGACTGCGGACGACGATGCGCTGCAGATGATCGCCAGCTACTCCAGCGGCGACTGCCGCAACGCCTACAACACGCTGGAAGTGGCCGCGCAACTGGCCCTGGAACCCACTGCGAAGAATCGCGGAACTGTATCCGCGGGCGGGTCAGCGTCGGGCCACGAATCACCATCAGCAAGCGACTCAGTGTCAGGGCACGACTTCAGTCGTGCCGTATCGGCCCCAAAAGAAGATGGGGCTTTAGCCCCGGAAGCGCCCCGCAAAGCCCATCACATCGACAAAGCCATCGCCTCAGAAGCCGTCCAGCAGCGCGTGCTGATGTACGACAAGTCCGGCGAAGAACACTACAACCTGATTTCCGCGCTGCACAAGAGCGTGCGCAACTCAGACCCGGACGCCGCGCTCTACTGGCTGGCGCGCATGTTCGCCGCCGGAGAAGACCCGCTCTATCTCGCTCGCCGCGTCGTCCGCATGGCCGTCGAAGATATTGGCCTGGCCGCGCCCGAGGCCCTCAATCTCTGCCTCTCGGCCAAAGAGGCCATCGACTTTCTCGGCTCGCCGGAAGGCGATCTGGCGCTGGCCGAGGCGGTGGTCTATCTCTGCCTCGCGCCCAAGTCCAACTCCGTCTACACAGCCTACAGCGCCGTGCAGCAGGAGATCGAACACACCCGCCAGGAGCCGGTCCCGCTCCACCTGCGCAACGCGCCCACTCGGCTGATGAAGGAACTGGACTATGGCAAAGGCTACCGCTACGCCCACGACGAAGAAGGCCGCGTAGCCGACATGGACTGCCTGCCCGATTCGCTCAAAGGCCGCAGCTACTACAAGCCCACGCAAGAGGGCCGCGAAAGGCTGTTAGCCCAGCGCATGGAAGAGATCCGCCGCATCAAGGCCCGCAAGCACGGGCAATAAAGGGAAATAATCGGCGTATACTCTTTGTGTTCTCTAAACACATTTGCTCATAGCTTGAGAGCATCTCCGGATAAGGTGGAGGGAAGCATGCCAGAGCCGCCCGAAGTAATCGAGACCCCGAAAGCGAAAGAAACGCCGCTTGTCTTTATCAGCCACGACAGCAGGGATGCAGAACTAGCTGAAGCGTTCAGCAAACTATTGAAGAGCGTAAGCGCTGGGATGCTTAAGTCCTTTCGCTCATCAGACAAAAAGGGAAATGAAGGCATCGAATTCGGCGATGAGTGGTACAAGACCTTGATGTCCAAACTTGAAAAGGCCTCTGATGTCGTTTGCCTCCTTACAGACCGAAGTCTTGACAGACCTTGGATACTTTACGAGGCAGGCGTAGCAAAAGGGAAGTTAGGCACGCCTGTACACGGCGTCGCGCTAGGGGTCCCGCTAAGCAGAGTCAGTGTAGGACCTTTTTACCAATTCCAAAACAGCGATGACAGCGAGGATTCCCTTTCAAAACTTGTCCTCCAAATATGTCGTCGAATTCCGAACCTTGAGCCCGATGCAGATGTCGTTGCATCACAAGTGAGGATATTTAAGGAGAATATCGAAAAGGCCCTCAGCGCGATCGGACACAACGAAGAACCCGGAAAACAGGAAGTCAACAATGAGGCTGCGATAAATGAAACAGCGGTTGCCAAGGTCTTGGAGGAGATGAAGCTTGTCGTCCGTGAAGTGTCCATCCGGTCAGAGCGGCTGATGATCGAGGGGGCGGAGCGCATTAGACCGCGTCGGTCGATGCTTCGGCGATTTCATCCACGAATGATTGAGGACATGAGTCACATGATCTCGCGGCGAGCGGGTGATCCCATAGGAATCCTGATACTCGCCAGCTTTGTTCGTGATGATTTCCCATGGCTCTATGAACTCGGATTAGAGGCTTACCACGTGGCGAAAAAGGGAAACTCGGGAAATGCGATCCGCGCACTAGAGGCGTTTAGGGACGCCGCAGAATTCACCTTACACGGGCCTTTAGCAGAAGAAATGGGGCTTGGAGGCAGGGATCTAGAGGGAATCCGAGAACTGCCCCATGCGATTCACCGCTATATTCAGAAAGCGGATAAAGCGCCAGTGGGGAAAGGCACACCTCCTGGGACAGTTAAGCCTACAGACATTGAATTCTGAGACCTTGCGGACATCGGGGGCCGTCAGTCTCGCCTACAACAATGTGGGACAACATGATCCTCGACCAAACTCCTTTTCTGACCTCTGAGCCGGGTGCCGGGTGCCCCACCTATTTCACGTTCTTTGTGAAATGGGTGGGAGAACGCAAAACCTCTGCGAGCGAATAGCGAGCGATTGGCCCACCGCAGGTGGCCGGTACCCCATCCTTGCGACGTTCTTGTTTTTGTCGCAAGGGTGGGAAACCACGAACCGGCTCAATGCAAAGTTTTCGGCAGCTTCGCGACCGCATCGGTCACAATCCCCGGCGTCAGCACCTCAGGCAGCATCTGCGGCGCGCTCTGGCCGGGAGTGTAGAGTGCGTAAGCCGGAACGCCGCTCCGTCCCAATGCAGTGAGCACCTGAGTAATCGCCTCGTCGTGGCGCGTCCAGTCGGCCTTCATCAAGACCACATTTCTCGCTTGAAAGGCCTTCACCACCTCTGGCTGATTCAGTGCTACGCGTTCATTCACCTGGCAGCTGAGGCACCAACTCGCGGTGAAGTCCACAAAGACCGGCTGCCCAGCCGCAAGCGAACGGCTCACGGCCGCCTGGGACCACGGCTGCCAAACTGCAGAATCCTTTGGCGACAAAGTCTCCGAAGCCATCGTCAGCTTGCCCGGCGCGACCACGCTGATGCCAATCACCGCGAGCAGGATCAGAGCGGCAACCGCCGCAGCCCAGCGCTTGGCCGGACAGCGCCCCAGAAACCAGCCAGCAATCGCCAGCAGCAGAAAGCTCGCCAGCAAGGAAGCCAGTACGCTGGCTCCATAAGCCTGCGCCAACACCCAAGCCAACCAAATGACGGTAGCAAAGATGGGCACAGCGACAGCCTGGCGCAGCACTTCCATCCACGCGCCGGGCTTGGGCAGCAGGCGCGTCCAGGCCGGTTGCAGGGTGAGCACAACATAAGGCGCGGCCAAACCTAGCGCCAGCGCCGTGAAGACAGCAAAGGTAACCGCCGGGGACTGAGCAAGCGCGTAGCCGATGGCCGCTCCCATGAAGGGCGCGGTGCAGGGTGTGGCCACCACCACGGCCAGAACGCCGGTGAAAAAGCTGCCGGTATAGCCCTGCTTGGCGGCTAGCGAGCTACCGGCGCTGGTCAGCGTCAGGCCGATCTCGAACTGCCCAGCCAGCGAAAGCCCCAGGAAGAAGAGCAGCCCGGCCATCAGCGCCAGAAACACCGGCGATTGGAACTGAAATCCCCAGCCAAGCGTCGCGCCCGCCGCACGCAGACCCAGCAACACAGCCACCAACGCCCAGAAGGAGACCAGAATGCCTGCGGCATAGACCAGCCCGTGCACGCGCAGTTTGCTACGCTCCTCGTTGCCCGAGTTGACCAGCGCCAATCCCTTCAGAAAGAGCACAGGGAAGACGCATGGCATAAGGTTCAGCAGCAACCCGCCAAGAAAAGCCAGGCCGGAGGTGCGCAACAGCACGAGCCAGAATCCCGAATTGGGTTTGCTGGCAACTACCTGGTAGGCCGGGGCTTTAGCCCCGGCATCAGCAGCATTCGGACCATCGGGGGCTTTAGCCCCTGAGGCCTGTTCTTGGAACGCAACCGTTGCTCCAGGCGGCAGCGCAGCGATCTCATACGCTCGCCCTCCGGAAAGCTCCAGAACCCCTTTTAATTGAGATGGATTAACTGAAAGGTTCGCGTCTTTCTTTAAGTCAAGAATCAGGCCGTTTGCTGTCGGTGTGAGCTTCTGCGGCGCGGGATTGTCGAGGATGTCCTGATCGGAGGGAAAAAGCGCGGCTTCTGCCTCACGCTGGCCGGTTTCGACTGTAAGGCGAAAACCTGTGGGCGTGAACTGAAAGTCGGCCTTGTGGTTCGCGGGCAAGGGCTTGGGAAGCTCCGGCAGCGATTGGGAAGTCCTCCCGAGAAACAGCCAATCGAGCGTTTGCTTTTGGGAGATCCGTGTGTAGAGGCCTACATACACGTTCCTACGCACTTCCAGTTCAGCCTTGCCGGGAATGCAGCGCTCTTGACACACCAGCCAATCGACTTTGGCGTGGAGCGTAACCGGGCCTGCCTTGACGCCCTCTGCTACATGCAGCTTGAGCGGAAAGAGCACCTCATTCTCGTAGCCAAAATCCATCAACGGCCCGAGCGGAAGACGTTTTGGCGCGGGAAACTGCATCGGCCCGGCGGTAATCCCCGCGGGCAGCGTCCAGGCAACATGCGGCGGCAGGCCCGCATCGCCAGGATTCTTCCAGTAGATATGCCAGCCCGGCTCCAGCTTGAAGTAGAGGCCCGCATCGTTCAATTTGTCGTTGTCGTAGAGGTTGTCTCCAGGCACCAGCAGCTCAACCCGCACATGGGGCGCATCGGCGGAACTAGACGCAGCCCGCGCGGGCAGCCCCACGGCAAGCAGCAACGAAAGCGCGAAGATCAAGCGAAAAGGACGCATGGCAGGCGAACCCTGACTCCTCAGCAGTTGGACTCAGTCTACCGGACAATGGCGCGCAAGGAGGGGAAACGGGCATTCTATTCCCTATTCCCTGTTTCACACATCCAGGTCGTCGTCCGCCCCAGCGGCAACGGCCGTGCCGCGGCGCTTGGCCAGCAGATAGCCGCGCAGGAACGGCTCCAGGTAGCCGTCCAGCACCTTGTCCACATCGCCCACCTCGACCTTGGTGCGATGGTCCTTGGCTATGCGGTAGGGCTGCAAGACGTAAGACCGGATCTGCGAGCCGAAGTTGATTTCGAGCTTCGAGTCTTCGAGCTTCTTGCTGATGGCGCGCTTCTTGTCGAGTTCATATTCATAGAGCCGCGAGCGCAGCATCTTCATGGCCCTGTCGCGGTTCTTGTGCTGACTGCGCTCGTTCTGGCAGCAAACCACGATGCCGGTGGGCAGGTGGGTCATGCGCACAGCCGAGTCGGTAGTGTTCACATGCTGGCCGCCTTTGCCGCCGGAGCGGTAGGTGTCGATGCGCAGGTCCTCCACCTTCAGGTCCACATGGATGGTTTCATCGATCTCCGGCGAAACGTAGACCGAGGCAAACGAAGTGTGGCGGCGCTTGGCGGAGTCGAAGGGCGAGATGCGCACCAGCCGATGAACGCCACTCTCGCCGGCCAGTTGCCCAAAGGCGTACTCGCCGATGATGGTGAAGGTGGCGGATTTGATGCCGGCCTCTTCGCCGTCCTGGTAGTCGTTCATCTCGGTTTTGAAGCCTTGCTGCTCGGCCCAGCGCAGGTACATGCGCATCAGCATCTCGGCCCAGTCCTGGCTCTCTGTGCCGCCCGCGCCGGGGTGGACGGTGACAATGGCGTTCAGCGGGTCGGCCTCACCATTCAACATCGTCCGGGCTTCGAGCTCCTCGTTGAAGACGGCCAGAGCATTGATGTCGCGCTCCAGATCGGCCAGCACATCTTCGCCCTCCTTCGCCAATTCGAAGTAGGCTTCGATGTCGCCCGCCCGGCGCACCAGCTCCTCGTCGTCGGCCACCATGGTTTCCAGACGCTTTTTATCGCGCATCAGCGGCTTGGTAGCGTTTGGATTGGACCAGAGAGCCGGATCGGCCAGTTTGGTTTCTATTTCGGCGAGTTCCCTGCGGATGCGAGCAGGGTCAAAGATACTCCCGCAGGTCGCGGACTTGGTCGCGCACGGGAGCATAAGCGAATTCGAGATCGTTTAACGCCATAGTTTGCTCGGATGACCTGACTTTGTGGTGCTAAGTGCGTTGCAGGCTCTAGCGGCGCAGGTTACCCCGCAACGAACAGCCAACAACCCCTATAGCAAGTATGGCACAAAGCCAGGCAAAGACGTCGCCGTGGGCTGTATAGAAGGTCACGTCGCTGCGGAAGCCGTAGCCTGCGGGCAGCGCGTCGACGGCATGGCGGGGAATGCTCTGACGTACGCGGCCGTAGGGGTCGATCGCCGCGGTTACGCCGTTGTTGGTGTCGCGCAGAATCCAGCGGCGGTTCTCGATGGCCCTCATGCGCGCCATGTTCAGATGCTGCCAGGGTGCGCTGGTGTCGCCGTACCAGCCGTCGTCGCTGATGTTGACCAGCACCTCGGCGCCGAGTTGCGCGAACTCCCGCACCTCGTCGGCAAAAACCGCCTCATAGCAGATAAAGACGCCGTAGTGGTGGCCGTTCAGGCGGAAGACTTTGTGCTCGCTGCCTCGCGTGAATGACGAAACCCGGCCGGTGAGCTTGTGGGCAAAGGTGAGCAGATTCTGAAACGGAATGTATTCGCCGAAGGGGACCAGGTGGATCTTGTCGTAGCGACCCACGCGCGCGCCGTCGGCTCCGACAACCAGCGCGGAGTTGTAATCGCGCCAGAGCTGCTCTTCCGCGGAGAAGTCGGTACCGATATTGCCCACGACCAGCGGCGCCTGCGCGGACTGGGCAAGGGACACCAGCGTCCGCTGAAAGCGCGCGTCTTGCTCGACGAACGGCGCAGGCGACTCAGGCCATGCAATCAGATCGGGATGCGTGGGATAGGGCGGGCAGACGATCTCGCCGGTAGGAGCGCCGGTCTGGGGAATCCCGGCGATGTAGGTCTTGCACTGTTCGCCGGCCAGCCGCTTGAACTCGGCGATTTGACGGTCCCATTCCGGCCCTGCCCAGGCATTGTCGCCAGCCACATCGAGATTGGGCTGGACCAGGACGGCGGTGGCTGTTGGCGCGGGCTTGGGAGGCATCACTTCAGTGCCATAGCAAGCGACTGCGATTACACACAAGCCGAAGACGCGCCAGGTCTCGCCGCCGAGCAGAGCTCTCAACCTCCATCGTGGCTTCCCCGGCGTGGCCCGTTTCCATGGAACCAGTGAACCGCTTGCAAGAAGTGCATTCGCGGCAACAAGAAGAAAGCTGATGCCATAGACGCCGGTCCACGGCGCAAGCTGGTTCACCAGGGCGTTATCCACTTGCGAGTAGCCGAGCTGGTCCCAGGGTACGGAAGTGATCCGCGCAGCAGCTAGTTCGAGCGCCGTCCAAAGGATAGGCGCGGCGGCCAGCGCCAGGCGCGTGCTGCCCGAGGCTCGGCGCACCAGGAGGACGAAAAGGCCGAAGAGGCCAAAGTAAAGCCCCAGCACCAGGCTGTAGCCCACCAGCAGCAGCGTCGGAGCCATCGTCGGCATGTCGCCATAGCGCATCATGGTGTCGCGGACCCAGTAGCAGTTGCCCATGTACCACAGCACGCCGCAGAGATAGGCGAGTAGAAAGCCTCGGCGCAAAGGACGAGGATGGTCCACACAATCCGATGACAGGATGGCCCATAACAACGGAACCAGGCCGAACCAGGCGAAGACCGACCGCCAGGGGGGCAACGGCCCAGCCAGCGGAAACGGCAACTCCAACAGGCCGGCAGAAAGACCGGCGGCGGCCCACAACTTCCAGGCTCCCAACTTCCAGGACATACGCTGCATACTGCGGCGAGTTTATCGCATTGGGCGCAGGAGAGACGAGTGGCCCCCAAGGCATCTGGGCCAAGGACGCCTGACGAGAGAATCGCCGCCGCTTATGGCGGAGCCAGAAAGCGCGTTCCAGCGGAAAAAGCTCCGGAGTTGGTTCGAAAAACGCTACAATCTGTGTATGCAACTGGCGATATTTGCGATGCGCGTGCTGGAAGTGATGTTCTTTGTCGGCCTTGTGGGGTCAACCGTGGTCGTCCTGATCAGTTTTGCCGAGGACGGCAAAGAGCTCTTTGGCAAGGACGAACCGCCTGAACGGCGCGCCTGATGGCTCGGTTTGCTTGTCGCCAGTTATTTTCATTGACTCCATCTCGATTCGGAAATAAACTCAGCGCAGGGCGAGCGAAACTTTTTGCTCCCGCAACCCCGGAAAGCCGGCAGTCGCGCCGGCACAATCGTGATGGCATCTAACCGAACGATCCTAGCGCCTCCTTCCGACCGCGTCCGCCTCATCGTGGCATCCTCGGTGATGCTGACGTTTATCTCTTTCTGGCGTGCGGCGGCCATCGTTCTCTGCGATTTAGGCTCATCCGCATTCTATGCCGGGGGCATTGCCGAAGAGGCTGTGGGCGCGGCTGCCCCATGGTTCATTCTGGCCATCATGCTGTTCAGCTTTGCGGTGCGCGCGGTTTACGTCGAAAGCTGTTCGATGTTTACCCGAGGCGGCGTATACCGCGTGGTGAAGGAGGCCCTGGGCGGCGGATTCGCCAAACTCAGCGTGTCGGCCCTGATGTTCGACTACATCCTCACCGGGCCAATCTCAGGCGTATCTGCCGGGCAATATATTACAGGTTTGATGAACGAGCTGATGACGGTTGCAGCCCAAAGCCACTGGCTCCCTCCGGCTCTGATGGACGCGCAGAACCATCCATTTCAGTTCGACATGAATTACACCTCGGCCGTGTTTGCGGCTGCGGTCACCATCTATTACTGGTGGCAGAACATCAAGGGCATCGAGGAATCCAGCGGCAAGGCGCTGCGCGTCATGCAGATCACCACCATCATGGTCGTGATCCTGCTTGCATGGGGTGTCTTCTCCGTGATGGTGAGGGGTGTTCATCTGCCACCGCCGCCCACGCCGTCGAATCTCAAATTCAGCACGGATGCTCTGGGATTCCTCAAGGGGTCTTCCCTGGTGCCGCTGTTCGGGCTCTTCGGCATCCTGATGGCCTTCGGCCACTCCGTGCTAGCCATGAGCGGCGAGGAAAGCCTGGCCCAGGTCAATCGCGAGATCCAGCATCCCAAGCTCAAGAATCTGAAGCGGGCGGCGATTGTCATCGCCCTCTATAGCCTGATTTTCACCGGCGGCGCCACGCTGCTGGCTTCCATGCTGATTCCCGCATGGGAGCGCACCCACATCTACCAGGACAACCTCATCGCTGGCCTGGCCATGTACATGGTGGGTCCCATGTTCTGGCGCATCGCCTTCCGGATATTTGTGGTGCTGGTTGGTTTCCTGATTCTCTCCGGCGCAATCAATACCTCGATGATCGGTTCGACCGGCGTCCTGATGCGCGTGGCCGAGGACGGCGTATTGACCGACTGGTTCCGCAAGCCGCATCCCAAGTACGGTACCAGCCATCGCATCGTGAACATGGTCTTCCTCCTCCAGATGTTCACCATCATCGCGAGCCGGGGCAACGTCATTACCCTGGGCGAAGCTTACGCCTTCGGCGTCATCTGGTCGTTCACCTTCAACAGCTTGGCGATGCTGGTGCTGCGCTGGAAGTACCATGGCGAGCGCGGCTGGAAAGTTCCGCCCAACATCCGCATCGGCAAAGTCGAGATTCCGGTGGGTCTGCTCTCGGTCTTCCTGGTGCTGCTTTCCATCGCGGTCGTCAACCTGTTCACCAAGTCGGTGGCCACGGTGAGCGGCATCGCCTTCGCCGCGGCATTCTTCATCATCTTCACCGTCTCGGAACGCCAGAACCTGCGCAAGCATGCCCTGACCGCCCGGCAGATGAAGGATCAGTTCCAACTGGAACACCAGGACACGGTAAGCCGCGAGTCGGTGGCCATACGCCAAGGCGGTGTGATGGTGACGATGCGCGACACCGCCAATCCCCTCGCGCTGAAGTGGACGCTGGCCCACACCAGCACCCAGGACCAGGATGTGGTTGTCCTCAGCGTTCGGATGATGGGTGTCGGCGGACCGGAATACCTGAGCGCGGAACAGCAGAGCTTCAGTGAACATGAGCAGATGGTCTTTACCAAAGCGGTATCGGTAGCTGAAAGCTTCGGCAAGAAGGTGTCGCTGCTGGTGGTTCCCGCCGGAGACGTCTTCGCCGCGCTGGTACAGGCTGCAAGCTCGCTCGAGGTGGACTCTGTGGTATCCGGAGTCTCCAGTTCGATGACCGCCGAAGACCAGGCTTTCCACCTTGGACAGGCCTGGGAGGCTCTGGCCGAACCCAAACGGCAGTTCAACTTCTATGTCATCGGCCACAGCGGCGAGGTCAAGGTGTTCTACATCGGACCGCACGCGCCTTCTCTGAGCCCCGACGACGTGCAACTTGTGCATCGCTTGTGGCTGAACATGCGCCGCGATTCCTCGATGCAGGAATTGCACCACAGCGACATCATCACTTATGCCTTGACCAATCTGGCTGGCCAGTACGCCCGCGAGAAGCAGGAGATTCTGCGTGATCTGCGCAACTATCGCGCCGCTCAGATTCCCACAAACGTACATTTGAGCGGAGAAGGTCTTTCCGGGCATTCTTCAGCGCCTGTCGCATCCGATCACGATCTGCCGCCGCAGAGACCTGCTCGCTATCTCTAAGCACTATCAGCGCTGCCAGAACAGAGAGATGGATAGCAATGCTGAAAAGCATTGCGCGGCTTGGCATTGGCTTTCAGCCCGGCTTGGCAACCTTAAGCGGGAAACCGCGAAAAGAGTCCGTCCACCCAGACGCCGCAAGTGACCTGTAAGACTGGCCGTTCCCGCGCAGTTTCTTTGATGAATCATTTCATCCGGGGAAACATATTTCATTTTCTAATTGTCAAATAGTCTTTAGTTGCGTATTGTGTTCCTGAGGATGAGTGGACTGATCACACGCATCTTTCACTTATGCACACAGGGAATGGAACCACTTATCAGCAACTAACAGGAGGGACTGTGGGAGTTTCAGAGATTCTGCTTGAAATCGATCGCGAGATTGCTCAGTTGCAACAAGCCCGCATCCTGCTGGCCGGCGGCTCAGTCGCCGCTTCCAAGAAGGCTGCGGCCACCCCTACCGCCAAAAAGCCCGCCAAGAAGAAGAGAAATCTTACCCCTGAAGGACGGAAGCGCATAGCCGAGGCCGTCAAACGCCGCTGGGCAGAGCAAAGGAAGGCTGCGGCCGGAAAGTAACTGGAACCGCAGGATGAAAAAGGGACTGGCTGCCACAAGCCAGTCCCTTTTTGCTGATTGGCCCTCAGACAGAACTGTCGCCGATCTAGATAGAATCTCCCGGCGCCCACCGCACCACCTGAACGCCGGCATCGAGCAATGCGGCTAGTTGTTCCGGCGTTCCCGTCAGCGGCTGAAAGGTTCCAAAGTGCAGCGGAAGGACGAGTTCCGGCTCCAGCAGGCGTACGGCCAAAGCCGCTTCCCTTGGCCCCATGGTGAAATGTCCTCCAATGGGAAGCATGGCCACCTGGGGCCGGTATAACTCGCGAATCAGCTTCATATCCCCGAAGACATCGGTATCGCCTGCGTGGTAGAGAACCGGACCATCCGCGATTGTCAGCACGAATCCCGCCGCGACGCCAACATAGTGGGTGCCATGGTCATCCTGTGCGCTGGAGGAGTGCTTGGCCGCCACCATGGTTACCGTCACGTCGTCCAGTTGGACGGTCCCGCCCAGGCCCATTCCCATGGTATGGACCACGCCCTTGTCGGCAAGATAGGCCGCCAGCTCATAGATGGCGACCACGGTGGAACCGAGCCTGGCCGCCACCGGCGCGGCATCGGAGATATGGTCCCCGTGGCCGTGGGTCAGAAGGATGTAGTGGATCTTCGCCGGCAGGACAAAACCCTTCGGATACCGGGGATTCTGTGCAATGAATGGGTCGATCAGAATGTTCGTGCCCTTGGCTGTCTGGACCAGCACGGTCGCATGTCCCAGCCAGGTAATGCGCGTTCCACGCAATGACATCATGGTGTCTCCTCCTGACCTTGCTCGATCCTCTCCTGCCGTCAGCGCGTGATGATGAGCTCCGAGACGCTGTCTTTGGCCAGAAACTGGCGGTAACCGGACCATGCGGCGAACAGCCGCTCGATACTGCGGTTGGTAAATGCGCGCTGAAGGGGAAACTGCTGGGCCAACTGCATCTCGACATCGTCGCCAGCGGTGACGTGGAAGCGGCAGTACTGCGTCTCCTCGCCATGGGTCCTGGTGTGAAAAAACGCCAGCACCTGCCCGCCCGGATTCATGGACTCAAACAGGCGCTCCACCACCGGCGCCACCAGCGCTTCAGGCAGATAGTCTAGGGTGGTCCACAAAAGGACCACGTCGAACATGCGGCCTGAGAAGCTGAGCGACTGGTCCAGAAAGCCCTCGACGTTCAAAACCGGGTTGCCAGCTTCGTCTGTGCCGGTCTGCCAGTTCCCCGTGCAGGCATCCTGGACCACATCGGCCAGGTATACGCTGTGGCCGAGGCTGGTGAGGTAGTTGATGTTCGCTGGTGAGGTATAGCCAATGTCGATGGCGCTGAGGCCCGGCTCGGCCTCCAGCCGTTTGCGCAACGCTGCCCAACCACCCGAGTGACGCGGCACCTTGGGCCCGGTCAAACCCGAGATTGAAGCGGAAGGACCGCTTTCCTGTCTTTTTTCAAACCAACGGCTAAGCACCCTCAAATCCCCTTGCGGCGCACACTGCCGAACCGGCGTTCTGCTTCTTATGAAAAGATGCCGCCGGCCTACGATGCAATTGCGCCATCAACTCCCTTTGAAACGGCCTGCGTCAGGTCCACCTTACCCCGAAAAGCCGCATTGTCCTCCACCGCCAGGCGAAGGGCGCGGATATCTCCTTCCACGACGCAGCCGGCGCGCAACTCGACGCGGCCACTGGCCACCAGGTTGCCTTGAACCTGGCCCATGACCAGAATATCTTTGGCGGAGAGGTTGGCGGCAACGTTAGCATTGGGGCCGATGGTCAGCCGGCTCTCAGCGAGCGTTACGGTCCCCTCCACCCGTCCATCCACAATCAGGTCTTCACTGCCCTTCACTTCGCCGCGAATCACGACGGTCTTGCCGATGCGCGCTTGAGCGTTTTCAACTGCCATGATGGGATTCCTTCCAGAACCTTCCTCGAATTGGGCTTAAAGAGTGCGTCGCTGGATGCCTGTCAGGCCCGGCCGCCGCTCCCTTGGGTCGCAATGGCACAAAGCCGCCTGCTTCAGTCTACGAGATCGAGCCCATTGCAACTGGCCCTTCACGAACTATACGCAACCTTGCCACCCTGCTTCAATCAAAAGGAGCCTCCCGGCGTCCAACAGACAAAGGTGTTCAACATGCGACTCATGGATGGCCGATGCCAGTTAAACTGAATTCTGTGCGTAGCCACTCGACTCTCCTTATACTGTTGGCCTGGGCAGCCGCATCCCATGCTCAAGCAACTCCCGCGCTCACGCCCGCTCAGGCCCAGGCGCTGGTGGAGCGGGCGCTGGCCACTGAAGCGCGCGCAGCCCAGGACATGACCCACCTGAACCACCCCATGCGCTACCAACTGCGCAAGTCCAGCCCGCTGCTCACCACAACCAAGCAGATCGTTGAAACCCGCGACGGCTTTGTGGCCCGCATGGTGCGGATCAACGATCAGCCGCTCGGTCCGGCCGACGAACAGAAGGAACAGGCCCGGCTGGACGCGTTGTTGAGCGATCCCCGGCTCCAGCAGCATCGCAAACAGAGCGAGGACGGCGATACGGAGCGCGCCCTGAAGGTGTTACGCGTACTGCCCACCGCATTTCTCTACCGGTTTGCGGGCACGGGCGCGGCCGCCACCGGAACCGTGGAAAAGTTCTCCTTCAGACCCAACCCCCAATTCAATCCACCGGACCTTGAGACGCAGGTGCTCACCGCCATGGCCGGCGAGATATGGATTGACCCCATCCAGGAGCGCGTGGTGCGTCTGGCGGGCAGCCTGCAGCAGGACAAGACCATTGGCTGGGGCATTCTGGGGCAGTTGAACAAGGGCGGCTGGGTTGAGATCAATCAGGCCGATGTGGGCGGGCATCAGTGGCGCATCGTGCACCTTAAGCTGGTCATGAGCGGCCGCGTGCTCTTCAAGGCCAAAAACTCCGACTCCGTGCAGGACTACAGCCAGTTTGCTCCGCTGCCCACGAGCCTCAACTACCGGCAGGCCATTCAAATGCTGCGCTCAACGCCGGGGAGTACGGCCCAGAGGTAAGGCATGATAACCGCAGAGACAAAACGGCCCCACCCGCTCGGGTGGGGCCGTTTTGCTTGTTGCGATGCCAGCCCGATTACATCTTGGCAAAAACGATGACCAGGGTGAACAGAGTGAGGGACTCGATCAGCGCCAGACCGAGGACTAAGAAGGTGAAGATGCCGCCGCGCGCGCCGGGGTTGCGGGCCAGTGCTTCGACGGCGGAGCCGACGGCCTTGCCCTGACCGAGGCCGCAAAGACCGGCAGCCAGACCCATGCCCAAACCGGCGCCGATCGGCACCAGACTGACGACGGCAGAACCGCCATCCGCGAAGGCCGGAATGGCGAAACACAAAACCGCCAGGGCCATAAATACATACTGAAGTTTCCGCATAGTTCTCCTGCTTCCCTTTGAATTGGCCGCCAGTGGGTGGTTGAAGCTCACCGTGCTGGCCCCCTCACGCTTGCGGCCTGCCGTTTGCCCGGAGCGGAAGCGCTCTCCGGCGGAATCTTTTCCTCGTCTCGACGAGGTTGCTGGAACAAATCTCTCTAGTGCTCGTGCGCAACCGCCAGCGAGAGATAAATCATCGTCAGCAGCATGAAAACGAACGCCTGAATGAAGGAGATCGCAAAGTGCAGGCCCAGGAAGATGGCCGGAATGCCGATCGGGCACAGCGAGAAGAAGACCATCGTCACCAGGTCGCCGGCGAACATGTTGGCGTAAAGACGGACGCTGAGCGACATGACGCGCGCCAGGTGGGAGACGATCTCAATGGGAAAGATCAGCCATGCCATCCACCAGATCGGCCCAGCGATGTGCTTCAGGTAGCCGATCAGCCCCTGCTCGCGAATGCCGTGATAGTTGTAATAGAAGAAGGTGGGAACGGCAAGGCCCAAGGTCACCATGATCGAGGTGGTTGGGGCCGCGATGCCGGGGATCAGTCCGATCAGGTTGTTGATGAGGACGAAGAGGAAGATGCAGGTTACGTAGGCTTGGAAGCGTTCGTATCCGTGGCCGATGACCTGCTCGGCCTGGTCGCCGATGAGCTCGTGAATCATCTCGGCGATCTGCTGTGCCGGGTTGGCCCGCTCAACTGACAGAGTCAGCCGCACAAGCAGGAAGAAGGCAATCAGACCGGCGGCCACCAGCAGCTCCAGCCCGAGCGCCTGATTGACTCCTACAGCCTTCTGAGCGGCCACATCCGGGCCGAGTCCGATCGATTGAAAGGCCTTGACCTCAACGCCCAGGAAGAGGTCGTTCAGCAAACGAACAAGTGCAAATGATTCCGGCATGAAAACTTGAGTCTTTCCGCCTCCGGGCGGGATAAAGCATCCGCCGCCAGGCCTGTTTGAGTCTAGTTAGTCCCGGTTTCGATCAGTCGCGCAGCATCCGGATCGCTTCCCACCCCACGGTCAATACCGCCAGGCTCAGACCACACAGCAGCGCCACTACCGAACCATGGAAACACTTTAGGCTACCATAAATGACCCCGGCGAAGACCGTGAGCCTGAACACAAAGAACAGGACCACCACGGGGGCGTTCGCGGGAGTCTTCTGCTTGTCGAGCCGAGCGTTGATCACGCGAGTCAGACGCTGCCACTCCCAGATGCTGGCCGCCGAGATCAGCGCGCCTGTCAAGAGCATGACTCCGCTGCGCCACCCCCCGCCCACCAGCACCGCCATAGATGCTATCAGTCCCATAATCAGCGTGTTACGCAGGGAGCGCTTGAGCAGCGAGTCAAGATCCGCATGGGTGAGGTCAACAATTGGATGGTTTTCCTGGGTCATGACGGATCGTCGGCGCTTCCCTTTCCAGTCCCGTTCTGGGCCGCGTCTTCCTTACTCGACTTTTTCTCGGCAGCAATTGCCGTCTGGATCACAAAGTAAAGTCCGGAGATGCATCCGAAGATGATGCCGACAATTGAGATCCATTTTTGGTGCAGCAGGTGGCCTGCCAACCAGCCTGCCCCCCAGCCGATCACGACCGCCGAGGGCATCACGAAGGCAATTTGCATCAGCTTCTCGGCTTCTACGTACGACGCAAGTCCGCTGGAGGCCTTCGAGGGCGACTTCGACTCGGGAATGGCGCGGTGAAAGGGCATCCAACGTGATTATGCACGATGAGCGCCCTTCAGCGCTAAACGAGCGACGCTCAGCTATTTGGTCTTCCAGGTGGCAAGCTTCCAGGCCTTGACCCGGTATTTGCCAGTGTCTTCGTCCAATTGCGTCAAAGTGAACGAAAAAGTGCGAGGGCTGCCTCCCACAAATCCACCGCCACCGCTATTTACTCCCGGACCTGTCGCAGGCGCAACATAGCCACCTCCGCCACCGTATACTCCGGCCTGTGCCTCGAAGTAGTAGACCTTGCCCGGCTCCGCGGTGAAGGACGCCACACCGACATTCTTTTCTACTCTGCCCGAGATCGATTGCCAACCCGCGCAGAGGTGATGCACTCCCGGTTCCACCGTCACTACGAAGTAAGAGTCGCCTTTGTTGGCTCCTACCCAAGTCCCGTCTACCCCGTAGCGGATGACTGCCCCTCCCTTTCCACTAAAGACGATCTGCGCTTTGCCTTCTGCAGGCCCTGCTGGCGCGGGTTGATTCTTTTCGGTTGAGACGTCGAATTTGACGCTGTCGTCGCCGCAGGCGTCCGGCAGGATCGTCTTGGCCCGGGCTTGCACCGCTGGGAGCAGCGACGCACAGAGGAGCAATACAACGAGTCTTGGGTTCATTGCAACCATCCTAAACAGAAGGATGCCCACCCGGTCAATGGGGTTTTGTGAGTTTTTGCTGTGTCGCAGAGCAAGTACCGTCTTCAGCCATCTCGCCCGCAATGGCCCGGTGGAGGGGCATCCCCCGCAGTTAGAGCGCCATTCCACATGCCAGGGGCAGCTTACTTGATTGGCCTTGAAGTGGCGAGCAGCCGGGCCTTCACCCGGTTCCTGCCTTCGTCCTCGGTCAATTGCGACAGGCCGAATACTATGTTCCGGCCAGCGCTATTCTCTGCGTCATCTCCCGTTTCTTTCGACCTGACATAGGCCGCGAAGTAGTAGACCTTGCCTGCCTCGGCGGTAAAGGATGCAACATCGACGGCCTTCTTATAGGGGCCGGACGCCTGCCAGCGTGCGCAAAGGCGATGTGCGCCTGGATTCACTGTCACGATGAAATAAGAGTTCTTGTAGTTAGCGCCCACCCAAGCGCCGTCCACGCCGAAGCGCACTGTGGCCCACATGAAAGTGCCAACCATCTGGTTTTCATTTTCAATCAGGACAATCTGCGCTTTTCCGGCGGCCGGAGGGGCAGGCGCGGTCTTACTCTGCTCTGTCTCGACCTCGAAAATGACATCGTTGCTCCCACAGGCGCCCCGCGGGTTTATCTTGGCATGAGCCTGCACGGCGCAGAGCAGCGCACAGAGGAGCAACACAAGTCTTGGGTTCATTGCAACCATCCTAAACGGCAGGATGCCTGCCCGGTCAATGGCCTTGTGCTTGTATCTCTTAAAGATCTTCATTCGCGGCTTCAACGAGCATCGCCCGCTACGTGCTGGACGATATACTGACAGTTGAACCTGTGACGGGTTCACACAAAGGAAAACAGCGTGTTCGATTCAGAGTTTGAGCGCAGTCTCTTCGACCTGCGCAAGGCGAAGCTGGAAGAGATCGTAAAGCTGGGACAGGCGGCCTATCCCAATCAGTTCCCTGCCTCGCACACCGTACCCCAGGTACGCGCCAAGTGGGGCGAGACGCAGGCCGAGGAACTGGAATCCAGCCGTGCGACAGTGGCCGTTGCCGGGCGCATCATGGCCATCCGCGCCCAAGGTAAGGCTGGCTTTGCCACGCTCCAGCAGGATGGCCAGCGGCTGCAGATCTACGTACGCCTCGATGCCGTGGGCGAGCAGGGCTTTGCGCTCTACAAGCTGCTCGACCTGGGCGATCATATCGGCGTTTCCGGCTACCTGTTTCGCACACGCACCGGAGAACTGACGGTTCACGTGGAGCGGCTGACCTTCCTGGCCAAGGCCATGCTGGCGCTGCCGGAGAAGTTTCATGGCCTGGCCGATGTGGAGTTGCGCTACCGCCAGCGCTATGTGGACCTGTTCACCAACCTCGAAGCCCGGGAAGTCTTTGTCAAGCGCGCCAAGGCCCTGAAGGCGCTGCGCCGCTACTTCGACGAGCGCGGCTACCTTGAGGTCGAGACGCCGATGATGCAGCAGATCGCCGGCGGAGCGGCTGCACGGCCCTTCAAAACCCACCACAATGCCCTCGATCAGGACCTGTTTCTGCGCATTGCTCCGGAGCTTTATCTGAAGCGGCTGGTGGTGGGCGGCCTGGACCGCGTCTACGAGATCAACCGCAACTTCCGCAACGAGGGCGTAAGCACCCAGCACAATCCCGAGTTCACGATGCTCGAGTTCTACCAGGCCTACGCGAACTATCAGGACATGATGCGGATTACCGAGGAGCTGATCGCGTTTGTGGCGCGTGAGGTGAACGGGACCACAAAGACCGAGTTCAACGGCCATGTCATCGATCTGGGAAAATGGCAGCGGTTGACCATGCGCGAGGCTATCCGCGAGTACTGGCCGGAGGAAGCGGGCGCAAAGCCGGCGATGACCGCCTTTGAGTCCGCCCCGGTGCTGCAGGCGCGGCTTCATGCGGCCATGAGTTCGTTGGAGAAGGCGGTGGGCGAGACCACGCGGCTCAGCCCGGAACGTATCGCTGAGCTGAAGACGATTCACGGTGCGGTGACCGCGGTCTACTACGAATCGATGAAGGAAACGCCGGAGGGGAAGGGCTCGCCACTGGGCAAATCCGTCTACAACCTTTTCGAGGCGGTCGTGGAGCCATTTCTCGTCGACCCGACGATCATCTACGACTATCCGGTGGAGGTTTCGCCGCTGTCCAAGGCCAAGCCCGACGATCCGGCGCACGTGGAGCGCTTCGAGTTCTTTGCAGGCGGCTTTGAGCTGGGCAACGCCTTCAGCGAGTTGAACGATCCGGTGGAGCAGCACAAGCGCTTCGAGCAGCAGCTTACCGCACGCGCCCAGGGCGACGACGAGGCGCACCAGATGGATGAGGACTACGTGCGCGCCCTGGCTTATGGACTGCCTCCGACCGGCGGCGAGGGCATTGGCATCGACCGGCTAGTCATGCTGCTGACCGGTTCGAAGTCAATCCGCGATGTGATTCTGTTTCCTTTGATGAGGCCGGAAAAACAGCAGACAGCTTCTAGCTCCTAGCTGGTATCTTGAGGCTACAAACTGTCTGGATGGTTTTCAGCATTTGTTTTTCCTACACGGGCGACTTTTCTATCAAACTGCATCGCCCTGCGCTAAACTGTGCTTCTAGCTAGCGGCTAGAAGCTGGCAGCTAGGAGCTGTTTTTGAACACTCTTTTCGTCGGCGACATCTTCGGCAGCGCGGGACGCAGGATAGTGCGCGAGCATATCGGCCACATCCGCCAGGCGCATGACGTTGATCTGGTCATCATCAATGCGGAAAACGCCGCCGGCGGCTTTGGCTTGACACCGCAGATCGCCGAAGACCTCTTCGATCTGGATGCGGACGTTCTGACCACTGGCAACCACGTGTGGGACAAGCGAGAGCTGATCGACTACATGAACGCGGCGCCCGCCGGCAGCCAGGAACGCGGCCGCCGCGTGCTGCGGCCGGCCAACCTTCAGCCGGGAGTGCCCGGCCATGGCGTCTATGAGGGAACCACCCGAAGCGGCGTGGACTACGCGGTGATCGAACTGCAGGGCTGCGTCTTCATGAACACCACGAACGATCCCTTCCACGCCATCGACGGTTTGCTGTCCAGCATCAAAGCCAGGGTCATTCTGGTGGACTTCCACGCCGAGGCCACCAGCGAAAAGGTCGCCATGGGCTGGTATCTGGATGGCCGCGTGACCGCTGTGCTGGGCACGCACACCCACGTTCCCACCGCCGATGAGCGGGTGCTGCCGGGTGGAACCGCCTACCAGACCGATGTTGGCATGAGCGGCCCATACGACAGCGTGATCGGAGTCGAGAAGGAACTGGTGCTGCGCAAGTTTCTCACCGGGATGCCGAGCAAATTCGAGGCCGCCAAGGGAAATCCCAGGATGTGCGCCGCACTGGTCGCCTGCGATCCGGCCACCGGGCGCGCCACGCGGATTCAGCGCATCATGCTGGGAGAGTAGGCGCCAGCATTGCCCGGAGACGGCTACTGCGGCACGGGTGTGCCCTTCAAATCCTCCGGCGCCTGAGGAACCGGTTTGCCCTGAACCTCGGCCGGGCTCCGCTGGATCACTTTTCCCTCTCCCTGCGGCTCTACCAACCGGATAGCCTTCGCATCAATGGGAGTTTCGGGCACGGATTTTCCCTGGACCTCGAACGGCGTCGCCACAATCACCCTTCCGTTCGATTTCGGCGCCGCTGAATGCGTGGCCTTCAACATCTTTCCCGCGCCGTCGAAGGTCATGGCCCACTCCATGGGCCGTGGAAGCGACGCCACATCCGTAAACGAGATCACGGCGCCCCCGTTGACTGGAATCACCAGGATGCCCGGCGTGGCCGCGGGGAGCTTTTGGCTCTCTGCCGCCTCCGGCAGCCCAACCTGGGGATGCGCTCCCGCCAGGGCGGCGTAGCATAACCCGGTCGCAAGCCAGTCGGGCGTTTTGTCAGGGTGCTCTTCGGCCCGGATGTGATTGAATGCCGAGATGGTCAGTTCATTGACAGGCGCGGGCGAAAAGAGCGAATAGCTGCGGCGCAGAATAGGAATGATGCGCACTTTACCCAGTCCCCCGCGTGGAATCGATGCCGAAAATACGCTCAGGTCGCCCGCGCCATTGTTGCGCGTGAACTGCAAGAAGAGGTGATTGGGCAGCGCGGAGCAGACGACCTGCTGATAACTCCACTTGCCCTGGTTGAATTCCAGGCCGTCATACCCGGCGCGCTCGTTGATCGTGGACTCCGCGTCCGCAGCCAGGTCGCGATCCCGCGGGGTCATCCGGTCATAGGAGCGGAATTCGACCGAAGCGGCAGCCGCGGCCGTCTGGCTGCCCAGAGAGAACGGCATGGGGCGCTGAACAACCTCACGCACCTTCGCTGGCTGAGGCGCGGAGGCATCCTGGTCTGTCTGAGCCTTTACGGGGGCGCAGACGGCTGTGGTGGCGGCAATGGCCAGAACGGCGGAGAGGATTCTGAATAGTTCCATGATGCCCCTAGAGCGGAACCAACGTCACTGTGGCCTAGTAAGTTCCACGAAGGTCGCCGCTCCCTGCGGTCGCGTCGACTTGAGCGCTTCGGTTCCGCGGTACATCAACTCTGATTCCGCTATAGCCTATCACCGCTGCGCGAGCACTGCGTGGGACGGGCTCTGGAATCGGGGTTTTGAAATACAGAAAGGGCAGCCTGATACAGGCTGCCCTTGATGGCCCAGGAGAATGTTTCACGCGCCGGGTTCTTGCCGAGGCCGGCGCGATCAACAGATCGGACGGATCAACCGGTTACTTCTCTGCCGGCTTGTGCCCGGCTGCCGGTTTATGCGCAGGAGCGGGCTTCTTCTTCTCAAGCTGGATATCTCCGTCGCGCAGCACGATCTGGGCTGTCTGCGCCATGGTGGCCGTGGCTGGAATCTGGGTATAGGAGTCGTAGGTGCCCACCAGCGCGGTCGCCGGCGGAATTCCATACGCAAACCCAACCGCAGGGATTTCCTTGTCCGTGAGGGGCTTCTTCAGATTGACGATGAAGTCTGCAACCTTGGCATCCTTGGCATCCTGGGTTACGGCAACCTTGAGCACGGAAGCCGTGGCTTCGATGACAACTCCCGGAACCGGCGTGACCTGATCCTTCAGCACAGCCCACAGCTTGTCGGCATCTTCCTTGGTACCGACGGCCAGGATGTATTCCTTGTCAGCCAGCGCCAGGGTGTTCAGGTCGGCAGTCTCCACGATCAGCTTGTGCACGATCTCAGCCGGCGTAGCCGCGGGCGAGATGACGAAGGTTCCCGGCGGGAAAAGCGTATTTGCCGCCTCCGCCTTCACCGCGTCCAGTCCGTTGAGATCGCCGTGATACTTCTTGAAGTAATACTCCATCTTGGTTTCGATCGGATTCTTGAGGTTCGCGGGGGCAAAGTTCCATGCGCGGGCGTAGAACCATACCGCCTGCACCAGGGGCTTGTCGTCCGCATCCTTGGCGCCAGGCTTGGTATAGGCTTCCGCCAGTTGCAGCGTATCCCACAGTCCCGGCCCGCCTTTGGTCTGATCGGGCGGATAGAGCATCAGTTCGGTGCGGTATTCGCCAATCCCTGCCTTCACATCCTTCTTGGAGACGATGTCATCCAAAGCGATGGCCGAGTGAAAAGCCGGATAGGTTCCACCGGTCAGCTTCTTCCAGTCGGCATCGGCCGTAGCAGCAGGCTTGGCAGCCGTGAGGCCCTTCTGGGCAATCGCCGCGGCATCGTCGCAGGTCTGCGCATCCTGGGTCTTGGCGCACTGGCCCTTCTTGATGAAGACCGAGATGAAGATTGCCTTCATGTTGCTGGGGTCCACCTGAAGCAGGCGGCTGGCTGCGCTGAGCGTCTTGTCTGCATCGCCCAGACCCTGGTAGGTGTCGATCAGGGAATCGAGAACCGCGCTCTTGACCACGCTCTGCGGGTAAGTCTGCAGGAAGCTCTCCAGGGCCGGAGCCTTGGCCTTGGGGTCGCCCTGTGTTGAGGCCGTTTGATAGGCGTTGAACTCTGTCGGATCCTTGATGGTAATCGAATCCTGGGCTCGCAACGTGGGCGTGAAGGCGAAACTAATGCTCGCCATTGCCATGACTGACGCAAAGACAAACTTCTTCATTCAGTGCTCCTGGGAATTGCCGAAATGGAGATCAATATTCAAGCACGCGCTCACGGAATGTGCAACCGTTCTTTCCGGCGGCCGTAAGCCGGGGCGACGGGTCAATGGTACCACGGCTTCCATTGCGGTGTTGGAAGGATTATAGAAAGCCCTGCCCTTCATTACAAGCGGTGTTGTGTGGGAAAGAAAGAATTCCCACGGTAAGGGACTCCGGAGAGCTCCGCGGCAAGATCCCCGAAGCCGCTTCGGGAGGCCGGACTGCCCGCCGGCCCCGCGCGCACCTGCTGCAGGACGCCGCAGGCAGCCGCCCCAGCCGGGGTTCCCCGGCTTGCCGCTCACCTGTATGCACACCGGGTTAGACGCTTGAAGGTGGAAATCGGGTTCCGGCTTCATTGCAGCAGGCGCACCAGTTCAACCTGCTCGGCCAGGAATGCATCGTGGCCATGGGCGCTGGTCATCTCCCGGTAGTCGGCGCGAACGCCGGCCGCGCGAATCGTATAGGCAAAATCGCGCACCGTCTGGGGCGGGAAGAGCCAATCGGAACTGATGCCGACAAAGCTGAGGCGCGCGCGAATCCCGCCAAATGCCTCCGCCGCCGAAGAAGTTCCGCGCGATGGATCCCAGGTATCCATGGTACGCAGGATAGCCAGATAGGAATTGGCGTCAAAGCGGTCGATAAAGCGTTCTCCCTGGTGGTCAAGGTAGCCGGCAATGTCGAAACGACCGCCAGTCAGTCCGCACGCCTGGCCGTCCGACCCCCACGGGTCCTCCCCATTGCGGTTCGGCTTGCGCCCGTAGCGTTCGTCGAACAGCTCTGCGGACTTGTAGCTGATCATGCCGATCTGCCGGGCCAGCGCCAGCCCCTGCCGGGGGGGGCGCTGTGGCAGGTAGAGTCCTCCCGACCATTCCGGGTCGTGCTGGATGGCCTGCCGCTGCAAGTGGTTGAGCGCCAGTCCCATGGCCGAAAGCGGCGCAACTCCGATGACCAGCGCGCGCTCCACCCGCTGAGGATCGTGGATAGCCCAATCCAGCGCCTGCATGCCGCCGATGGAGCCGCCCATCACCAGCCGCAGCCGCCGGACTCCGAGCGAATCCAGCAGTTTGGCCTGCGCGCGCACATTGTCGCGGATTGAAACCAGCGGAAAATCAGGCCCGTAGCTCTTGCCTGTTTCGGGGTTAACCGAGCCAGGGCCCGTCGAGCCGTAGCACGAGCCCAGCATGTTGATGCAGATCACGAAATCGTGTTCCAGCGAGAGGACCGCGCCGGGGGCAAAGACCTCTGGCCACCAGGAACCCACCAGCGCCGAGCCGGTAAGCGCATGGCAAACCAGCACGGCGTTGTCCCGGGCCGCATTCAGCCGGCCATACACCGCATAATGCAGCGTAATGCCGGCCAGTGTGCGGCCACACTCCAGCGGCAGGTGCTCGTCGAGCACAAAGTCGCCCTCGTAGGTGGGCGTAAGAATGGTCTCCCTTGCCCCCCGCGGGACAGGGTAGGCCTCAGCCCCCGTGCTCGATTCGGTCATAACCTTCATTGTGCAACAGAACCCTCTGTTTCCGCTTTACATGCGAAGGTGTACCCGTTGGCGGCCTCGATGGCCTGGTCCAGATCGGCAAGAATGTCGCGAATATCCTCGATGCCCACCGACAGGCGCACCAACTCTGGAGTAACGCCTGTACCGGCCTGTTCCTCCTCCGTAAGCTGCTGGTGCGTGGTCGAGGCCGGATGGATCACCAGCGACTTGGCGTCGCCGATGTTGGCCAGCAGCGAGAACAGCTTCAACCCATCGATCAGCTTCTTCCCTGCCTCGAAGCCGCCCTTGATGCCGAAGGTGACCAGCGCTCCCTGGCCATTGGGCAGGTATTTCAGCGCCCGCTGGTGATACTGGCTGGATTCCAGGCCGGGGTAGTTGACCCACTCGACGCCGGGATGCTGCTCCAGGTGCCGTGCCACGGCCAGTGCGTTCTGCGAGTGGCGCTCCAGCCGCAAAGGCAGCGTCTCAATGCCCTGCAGCAGCAGGAAAGCGCTGAAGGGCGAGAGCGCCGCGCCGGTGTCGCGCAACCCCTGCACGCGCGCCTTGAGGATGAACGCCAGCGGCCCGAAGGCCTCCGTGTAGGAAAGGCCGTGGTAGGACGGGTCGGGCTCGGTGAAGTTCTTGAAGCGCCCGGAAGCAGCCCAGTCGAATTTGCCTGCGTCCACGATCACTCCGGCAATGGTAGTGCCGTGGCCGCCCAGAAACTTGGTCGCCGAGTTGACCACGATGTCCGCGCCCCACTCGATGGGCCGCACCAGCGCTGCGGAGGCCGCGGTGTTGTCAATCACCAGAGGAAGGCCGTGTTCATGGGCGATGGCGGCGAACTTCTCGATGTCCACCACATCCAGCTTGGGATTGCCCAGCGTCTCGGCGTAGATAGCCCTGGTTTTGCCGTTGATGGCCGCACGGAGGCCGTCGAAGTCGTCCGGGTCCACAAACCGCACCGTGATGCCCAGCCGCTCAAATGTGTAGCGAAGCAGGGTGTAAGTGCCTCCATAGAGCGAGGTGGTGGAGACGATCTCGTCTCCGGCCGAGGCCAGCGTGGTCAGGGCCAGGGTCTCAGCCGCCATGCCCGATGCCGTGGCCAGAGCCGCCACTCCGCCTTCGAGAGCCGCCACCCGCTTCTCAAAAACGTCATTGGTGGGGTTCATGATGCGGGTGTAGATGTTTCCGAACTCCTGCAGTCCAAAGAGCCGCCCGGCATGGGACGCGTCCTGAAACACATAGGAAGCGGTCTGATAAATGGGAACGGCGCACGACCCCGTGGTTGGATCGGGCACTTGGCCGGCATGAACGGCAAGGGTGGCAAACTGTTGCTTGGCTTCGGACATCGTGATCTCCTTCAGGATTTTGTGGTTTTGAGACGTTTTCATGGTTACTGCTATTTGGGCGCCACGCCCTCGCGACGTTTTTGTTTTTGTCGCTAGGGTGGGAAACAGCGCGCCAAAAAACAAAACGGCCCGAGTCCTCTTCGGACCCGGGCCGCCTGACTTCAAGATCGGTTGCGACTAGCGCATCAGCCTCTCAAAAGCCACACGGACGGGTCCGCAGCCCATACACATGCACATGGCCATGACCGCAATTCCGTGATTCCTTGAGTTCTGCATTGAAAGCAGTATCGACGGAAGGCGGGGTGCATGTCAAATTCTTCCACCAAGATAAGGGCTTCCTGGATCGGGCTTTCCCCTTTCCTGTTCCCGAATCCCTACTTTTCCGCCCTCCACACGTAGGCCCCTTCCTGCGGCAGACCGATATGAGCCAATACGCGGCAGACAAACTGGCGAGCCATCTCGGCCGAGTCGATCGGGCGGAAATAAAACGCCGGTATCACCGGAAAGATCACCGCTCCAGCCTCGGCGGCCAGCGTCATATTGCGCAAATGAATGCGATTGAAGGGCGTCTCGCGCACGCACAGAATCAGCGGGCGGCGCTCTTTGAGCGTGACATCGGCAGCGCGGGCGATGAGCGAGTTGGCCAGGCCGTTCGCAATGGCCGCCAAGGTGCCCATCGAGCAGGGCAGGACGATCATGCCGTCCGAAGGGTAGCTGCCGCTGGCGATGGCCGCGCCGATCTCCGCGTCGGAGTGCTGCACTGTCTTCGTGGGCTCGGCGCCAAGCAGCTTTTCCACGAGATCGTTGCGCCCGGAGAGGTCCAGTTCCTCGGCCAGGACGCGCAGCGAGTTTCCCGAAGCGACAAAGTGAACCCGGTCCACGCGTTCGTCCGCCTCCAGTGCGCGCAGAAGCTCACGGCAGAAGATCGCGCCGGATGCGCCGGTGAGTGCTACGGTAAGGTTCATGGCTAAAGTTTATTCTCCTTTTCATACTTATGAGCCAGTATGTATCGAAGGCCATTGTAGTGGTAAATGCGCGTGATGCACTCTGCTGCGGAACACCATTCGCTGCGAATCTTTGGATATCCATTGTTTCTGGTTTTCAATAATATAAACCTATTCAAATTTGTGAAGAAACTGACCATTGCAGGAGTTGGGTTGGAACGTACAATCCAATACCAAGTGTTGTCGGCTCCGCTCATGGGGATAGCGCCGAACACCACATAATCGAGTTCTTTGGAACCGCCCAAGTGAATCTTAATTGCCTTGAAGAGCTCGGCGAATTCCTCTCTATTGAAGTCCTTCAATTGATCCTGCATCGATTTAGCTTCTTTGGTTGCTCGCAATGCATCGAGTACATTGTTAGGCAAAGGCACGGGTTCATCGAAGGGATATGGTTCGTCGCCGTATGTATCCTCGGAATCAAAGAAGACTGTAGGCTCCGCTGCAGGTTTCTTGCCCTTCGTTTGCGCTGACGCAATTCCAACGGCAAAAAAGCGCAAATCACCAAACAAGCCACTCTAAATTTCATGCTCATAACCGCTCTTTTCATCTTCCTCATTTTCCGCGCAAATTTGGCGAGATCGCGCCGTAGGCGCAATGTTGGTTAGCCCCGCGCTTCAGCGTAGGGTCCGCGCAACCAACAAACCATCCGAAGTCCCGTAGGGACGGCGCCATTTCCGTTCACCCGAAGACGTAACGCTCATCGTAGGCGATTCCGCAATTGTGCAGGAGAGTGACAAATTCCTGCTCAAAATCGCGTTTGCGGTGATGCTCTTCCTGGTTTTCAATGTATCCCCTCACAACTTCAATCTGCGAAGAGCTGACGCTGAATGCTCCGTATCCTTCCTGCCAAGAAAATCCATCTCCCATCCACCGCGAAGAGCTTCCTTTGAGCTTTTGAACGGCGTGAGCAAGGGATGAAGGCGCCGGCAAGTCAAATAACAGATGAACGTGATTGGCCGTTCCACCCGCAGCGATCAGCGAGAAGCCCTCGCCGCGCGCAATGCCGCCCAGGTAGGCATAGAGTTCAGTGGCGCGGGCGGCGGGGATCAGTGAGCGGCGCTCTTTGGTGCTGAAGACGCAATGAATGAAATTGCACGCGTACGTGTGGGCCTTGGCGCACCGTCCCTACGGGACTCTCAGTTTATAACATCGCTTCCGAGTCCCCACGCTAAAGCGCGGGGCTAACCAACACTGCGCTTACGGCGCGGATTTCTGGCCGGCGCGCGGTTGCAGTCAACTCAGTCAATCTCCGCCCACTCCTCCAGCATTCTGGAGTATTCGTCGGAGTGGCCAATGGCCGTGAAGCGCTTCACCTCATTGAGCGCACTATTGCGCTCTCCCGCGCCCCACAGCACGCGGAAGAAAAGCATCGAAACCCGCTCCGAGGCCGGCTCCAACTGAATCGCCACGCGGCCATGCTCGATGGCCTCGCGGTGCTTGTCTCTGTGCGACAAAACCCACGCCAGATAGCCGTGGGCAATCGCCGTTCTGGGAAACTCATCGACCAGTGCGCGCAGAATCAGTTCGGCAAAGCCCGGCTCGTTGTTCGCCTCCGAGTCAACCGCCTGCCGAATGACCTCAATCACCCGCGGATCGTCGTCTTCCGGCCTCTCGCTCATCGTTTTTTACTCGCCCAGCACGCGCCGGAAGATCGCGTCCACATTGCCCAACTGCCGCGTGTAGTCGAAAGTGCGTGTCAGATTCTCCGGGCTTAGCAGCTTGGTAATTGCCTCGTCCTTGGCCACTTCATCGCGGAAGACCAGATCCTCTTTCCACGAGCGCATGGCGTGGGACTGCACCAGCCGGTAAGCGTCCTCGCGCATCATTCCGGCCTCGGCCAGATCCAGTAGCAACTGGCCGCTGAAGATCAGACCGCCCGTGCTTTCCAGGTTCTTCTTCATCCGCTCCGGATAGACCAGCAGGCGGCCGATCAGGTTGGCGGTCTTGACCAGCAGATAATCCACCAGGATGGTCGAGTCGGGGAAGATAACACGCTCCACCGAGGAGTGCGAGATGTCCCGTTCATGCCACAGGGGAATATTCTCAAAAGCCGCCTGCGCATTGCCGCGCAGCACGCGCGCCAGGCCGCTGATCTGCTCCGCGGTGATCGGATTCTTCTTGTGCGGCATGGCCGAGGAGCCCTTCTGCTTTTCGCTGAAGTACTCCTGCGCCTCGCGCACCTCGGTCCGTTGCAGGTGGCGCACCTCGACGGCGATCTTGTCCATGGTGCTACCGATGATCGCCAGCGTGGAGATGTACGCCGCGTGCCGGTCGCGCTGAATCACCTGCGTGGCCACGAGAGCCGGCTTCAGGCCCAGCCGCGCGCAGATTCTTTCCTCGTGCTCAGGCTTCAGGTGGCCAAAAGTGCCCACGGCGCCCGAGAGCTTGCCGACGCGCATATCCTCAGCGGCCGCATCGAAGCGGACCAGGTTGCGCTCCATCTCGGCGTACCAGTTGAGCAGTACCAGCCCGAAGGTCGTCGGCTCAGCATGGATGCCATGCGTGCGGCCGATGATTGGCGTGTCCTTGAACTCGATGGCGCGGCGCTTGAGCACGGCCAGCAGTTCCACCAGGCCGGCACGGAGCATTGCGGATGCTTCTTTCACTTGCAAAGCTTGAGCGGTATCGACAATGTCGTTCGAGGTCAGCCCATAGTGCAGCCAGCGCGACTCGGCATCCAGCCCCTGAGCTTTCAGAGTTTCGGCAACTGCGGTGGTAAAGGCGATCACGTCGTGCTTCACCTCCGCCTCAATCTCCTGGATGCGCGCCACGGAGAAGCCGGCTTTGTTGGCAATCGCCTCCGCCGCCTCGATGGGAATCACCCCATCCTCGGCCAGCACGGCGCTCGCCGCCGACTCCACCTGCAGCCAGCAGCGGTACTTGTTCTCATCGGTCCAGATCCGGCCCATCGCCGGGCGTGTATAGCGTGCGATCACGGGAAACTCCTTGCCAGAACCACATTCCGCGGCCCGGCTTCAACCCACTATTTTACGAGGCGAGCGCGTTCAGCCGCAAAAATGCCATGTAACGGGTGCCCCATATTTGGCCGGGTGCCGGGTGCCCCATCCATTCCGAAGTTTTATCGCGGAATGGGTGGGAAACCACGAACCCATATCCCGCCCATCCGCCGGGGTGCCCCAAATCTGGCGCTCCTGAGCGCAACCGAAGGATCTGCGTTTTCCAATCGCGCCAAATGTGGGAAACCTCAAAATGCAGCGAAAAGAGCGCAACAACGCACAAATAAGGCCCAGTTAAAGCCTTTTATCGCGTTTATTGTCCGCTTCCAACCGGTGTTTTACTCGTTTTCTGACGCCCCGCCAGCCCACAAATTCGCGCGACAAGATTCAATTCGTTAATTTGCACTCCTGCCGTGCGACATACGCCCTTGTCTAACTATCCTTGCAACGCGAACCACACATCGCATTCCAACGCGTCAAATTTTCCCCAGGTGCCGGGTGCCCCCACCAACTTCATTCGCGAGGAATTCCGAGCCGTTCGCACAATTCCTCCATCAGCAGCCCCTGCCCTGGCTTGTAGGGCTGGAACCACTCGCCGTCGATTACGAGTTGCGGAACAGCCCGCTTGCCCACACGGCGCACCACCTCGGCTGAGGCCTCCCGGTCGCGGTCCACGTCGATCTCGGTGTATTCAATGCCATGGGAGTCGAGAAACTTCCGGGCTGCCCGACAGTCCCCGCACCATGAAACTCCATACATTTGCACTTTCATGGGATCATTTTACCCGGCTTTCCACTGTTACCATCAAAACCGATGACCGACGGCGAACTGGATGCCCCAGGTCCCGATTTTGGGACCTGGGAAAGCACGAACCCAACACGCGAAACCACGCGGTCAGAGATCTCGGCTCCCGCTGCTACGATCAAGGACGATGACCGCCGACGAGATCAAAACGCTGCTGAAGCTGGAACCGCACCCGGTCGAAGGCGGCTCTTTTCGCCAGACCTACGTCTGCAAGGAAAGAGTGGAGCTACCGCGCGGCGTGCGCCCCGCCGAAACCGCGATCTACTACCTGCTGGAACCGGGGACCTTCTCGGAGATGCACGTTCTCGCCTCTGACGAGGTCTTCCACTTTTATCTCGGCGATCCGGTAGAAATGCTCCAGCTTTTCCCCGATGGGGCCTCCGCCCTCTTTACTCTTGGACAAGACTTGCAGGCGAATCAACACGTGCAACTCGTCGTCCCCGCTGGCGTCTGGCAAGGCACGCGGCTCATCGGCGACGGCAAAGTCGCCCTGCTCGGCTGCACCGTAACGCCCGGCTTCGACTATGCCGACTACCGCAGCGCAAGTTATGCCGAATTGGCGGGGAGATGGCCGGCTGAAGCGGAGAGAATCAGGGCACTGACGAGAAGCTGAGGAACCTCTGCACAAGTTGATGCTTTGAAAGGGCACGACTTCAGTCGTGCCTATAAAGCCTGCAAAATCATCGGGGCTTTAGCCCCTGAGGGAATGCTCTATGCGGAATACGACTATAGCGGAACCAGAGTTGATGTATCCCGAAACCGAAGCGCTCAAGTCGACGCGACCAGCAGGGAGCGGCGACCTTCGTGGAACTTATTAGGCCACAGTGACTCTGGTTCCGCTCTAAATCAGAACTTCCATGAGCCTACCGCCGCTCCCGAAAGAAACTCCGTAGCAACTCCGCCGATTCCTCCGCCAGAATTCCCTGCTCCACAATCATCTGGTGGTTAAGCTGCGGGTGGTTCAGCACGGAAAGCACCGAGCCGGCCGCGCCCGCCTTGGGATCGGGAGCGGCAAAAACCAGACGGTCGAGCCGCGCATGAATCATCGCACCAGCGCACATCGCGCACGGCTCCAGGGTGACGTAGAGCGTGCAGCCCAACAGCCGGTAGTTGGCCACAGCCGCCGCCGCCGCACGCATGGCGACTATCTCCGCATGGGCCGTGGGGTCCAGGTTGCGCAGCACGCTATTCTGCCCGCGCGCGATGATTGCCCCCTCGTGCACGACCACCGCGCCAATCGGCACCTCTCCGGCCTCTCCGGCCAGGCGGGCTTCGTCGAGCGCGGCTTGCATAGCTTCCTGATCGTCGATCATGCTTCCGATGGTAGTGCAGCCGGCTGCTGCTGAGTCATGCAGTGCAGCGTGCCTAGACCCCAGACAAGGTCAACGCAGTGAATGCCGATGACTTCGCGGCCAGGAAAGACCTCGGCCAAAATGTTCAGTGCCACGCGGTCGTTGGGATCCTGGAAGGTGGGAACCATCACCAGATCGTTGGCGATGTAGAAGTTGGCGTAGCTGGCCGGCAGCCGCTGGCCGCTGAAAACGACCGGACGCGGCAGAGGTAGCTCGATCACATCGAACGGCTTGCCGTCAAAAGTGCGTGCAGCCTTGAGCCGGCGGAGATTCTCGGCCATAGGCGCGTGGTTCGGGTCGGCCTCATCCGGCTCGACGCAAGCCACAATCGTCGCGGGGCCGACGAAGCGCGCAATGTCGTCGATGTGTCCGTGAGTGTCGTCGCCGGCCACGCCACGGCCGAGCCAAAGCACTTGATCGATGCCTAGAAAGTCGTGGAAGACCTGTTCCAGTTGCTCACGGCTGACCCCAGGATTGCGCTGCTGCACCTCGCTCAACAGGCACTCCTCGGTGGTGAGCTGAATTCCCGCGCCGTTGGTGTCGATGGAGCCGCCTTCGAGCACGACACGATGCGACGAACCATCCGCCAGCCGAAGCGCGGGCTGCCACTCCGGCAGGCCCAGCAGCTCCGTCACGCGCCCCGGCAGCTGATCGTCGAGCGGCCAGTTGGGGTACTTGGCCCAGCCGTTGAAATGCCAGTTCGTGATGCCGATCTTGCCCTCGACGCTGCGCACGAAAATGGGTCCCGAATCGCGCGTCCAACTGCGATTCGTGGGCCACTGATGGAAACTCACACGGTCCAGATTCGCCCCGGCCCGCCGCAGAATACTCTCAGCTCGCCCTTCGGCCCTTGCATCTTCAACCAGAATGTGGACCCGCTCATGCGCGGCCAGCAGGCGCACAATCTCCGCGTAGACCCATGGGATGGGCTGAAACTTGCCCGGCCAGTCCTCGGGGTTGTGCGGCCAAGCCAGCCAAGTGGCCTCGTGGCGCTCCCACTCGGCGGGCATGCGGTAGCCCAGTTGATTTGGTGTCTCGATCATGATCGAAAGGTCCTGTAGGGTTAATCCAGTTTCATGGAGATCGGAATATCGCTAAAGCACCCGCAGGTCCTTCGACTTCGCTCCGCTCAGGATGACAATCGCTATTTTGAATCTCCGTCTGCCGGCCACGTGTTCACCGGATCGAGGAAGCGCCTGCTGATAGGTTCATATGCGTCGATGCGGCGGTCGCGCAGAAAGGGCCAGTTGCGGCGCGTCTCTTCGATCAGACCCAGGTCGATCTCGCCAATCAGAATCTCCTCGGCATCGTGCGAGGCCTTGGCGATCACACGCCCGAAGGGATCGGCCAGGAAGCTGCCGCCCCAGAACTCGATTCCCTGCCCTTCAGCGCGATTGCCCAGAACGTCGCCGTTCTCCATTCCTACACGGTTCACGCCGGCCACGTAAACGCCGTTGGCGATGGCGTGGGAGCGCTGGATGGTCTGCCACGCGTCATATTGCGCTACGCCAAACTCCGCCTTTTCCGCCGGATGCCAGCCAATGGCGGTGGGATAGAAAAGCACTTCGGCGCCCTGAAGAGCTGTGATCCTCGCGCCTTCCGGGTACCACTGGTCCCAGCAGACCAGCGTACCCACGCGGCCAAAAGCGGTGTCCACGGCCTGAAAGCCCAGATCGCCAGGCGCAAAGTAATACTTTTCGTAGTAGAGCGGGTCGTCGGGAATGTGCATCTTGCGATAGACGCCGGAAATGGCCCCATCGGCGTTCAAGGTAACCGCCGTGTTGTGATAAAGCCCTGGCGCACGGCGCTCGAAGAGCGAAGCAACAATGGCCACCCGCAACTCGCGCGCTACTTCGGCCAGCTTCGCCGTCGATGGCCCCGGAATCGGCTCAGCCAGATCGAAGAGGCGCAGATCCTCGCGCTGACAAAAGTACTGCGCACGGAAAAGCTCCGGCAGGCAGACGATATTTGCGCCCCGCCGTGCCGCCTCGCGAATGTGACCGATCGCGGAGGCGAAGTTGGCCTCCGGGTCCGCCCCCATGCGCATCTGCACAAGCCCCACGTTGTATTTGCGTGTGTTTGCCATCGTTGGCTGACCATCCTCGTTGAACGAAAAAGCAAGCCTCTCTGAATGACACAGCAAGGCCAACCCCGCGGGGCGGGATTGGCCTCAGTTGTCCTTGCCGGATGCGATCTCTACTCGTCCAGAATCAAGACCGCGGCGGCAATCGTGGTGGTCCACAGGCCGCGCTTGTCGCCCACCGCGGACTGCGTAATGTTGCTGGTGCGGACAATTTTGTTGGAGATACGGTAAATCTCCTTCTTCTCGTCCCAGCTCTTGTCCGGATCGAAGTCCACGTCCAGGGTGGTGGCCAGCATCTCGGCCGCCAATTCCTCGGCGTACTCGCCGGCCTGCTCCTCTGACTCGCCAAAGCTGTGGTGCTCGCTCAGGTAGCCATAGGTGTTCTTGTTGGCGGGAATGGCCACGCCAATGCTCGAAACAAGCAGACGGTGTGCCTCGCGCGTCGAGTTCTCCGCGATCACCGCAAAAACCACTTCGCCGGGATGCAGGTATTTCTGACCCTCCTTGCGGGTCACCACCTTGCATTGCGGCGGAAAAATGGAAGAGACGCGCACCAGATTCTGCGAGGCGATCCCCGCATCCCGAAGCGCCAGCTCAAAGGAGGTCAAACGCTCCTTGTGTTTGCCTACGCCCTTGGTGAAAAACAGCCTCTTCGGGACCATGCTTTTTCCCAATTTCTATGTATCCTCCGTGTGTTTGAAGATCGGCAATTGAATACAACATTCCCGGTTGAGTTTATCGCATCCGGGCGGGTGAAAACACAAATTTGCCTATTTCATTTTATGTTACAGGATCTCAACCCCGGCTGGCCACCTGAACCGGCCCGCATAAGGGGCATTTCAAGCTCCCAACCGCTTCTCCAGCAACTTTTCGGCGTTTGCCGCGTTTAACAGAACATGAAGATCATGCATTGGTTGGGAATCGGCGTCTTCAGCGCCGGAATTGGTTGCATTTCCGCGCTGGCGCAAGCGCCCCTGGGATCGCAGGATCCGGCAACGCCGTCTGTCACGGCCAATCCCCCAGCGAGCCCCGAACCCGGTGCGGTCGTTTTGGACTGGACTCCTCCCGCTCTGACGCTGTTAAGCGCGCAGGCGGCTGCCAGGTCCAGCTTCACCCTGGACCGGACCATGTTGGCCGGCGCCTCCAGCCTGCTTCCAGACTCAGACCAAGAAGCCCGCCAGGCCATCGCCAAAATCGACGGCATCAGCGTCCATCAACTGCACTTTGGCGCGGGCGGCATTGCGGACCTGGCGCAGGTGGAAGCGGTGCGCGAAGCCTACCGCCAGCATGGCTGGAAGCACCTGGTCACGACGACCCGCGCCGGCAGCCCGATCCACAGTGGAACCACCGACCTCTGGCTCACTCTGGACGGCGTGAATGTGCGCGGCGCGGTGGTGCTGGTGGAAACGCCGAAGAGCCTCACGCTGGTGACGCTCAAGGGCGATCTGAGCCCCTTGGACCTGCTCCACCTGCGCGGCCACTTCGGCATTCCGCGCTTTGACGCAGACGGATTCAAGGACGCCAAGGATCGATAGCACAAGAATCGCGGTGCCCCGCCCATGCCCCCCTGAATCCGGGATGGCAGCCTCTTCCTCTAACATATTGGGTAAGAGGTCTTCCAAAGCCATGCAAACCACCTACAACGGGCTGAAATTGCCGCAGGACGGCCAGCCGATCGAGTACGCCAACGGGCAGTTCAACGTACCCAACCATCCCATCCTTCCTTTTATTGAGGGCGACGGCACGGGGCGCGACATCTGGAGAGCCTCGCAGCGGGTCTTCGACGCCGCGGTCAAGAAGGCTTACGGCGGCAAGCGCGCCATTCGCTGGTTTGAGATCTTCGCCGGCGAAAAGGCCTTCCGCAAGTTCAACACCTGGCTGCCCGACGACTCGGTAGCCGCTGCCCGCGACCTGCGCGTCTCCATCAAGGGACCGCTGACCACGCCCATCGGCGGCGGCATCCGTTCGCTCAACGTGGCCCTGCGCCAGATACTCGACCTTTACGCCTGCGTGCGGCCCGTGAAGTATTACCAGGGCGTGCCCAGCCCGGTGAAGCACCCGGAGAAGGTCGATATCGTAATCTTTCGCGAGAATACCGAGGACGTCTACGCGGGCATCGAATTCAAGGAAGGCTCGGCCGACGCCGCGCGCCTGATCGAGTTTGTGAACAACGATCTGCTCAAAAACAACAAGAAAAAAATGCGCGCCGACTCCGGCGTGGGCATCAAGCCTATCTCCATCTTCGGCAGCAAGCGGCTGGTGCGCGCCGCCATCCGCCACGCGCTGGAGACCGGCCGCAAGACCGTCACCCTGGTCCATAAGGGCAACATCCAAAAGTTCACTGAGGGCGCATTCCGCGAGTGGGGCTACGAGGTCGCCAAGCAGGAGTTCCGCGCCCAGACCGTCACCGAGCGCGAGAGCTGGATTCTGGGCAACGCCGATGCCAACCCCGGCCTGACCGTCGAGCAGAACGCCGCGCTCATCGAGCCCGGCCTGGAGTTCGGCTCGCCAGCCTTCCGCAACTCCATTTACGCTGAGGTCAAGGCTGTCCTCGACTCCATTGGACAGACTCACGGCAACGGCGCCTGGAAGAGCAAGCTGCTCATCAACGACCGCATCGCCGACTCCATCTTCCAACAGATCATCATTCGCCCGGAGGACTACAGCGTCCTGGCCACTACCAATCTCAACGGCGACTACATCTCCGACGCCGCTGCGGCGCAGGTGGGCGGCTTGGGCATCGCGCCGGGCGCCAACATCGGCGACGGCTACGCCGTCTTCGAGGCCACCCACGGGACCGCTCCCAAGTATGCCGACAAGGATATGATCAATCCCGGCTCGGTCATCCTCTCAGGCGTGATGCTGCTGGATTTCATCGGTTGGAAGGAAGCCGCCCGGCTCATCGAGGCATCGATCGAAAAGACGATCCTGCAGAAGTTCGTCACTTACGATTTTGAACGCCAGACAGCCGGGGCCACCAAGGTGGGCACCAGTGAGTTTGCCACACGCATCATCGGCAACATGACAGACAACATCTAACAGCGGACAGCTTACGCTGGTCCGACATAGCTGTAAGCTGTCAACTGTTTGCTGCAATCTGTTTCAACGTTTCCCCGAGGAGGTAATAATGCGCAAGAAAGTCAGTATCATCGGCGCCGGCAACGTCGGCTCAACCGCGGCACACTGGCTCATGGCCAAGGAACTCGCCGATGTGGTCATGATCGACGTGGTCGAGGGCGTGCCGCAGGGCAAGGCGCTCGACCTGCAGCAGGCCCTGCCCATTGAGAGATCCGACGTTCACATCATCGGCTCGAACGACTACGCCGACACGGCCAACAGCGACGTCGTGATCATCACGGCCGGCCTTGCGCGCAAACCTGGCATGAGCCGCGACGACCTGCTCCACACCAACTTCAAGATCATGACCGATGTGGTGAAGAATGTAGTCGCATACTCTCCCGAGTCGATTCTCATCGTTGTCTCCAACCCGCTGGATGCGATGGTGCAGGCAGCCTATAAGCTCTCGGGCTTCAACCGCGAACGGGTCATCGGCATGGCCGGGATACTGGATTCCGGCCGCTTCAAGAGCTTCATCGCCCAGGAGTTGAAGGTGAGCGTGGAAAACATGAGCTGCCTCGTTCTGGGCGGCCACGGCGACAACATGGTTCCGCTCGTCCGCTACACCACCGTAGCCAGCATTCCCATCACCGAACTGCTTTCCGCAGAGCGGATCGAGGCCATCGTCCAGCGCACTCGCGATGGCGGCGCCGAGATCGTGAAACACCTCAAGACAGGCAGCGCCTACTACGCGCCCTCGGCGGCCGCCGTCGAGATGGCAGAGGCCATCCTCAAGGACAAGAAGAAAATCCTTCCCTGCGCGGCCTACCTCCAGGGCGAGTACGGCATCGACGGCTACTACATGGGCGTGTTGTGCAAACTGGGCGCGGCCGGTCTGGAGCAGATCGTCGAAATCAAGCTCAATGATGAAGAACGCGCCGCCTTCATGAAAAGCGCCGCGGCCGTCAAGGAACTCTGCGACGTCATCGGCGTGTAAAGCTCCTTGCTGTAATCACTTCCTGTCCGCTTCACCCCAAGGGCCATTCTGCTACGCGGATTGGCCTTTGCGTTTTGTACTCCACCAATCGGATGAACCTTCGATCCATCTCCTAGATGAAGACATCGTTGTGACCAGCCCAAACACTGCTCGATAACAAGGCGCGCAAGTATCCGTGTGTTTTCTACGCCTAGTACGCACACGAAAGCGCGAACGCCAAATTCAGCTCGGCGCACAACCTATGCGCAGGCCCAGGATTCGTGTATTCATCGCGAACCTATAAACATGCAGTTCCTTTTTGAAGGAGAGCCATGATGCGAAGAATCGTGCTACTAGTGTTCTGTCTCGCAATAACTCTTATCACAGCCAAGGCCCAAAGCAATTACGCGGTAGTGCGCGGATCGATTCTCGACCCAGTGCATCGCCCCATTGCTGGCGCGCGCATTCACCTCACTGCCGCCGGGACCGGCGCTGAGCGCGAGGTGGTTACCAACGCTACCGGGCTCTATGAGATTGCGGGCCTTCAGCCGGGCGCATACACTCTGGCTGTCGATAGTCCCGGCTTCAAGCAGGCCACTCAGACGATCGACCTCGAGGTTGGCCAGCAGGCCAAGGAAACCACGATCGAGATTGGCTACCTTGGCGCGGGCGGATTCCATCTGCAGCGCTCCCACCTGATCAATAACGCCCAGCCCGGACCCGGACTGATTCAGCCGCGGCGTCCGTTTCCAAAAATCAGTTTCGTTGCCAACAGCGTCTTCCCTTCCACGGTCACCCTGGCGCAGAACTTCACCGGAGTTTTTCCCGTGACCACAGTCAACCTGCTTGAGAACACATCGCAGAACTGGTACGACGCGGGCTACGTAAACGTTCGCCGCCGCGCCTCGAACCGCCTCAGTTTTCTGGCCAACTACACTTTTGCCAAGGCGCTGAAGAACGCGCCTGACATTCGTTCGCCCATGTTTGAGGCTGCCACTCCGCAGAACAACGATGACCTGAACGCAGAGAAAGGCCCCGGCTGCGATATACGCCATCGCCTTGCCATCAGCGCGGTCTACAACTCACCGGCCTTCGGCCCCAACCACCTCACCCGAACCCTGACCCGCGACTGGCGCGGCTCCATCGAATATCAGGCGCAAACCAGCTTCCCCATGACGATCTCTGTCTTTGGCGATACCGCCAATGCCGGAACCGTCGTGGGAGAAAATCCCATCCGCGCCAACCTCACCGGCGAGAAGATTTTTGCGTCGGGCACACGGAACTCGGCCAAATGGTTCAACCCTGGAGCATTTGCCGCGCCACCTGCCTACACCTACGGCAACGTTGGACGGAACTCGGTCTACGGCCCCAGCCTGCAAACCATGGACCTGGGAATTGTGCGCAGTTTCAGCTTGGCGGATAAGGCAGGATTCGAGACCCGCGCCGAGTTCTTCAACGCACTCAACCACACCAATCTGGGAACGCCCAATCGCTTTGTGAATACCTCCAGCTTCGGCAGCATCACCGAGGTTGCCACACCGGGCCGCGAGATCCAATTGAGCGCAAGGATCAGCTTCTAGGAGCGTTTCAAAAGGCAACAACAAAGGGGGAACGAGCATCAACTCGTCCCCCCTTTGTTATTGTCAGATTGGCTAGAAAGGAGCAGAAGCTCTTTCTACTGCTTCACAAATTCCGCTACCTTGGGTCCGATCTGGTCGGCGCACTGGATGAGAGCCAGATGGCCGCAGCCGGGAAAGACCTCCAACCGCGATTGTGGCGCGAGGCGGTGCATCGTCTCGCCCTGGCTGAGCGGGGCGATGTGGTCCTCGGCGCCCCAAACGATCAGCACCGGCATCTTGAAACCCGGCAGCAGGTTGTCGGTGGCGTCCTCGCCGGTGAGCATGGCGTTGAGGGAGCGGTGAATCACCCAGGCGCGCTCCTTTGAGACGCGCAGAATGTCCAGTGCGATGAAGCCCGGCACCTTCGGGGGATTAGGCATCAGCAACGCGTCCAGTTGGCCGAGTTCGGCGGGCGTGGTGGGCGTAAACAACTGCGTATCCCAGGCCGGCTTCTCGTAAATGCCGATCGAGTCGAAGAGAATCAGCCGACGCACGCGCTCAGGCTGGCGTGCCGCCACATGCTGCACGATCGCGCCGCCCATCGAGATGCCACCCAGGTACACCTGCTTCAGCCGCAGTGCATCCAGAAAGCCCACCACCACCTCGGCCTCATCGCGCACCGAATAGGAAAAGTCGGCGGGTTTCTCGCTTCGCCCGAAGCCGGGCAAATCGGGCAGGTAAACACGAAAGCCAGCCTTTACCAGGTACGGCGCCAGGTTGCGCCAGTCCTCGGCCTGTCCGCCCAGCCCATGCACCAGCACCACCGGCGGCCCGCCGGCAGGCCCCTCTGCAAGATAATGCACCCGATGCCCGCCAACCTGCACCGAGTGGTTCTCCACGCCGGCAAAGCACTCCCGCAGATACAATCCTGCATTGAAGTAGCTGACCGGACGCGCCAAAAAACCAATCCCGGCTGTCAGAACCAGCACACCCGCAACCCACAACAGCCGCCTGAGCGTCTTCATCGGCACTCTCGCATCTCGCCGATCAACGCTTGTGCCCTCTGCCAGCCAGCCTCGATAACGCGCACCGTGTCCGGGTCGAGGAGGAGAGCGCCCTGAAGCGTATCCGGCCTAATCCACTCTTCCCGTTCCACCCATCGCACAGCATCCGCGTCGGAGGCCGCCTGCAAGGCGCCGCCCGCCACGCGGCAAAGGTAATCCGCAATCACATAATGGTAGCGGACACGTTCACCCTCACGATGAATACGGTCCAGCAGCTCGATCAGTTCGACCGGTTCGACAATCAGCCCGGTCTCTTCCCTCACCTCGCGGACAACCCCGTTGAGCAGTTCCTCACCCAGTTCCAGCAGCCCTCCTGGCAGCGACCAACGGCCCTTGAGCGGCTCGTGTCCGCGCTGCACGAGCAAGACTCGTCCCAGCTCGACCACCACCGCGCTCACGCCCACCAGCGGCGCTGATGGAAACTCTCTCTGCATGATTCCCCCGCATTGCCGTCAACCCCACTTTACCTCAACTCCTCATCGGGTTGAGACGCGCAGACCGGAGGTGCAGGCAGAATGCAAGGTAGCGGTGCAAGCGCCATCATGCGAACAGGCTCTGCAGCTCGACACAAAAACGTATCGATCCGCCTGATTCGCCTGGCTGCTCGACGCAAGACCAGAAAAGGCTAAGGCCGAAATGCCCTGCTCAGCCCGTACCGCCTTTGAATTGTTCTTATTGAACAGCGCCGGGCGGTGGATAGGCCAGGAGCGGCTCCTGGCGCGCGGCCATGCGGATGACGATCGGGTCGAGACTCCAGCCGCCGAGCAGTCTTCCAAGCGTGCGAAGCGCTGTGGACCTGGAGATGATGGCAACCATTGTGAGAATGATCAACCAAAGGTCAATCCATAGGCTCCGGTGGTCAATGTAAGCCAGCGCCAGCCGGCTTTTCCACGGGCGAATAATCTGGTTGTAAAGTCGATCGGGGTCGGTGCTGCCCTTCAGGATTTCTCCTTCGTCGGAGAAAACAATGGAAGCGGGGTCCGTGATGCCAGGCCGCACGGAAAGCATGCGTCTCTCCGCATCTGTGTAAAGTGCGACGTCGCACAGCACCTGAGGACGGGGTCCGACCAGGCTCATGTCGCCCTTTAGAACGTTCCAGAGTTGGATCAACTCATCAAGCTTGTATGCGCGAACGAGACGGCCTACGGGAGTAATGCGGAGATCAGTCGCAGCTGTGGACGCGCCGCCTATTTTGTCCGCATTGACTACCATGGAGCGAAACTTGACCATGCGGAAGCTTCCCCCTCCGCGAGCGGCCCTGGGCGCAATGTAAAATGGCGACCGCCTATCGTGTATCCATATGGCGAACATAATGACAATGAGAAGCGGCGAGAATACAAGCAGTCCAAGCGACGCCGCCAGAATATCGAAAGCGCGTTTGATCACCATGAAAGGACCTCAGCGGCAATGCCCAACTTCGCGGACACTGTTCGAATAATTGCCCCCGCATCCAGGGAGTAGACCATCCGCAGATATTTTTGACTGCCAATGACAGACGAGAAAGTATTGCGGAGCCCCATTCGGACGAAGAAACCCGGGTGCACACCGGCTTCCATGAGCGCTTCGGCGATGGCTCCGCCCAGGCCGCCATCTACGGCGTGTTCCTCGACGCTGACGATTCCGCCCGTCTCGGAAGCAGCGGCGGCAAGCGTATAGGTGTCCAGGGGCTTGATCGTATGGACGCTGAGAACGCGGCAGAGAACGCCTTGCTCGGCAAGTGCATCCGCAGCCAGCAGAGCCTCACCGAGAATGCCGCCGGTTGCCGCCAATGTCACGTCGGATCCTTCACGAACCGTTCGAATTCCGTCTGGCCGGAAACTCTCATTAGGCCGCTTTGTTACTGGCGCTGCCGACTTATCGAGGCGTAAATAAGCAGGGCCGCGATGCGAAACCAAGTAGCGGGTGGCCTCGGAGGTTTCCCAAAGATCCCCCGGCGACATGACCAGCATCCCAGGAAGCGAGCGAAGGATGGCCAGATCTTCCGTGGCGTGATGAGAGAACCCCACGGGCCCGTAACTCATTCCGCCGCCGATGCAGACAATCTTGACGTTCGCACCGTGGTAACAAATGTCATTGCGGACCTGTTCCAGACAACGGAGGGTCGGAAAGTTTCCGATGGAATATGTGAAGACCATGTATCCTTCCATCGCTAGTCCTGCCGCAAGTCCGGACATATTCTGCTCCGCCACTCCAACATTGATGAATTGGCGCGGGAACCGAGCAATAAACTCATTCAGAACGCCAAAGCCAAGATCGCCACTCAACAGGAGAAGCTCCGGATGCAGCGGAGCAAGTTCAGTCAGCACGCCAACAAAAGTATCTCTCACGATTGGACCTCCAACTCAGCGAGCGCGGCGTCGAACTCAGCGCCCCGCGGAATGCGGTAATGCCATAGCACGGTATTTTCCATGAAGCTTACGCCCTTGCCTTTGGTGGTGTGCGCAATAATGCATGACGGCTTGCCTATCACAAAAGGAACGGCCGCAAGAGCGCCATGCAGCGCCTCGTGGTCATGTCCATCAACCTCCCGGACAGCCCAGCCGAAAGCGGTCCACTTGTCGGCAAAAGGCTCGAGTTCAATAACTTCCGAAACAGGAGCAATTCCCTGAATCCCGTTGTAATCCACGATAGCCACAAGATTCGATAATCCGTGATGGGCAGCAAACAGAACGGCCTCCCAGGTTGACCCTTCATCGCACTCACCGTCGCTAAGTAAACAGAAAACGCGATGTCCTGCTTCTCTTAGCTTCCCTGCATAAGCCATTCCAGCGGAGACTGACAGCCCGTGCCCCAACGCCCCGGTGGACACTTCTATGCCCGGCAACTTGTGCGACACGTGACCGCTCAAATCTGACCCATCCTCGTAATGGGTCTGAAGCTTTTCGATCGGGAAGAAACCGCGCTCCGCAAGTGCCGCGTAGAGACCAGCACCCGCGTGGCCCTTGCTCAAAACAAAGCGGTCCCGGCTGGAAGCTCGCGGTTCCATCGCATCAACGTTCATGACGCCGCTGTAGAGCGCCGCTAGAATGTCTGCGCAGGAAAAGATCGCCCCTATGTGCGCTCCGCCGCCTCTGCTGGTCATTCGCAAGGCGTGAATGCGAATAAGCTTGGCCAGGGCACGGGAGCCGCTGATCGTCTGTTTATTCATTTTGAATACCCGTAGAAGGCGCGGATGGTATCGCAAACGTAGGCGAGGTCATCATCGGTGAGCGACATGTTCATGGGAAGCATCAGCATGCGCGTGAACAGCAGGTCGGTATAGGGAAGGTTCTGCGTAAACCCGAGAACCTTCAATTGATGAACCGCTTGCCCACCCCACTGAATGAGTGTGCCGATACCACGGTCCTTCAGGTACGCTTTGAGTACATCGCGGCGTTCCGCTTCTATCTCGTAATTCTGATAGATGTCGTAGTGGTCAGGGTCCGAGTTCGGGGCAGGCGGCAATACAAGCTCGACAACATCCCTGAGACGCTCTGTGTACAGGGAAGCTAATTGGCGGCGGCGGCGCATGACGCCTTCATATTTCTGCAATTGATAATCGAGAAAGGCGGCTTGCAGGTTGTCAAGTCGCGAATTCAAGCCCCAGGAAACAATCTCGCCACTCGTGCTGCGCCCATGGTCCCGCATTTGATAGATTCGCTCGTAAGTTGTAGCGTCATTCGTGATAACTGCACCGCCATCCCCGAAACAGCCCAGGACTTTGGCAGGATAGAAACTGATGGCTGCCGCAATGCCGAATGTTCCTGCACACCGTCCTTTGAATCTCGACCCCAACCCCTGGGCGGCATCTTCAATGATCATCAACCCATGCTTTTCAACTACGGCCTGCAGAGCGTCCATCTCGCAGGTGCGCCCGTTGAGTTGTGTCGGCATAATGGCGCGGGTTCGAGGCGTAACGGCCGCTTCAACTGCCGCTGGATCGATGAGATGATCGGCCGCACATTCCACCGGGACCGGCGTGGCACCAGCAAAGTAGACGGCCGCGGCGGTGGCAATCATGGTATGGGAACTCACAATCACTTCATCGCCATGACTAATGCCGGTGGCACGCACGGCGAAGTGGAGGCCGTCCGTCGCGTTGCCTACGCCTAATGAATACCGGGAGCCGAGAAACGCGGCAAGATGTTCCTCGAAGTCAGCTAAGTCGCGCTGCATGATGAACGCGCCGCAGCAACCCACTTCGCTGAAGATCTTTGAGAATTCCGCTCGCTGCGATGTAAATACATGCGGGTAAGCAAAGAACGGAACGGGATGCGCATTTTTTCGTTCCATGTGTTACTCCCCCATTGTTACTGATTGTTCTGTTTCTTTCCGGACAGCGTGTTCGGTCAGCACAAACCGCCCCAAGATGCTTAGCCCGAAGCGCCGCGTTCGAATGCCACGGCCCGCCAGAGTAAACCCCGCCTTCTCAGCGACACGAATGGAAGCTCGGTTCTCTGGTTCGACGACGTACCAGCAGGTGTGCTTCCGACAAGACGGTCTCTTGAGGACACTCTCGAGTGCGATTGTAGCTAAACCCTTTCCGCGCTCTGTGGGGTCCGTCCACGTATCGCCTATCTGGATATCATCTTGAGCCATGAATGGAAACCTGAAGTACCGCGGAGTAATTACCGAGCGATGAATGACTTTGCTTCCTGAGCGGATGATGAATAGTCCGTAGTCCCTGTTAGAAAACACATGCAATATGTGAAAGACCCACCAAATCACAAACGGATAGGCTGGCATGTCTCTCGCTTTGAAGCGGAATACACCTGGGTACCACGCCTCGCACTGATAGTCTGTGGGCAGAGTACGGATAGGCCGGTCGACGGGGATCACGATCGAGTAGAACAACCAATTATTCTCTTGCATCTCAGATTTCATATTGCTGTGGCTTCAATCAACCGTGAGATTTCTCCAACGAGATGGGCACGGTTATATGACTGACATGCAGCCACTCGGCCGTTGTTGCCCATCGTCTCTCTTTCCTCCGGAGACATCGCACGGAGCTTCGCGACTGCAGAAGCGAGAGCTTCCGGATCGCCAGGCTGAACTGCTATGCCTGCGTTCGTCTCGGTAACTAGAGACGCAGCATCACCCTCTCCGCCAATTAGAATCGGCTTCGCAGCAGAAAGGTAAGTAAACACCTTGTGAGGTATGGTGATCGCGAACAGCGGATCGGCACGCAAGTGGAGCATTAGAACATCCGCACAGCCGTATAGAGAGGGCATTTGGTCACCTGGTAACTGACCTAGAAATCGGACGTTCGTCAACTTCCGAGTCGCCGCCTCTGCTCGGAGCCGCTCGCATTCGATACCGCCGCCGGCAAGCACAAATTGGGCATCAGGCAACGATCTCTGAAGTAGCGCGGCAGCGTCCAGAACAACTTCCAGGCCTTGCGCAAGTCCGATCGTCCCCGCATACAGAATATTGAAGCGTCCTTGCATGCCGAACTGATTTAGAATCTCAGGCGATTTAGCGATCGGGCGATAGTACTCGGTGTCAACCCAATTTGAGATGACACGGATTTTTTTGTTGGGAACGCCCTTATCCAGGAGATTCAGCCGAAACCCCGGTGAGATCACGCGCACAAATGCGGCTTGGGAGTAAACCCAGCGCGCAAATACACCGACGGCGCTAAGTGCATACTCATTGCGCACCATGCCCGTAGAGCGCAGGTTCTCAGGCCACATATCCTGGATTTCCATGGTAAACGGAAAGTCCCTTAGACGGCTGATTACCCACGCTGGAAAGCCCACTGTAATCGGTGGATGTATGACATGCATGACATCTACACGAGGAACGATGAAAGGGCCAAGGATCGTAGCTGATAGAGCGAAAGAAAGAAAGTTAGCCGCGCGTTTCAAAGCGTTGCCGCTGTGGTTTGGGTAGAGTGGTATTCGGATGATGCGGACACCGTTTACGGTCTCCCTCTGAATCAGACGCAACCTATAGCCTGGGTAGATCTTTCCAGTGGGCCAATTCGGAAACCCTGTCAATACCGTGACCTCATGCCCCATGTCAACGAGGCTTTCAGTCATGTCCGACAACAGCTTCATAGGCTCAGGTGGATACCACTGACTTAGTAGCAGGATTTTCATTCGGCCATCTTCGATTGTGGATTTATACGATCAGATCATTTGCCACATTGCTTGGTTTATCCCGGGCTGGTTCTTGATACTAGGATTTGTCCATAGCATTTCGCTTGCTGTATCTCCTCCGGAGGAGCGCACGAAAGATAAGTCGCATATAGCGTCTGGTTGAACCAATCGGCAAAGTCCGGCATCGGTCACGAAACGTGTCAGAGTAGCGCCGGCAGAGAAGAGTCAACCTGCAGCCCCCAATGACGCTGTATTCCCGTCACAATTCGGTCTGCCGCCTTGCCGTCACCGTACGGACAGACGGCATTCGCCATGTGTTCATAGGCTTCAGCATCGGTTAGCAGCAAAGCTGCTTCTTGCAATATGTTTGCTTCCGCTGTACCGACCAGCTTGACTGTGCCTGAATTGACGCCTTCGGGCCGTTCTGTGGTTTCACGCATAACAAGCACAGGACGCCCCAAGGCTGGCGCCTCTTCCTGAACGCCACCTGAATCTGTCAGAATTAGCGTAGACATGTCCATAACGCCAACAAATGCGCAATAGCCAATCGGCCTGACAAGATGGATATTGGGTTTGTCCCCCAGCATGCGATGCACTGTATCGAAAACGTTTGGATTCGGATGGACTGGCCAGATTACCTGCACGTCCGGGTACCGTGTGGTCAAGGATGCAACAGCGCGGCAAATGCGCGCCAGCGGCTCGCCATGATTCTCCCGGCGGTGAGCTGTTACCAATACCGTGCGAAGGCCATTGTCGAGGAAGAGAAACTGCTCTCGCGCGACTCCGCGGGCGTTCTCACGTGTCATCAAGAGTGCATCGATTACAGGGTTGCCGGTGACGAAGATTTGCGAATCCGGGATGTATTCGCGAAGCAGATTCTGCCGGGCTTCCTGTGTAGGGGCAAAGTGAAGGTCGGTTAACACCCCGGTCAGGCGCCGATTAATTTCCTCCGGGAAGGGATTGGCCTTGTCAAGCGTGCGCAGTCCTGCCTCGACATGCCCGATCTTTATGCTCTGATGGAAAGCGGCAAGCGCGGCTGCAAACACCGTTGTTGTATCGCCCTCCACCAGAATCAGATCGGGCCGTTCGCTGGTAAACAGGTCTGTGAGCGCAGTCAGGGCGCGCGTGGTAAACAGCGACAACGTCTGTGAGTGCTGCATGAGTTCCAGATCGAACTCCGGTTCGAGATGGAACAGCCTCAGTACCTCGTCCACCATTTCCCCATGCTGGCCGGTCAAAACTAACTGCGTCCGGATCTGATGCTCCAGCTTGCGGAGCGCATGCACCACCGGGGCCATTTTGATCGCCTCCGGGCGCGTGCCGACTATCACCATGCAATGTGGTTTCGCAGTCATATAGGTCGTTCAGGTTTCTATGCGCAGGCGGGGACCGGCTTGGCTTCAACCGGCCGGGTGGCTGAAGACATTCCTGGAGGGAATTCGGCGCTGGTCTGAATCTCCTTCCAATGGGCTTCAAACCATCTGATTGTGTTCTGCAGACCTGTGTCGAAGCTCATCGCCGGCTTGTATCCGAGCAGTTGATTGGCGCGCTCAATCGAGGCTAAGAGTCGCTTCTTGGTGTCCCACACCCGGCGTTGAGCATAGCGAATCCCACCAGCATTGTTTAGAAGGCGGTTTATTTTCTCTGCCATCTGAACGATGTTAGTCTCCTCACCCGAGGCGATATTCATCTCCTGTCCGATAGCGGCCTCAAAATAGGCAGCTCTCAGTAGCGCATCAACGATATCCTCAACGTAGGTAAAGTCGCGCGTTGCGTCATCGGTGGCAGTGATCGGCAAGGGCTCGCCCCGCATCGCCCAGTAGATGAAGTTCGGGATTACGTTGCGGTATTGACCGGGTACCTCCCCTGGCCCATAGGAGTTGAAGAACCGCGTCTTTACGACGTTGAGATTATGGTGATGGTGGAAGAAATTGCAGTACAATTCTCCGAGCATCTTCGTAACTTGGTAGGGAGAGGTGAGATGCATCGACATGAATTCTTCGCGCAGCGGCAACGGCGCCGCGTTGCCGTAGATGGAACAACCGGAGGACGCATACACGAACCGCTGCGGTGGCACCATGGTGCAGTACTCAAGCAAGCGGAGAGTACCCATGCCGTTGACCATCAGATCGCGTTCCGGGTAGTCGACGGAATTCTGGTTCGCAAAGAACGCAGCCAGATGGAAAACTAGATCTGGCTTCTCTGCAAACACGCGCTTCAACGAGATATCATCGGAGACGCTGCCCTTGACGAAAAGCACATTCGGCAGAGCAGGGATGTTCCACTCGTATGCGGCCGAGAGGTCGTCAAGAACAATCACGATTTTGGCTCCAAGCTCGCTGATTGCGCGCGTCAGGTTACTGCCGATCGAACCCGCTCCACCCGTTATCAGTACTACTTTGCCGCCGATGCTAAGCTTGTAGTCGTCCATGCTGCCTTCTCCTTTGTGTTGGCAATGCTGCTCTGGTAAACCGTTCGCATCCAGGCGACGTAACGCCGGACGCCCTCCCTGATATCAATCTTTGGATCGTGCTGAAGCTCTTGCCTGGCAAGGCTGAAGTCAACCACCTTCACGCGTGTAGTGAAGTCTTCCGCGGAACGGAACTGCGCCAACCCGCGATCTGCTTCTGTCGCTTCGAGAATAATCTCGGCTAGTTCTTCAATGCTGATAGACCACTCTTCCCGGCCACCTACGTTGTAAACTCGCCCGGGAATAAAGTTTTCGACGATATTGGCAAATGTGCGGCAAGTATCCTCGACGAAGTCAAAGATACGCTTGTGCCCTTGATAGACAGTGAACGGAACATGATGAAGGCACTTGAAGGTAAAGATCGGGATCACGCCGCGATAAGGGCTGTAGTACTCGTGAGGGCCGTAGCAGCCCACCGGGCGAACGCGCACAGTTTCATTGCCGAACATGGTTGCGGCGTTGAGGCACTGAAGTTCTCCGGCCCACTTGCTGATTGCATAGTCATTCATCTGCTTGATAGGCAATTGCTCCATGACATCTTCAGTCATTAACTCGTCGTAGTCGCCATAGACCTCCGCACTGCTGAAGAAGATCATCTTGAACTTGTAGCGCTGCTGGAGACGCAACATATGTTTGGTTCCAACAACGTTGGTTCGCCACAGGTTCTCGTAGTGATCCTCTCCATTCCACCGGCCGTATTCTGCCGCAAGGTGGTAAACATACTCGAAGGACTGCCGCTCAAAAATCCATTCGAGCTGTCGGAACTCTCCGGTATCGACCTTTACGTGCTGAGGATCTTCGCCTTGCAGGACATCGCACGTCCAGACTTCGTGCCCCCTTGATCTCAATTCGCAAACCAGATTCGTACCAATGAAGCCTCGACCACCAGTCACGAGTATTCTGCTCATTTGTCTTGCCTCCACTTTTCCGATTCTGTTGATGTCAGTACGCACTTGCCTATCTCCATTCAGTTCGTAAATCCAGAGAATCCGTTTGCGAAGCGTGAGCTTCGTGCATATGCAGTTCGAATCAAGAATCCTCAGATACCTTCACATGGCTCTATCACTCTACTGTCGGCTTGAGGTCACGGCTTCGTGCATTGCTCGCGTCACAAAGAATCCTAGCCAAGCGTTTCGTGATTGCTCTGCGACTGAATTGCTCGATATCTGAGGATGATGGTCGGGGCCATCCGGCAGAAGCCAGAGACATGATCGCCTTGGCTAACGCCTGCGCGTCGTCGGCCGGTACAATCCAATCGGCACATCTAGCTCGCCTAAGCACATCGGCGCATGCGCCCGATGGCTCTATGCATGCGAGAATGGGGCATCCGACCATCAGATACTCGAACACCTTTCCAGTAACTATCGTGCGGTCTCCTTTGGGCACGAAAAGCAGCCCTGCGTCGGCCGACTTCAAGTAGCCTAACGCCTCAATATGCGGCATATAAGAATGAAATGTGATTTGCTTTTCAAGACCGGCTTTAGCCACTTCTTCAGAGAATTGCAATGACGAGCGCCCTACGAAGACAACCTCCAAAGAGCATCTGAGACTATCTGGAAGCAGCCGCATCGCACTCAAAAAGGTCCGAAGGTTATCATCGTAAAAACCATACAGACTACCCATATAGACGATTCTCGATCGCCCTCCGAGCCGTTCCTTTGCAACCACCCCATCCATGTCCGCAGGATCAAAGCCATTCGTCAACTCTTCAATAGGTCCCGCAAAACCAGGATAGCGTTCCTTAAACGAACGCGCCAGAATATCGCCGTATACTGTCAAGGCAGATGCGCCTTTTACCACCTTTCCCTCCAGCCGGATATTCACGGCTAAATGAAGCATGGTCGGAAACTTTTGGCCGGCATAGCCCCCTATCCACGGGTCACGAAAATCCAGCACATAGGGTATTCCCGTCTTCTTCGACAACAGCCAAGCCACAAGCGTGCTTGAGGCAGGGCCGAAGGTCGCAAGAATTACATCCACTCCGCCCTCTCGTATCGCGCGCAAGCCTGCCCTGTAGGCGAATGGTATCCAGCCTACCACGGTATCCGGGACTGCTATTATGTCACGGACACAGCGAAACGCACGAAGGCTAAGCGAACCCTCTGTAAACCGCTGGTTCTTGACCACTTTCGATCCGGTCCTATCGCTTGATACACCGGAGAAAAGAAAGGCGCTCAACCGATGTGGATCGGCAGACTCAGTGCGCACAATCTTGATTCCAGTATCTATATCGACCAATAGTGAATAGTCGCGAATCGAGTAATTGATGTCTTTCACGGTCAGGACGATCGGATCCAAGCCATATTCCGGCAGATACTTCACAAACTTCAGCGCTCGTTGTACGCCTGATCCACCGACTGGAGGAAACATGTAACTAATAAACAATACATTCTTCCGAGTCAACGACTTTCTCCATCCCTGAAACCATACTCGCCTCTCTGTTGCTGAAGATCCAAACTCCTCCGCCTGCGCTGAGAAGGGTAAAACCAGCCTCGACCGCCGATGCGAACTTCTACAAAAGCGTTTGAGCCGCTACGCTCAGCACTTGCCTTCATCAACGCCATGAAGACTAAAACAGTGATCAGCCCTCCATAAAACACGAACTCAGGCCCCCCGGCCGCCCACATACCAAGAATCTGAGTCAGGGCAGCGTAAGTGAGCAAGCGGCCAAGAGTCTTCTCGCCCCGACAGAGGCTTGCATATACACCGTGGTACAACACACCCAGAATAAACGCCAGGCCTAAGACGCCGCCAAGACCAAACTCATACCACGCTCCTCCCCAGATCGAGGCAGGCGCGGTTCCTTGCGTACTTCCGTAGGCTTGCCGGAATAGTTCACTTGCAAGTCCCACATGCCTTTCATGGCCCGGTATAATACCTGTAAACGCGTAAACCCACTCACCCAGGCCATAGTGCAGCGGTTGCTCGTATATGTACCGAAACCCATCGATAGCGGCGACCTGATTGCCGCTTGAGAAGCGATCCACTACCTCCATCCCGAGCGCACCCACATCCTCTCGACTTTCAACGTGGTTGACCGCCCGTCCGAGGATAAGTGTTGAAAGGAGAAGTGCCGCACAAAGGACTATCGCAATCGTCGCAACAATGATCCGTCTTGACCTTTCCGGAAGACACGCCATGAAAAACAATACCGCCGTTATACACGCCAGGATCATGGCGCCTCGTTGACCGGTCCCAAGTAGAAACACCAGGCATAATGGGACAAGCGTAATCACGATGAACAGATCGGTCCGTCTACGAAGCAGAATATACCGGGCAAACAGGTACGAGAGCAGAAGCGGAAACAGCACATTCTTGAACTGGTTCACGTAACCAGGAGCGAAGTACTGGCCTCCAGCGTATGCATTTAGTCTGAGCGTCCTAACGTCATTCAGTTGACCTCCTCCCGTAATTACTGACGCTATCCCCATCATGAACAGGTTGTACCCGACGGCCCGATAGTAGCCGATGCACACTGCGATTGACACAACGATAACTGACCCGATCAGGACATTGAACCCCGCCGCGGTTTCAACTCGGCAGATGGGAGCGTTCCAGAATGAACTGGCGGCCCGGGCATTCGGTAGGGCAATTTGACAGAGAACATTGCCTGCGATAAACGTGCACAACGCGCCAAAACATATATATAGGTGCACATTGTCGGCTTCAATTCCAGTGTCGAAGAGCGGCAACAGTCCGAGAAAGAATACTAATTGCTGAAGTACAAACAGTGGTCCAGGATTCAGATTCCACCGGCCGCGCGTGATCCCTAAAAGATACCACAATGCTACAGCGATATACAACAACGACACCGGTACAATCATGAGGGCCTTTCACTGGCGCGGCTATTGGTGAGCAGACTACCACAACGTACTTTTCAGGGGCCTAAGTCCGAAAACTGTCTGTTGGTCCGGCCGAAGATCTCCTGATGATTAAGCCAATCGCTCTTCAGAACTGAAAATAGATGAAGTCGATATGCCCAAACACTCCGAAAAACACTATGCTGTATGTGCATGCATAAAAGAAGCACCAACGCGCAGGCGAGTAGCACCATAATCGCGGCGCCCGATGCGGGTGCATGATCCACCATTCAACCACAAACATTGTAATGATAAAAAACAGTAGAAATGGTGTATTGGCAAGCGGAATGCCTCCTACGCCTAGCGTGTAGGACTCGAAATGACCTAGCGGCAACAAGTGAGTAACAATGTAAACTGCGGAGCGTAGATCTCGAGCGCGAAACAAGATCCAGGCAATAGTAACAAGAGAGAATGTTACAAGACGTTGGAGGGCCGCCAGCACCCAGGGCACTCTGTCCAGTAAGAGAAACTTGCGCGCTTTGATGCGAAAACCGGAGGTGAGTTGAGAAGCAATTAAGAAACTGCCATGCAGTGCTCCCCAAGCCACGAATGTCCAGTTTGCCCCGTGCCAGAGGCCGCTGATCACGAAGGTCGCAAAGATATTGGCGTAGTATCTAGGGATTGCGACCCGATTGCCACCAAGAGGGATATAGACATAGTCCCGAAACCAAGTTGAGAGTGAGATATGCCATCTGTGCCAGAATTCACCGATCGAGCGGCTAAAATAGGGCTGAGCAAAATTCGTTCTCAGTTCATATCCCATGATTCGGGCAACGCCGAGTGCAATTTCTGAATACCCCGAGAAGTCGCAATATATCTGCATGGAAAACGCAACAGTGGCCAGCGTAAGTTCGGCACCTGAATAGTTTTTTGGCGCTCCGTAAACCAGGCTGACGTAGCGGGAGAGCGCATCCGCAATCACCATTTTTTTAAATAGTCCCCAGATCGCGTGTTCAATACCTGATTTAATTCGTTCAAGCCGGAATTGCGGGTCGCGGTGAAACTGAGGCAACAGCTCATTTGGCCTTTCGATAGGGCCCGCCACCATCTGAGGGAAGAAAGCAACATAAAGTGCATAGTTAATCAGGCTCTTTTCCGCCGAAGCTTTGCGGTTGTAAACATCAATTGTGTAGCTCATGGCCTGAAACGTGTGGAAGGATAGCCCCACAGGAAGAAGCACATCGAGAAATCGCTCGTTGTAACCAAATCCTACCCAATGAATTAATCCGGCGACAGAAAGGATCATGAAGTTAAAGTACTTGAAAACGACCAACAGCCCGATATTACATAACAGACTGATACCCAAATAACACTTTCTAGGTAGATGTCGCTCGCTTTTCTCTATCATCAGGCCAGCGACATAATCGATAAGCGTGATGCTCATAATTACGAGAATATACTTAGCATTCCAACACATATAGAAATAGTAGCTAGCTAGTAGGAGGAGAACTTTTCGCGAGGTGCCGCGTAGAGCGAGAAACATTATCCAAACTACGACGAAATAGACAAGGAAGTGAAAGGTATTGAAAAGCATTCTTAACGCCCCAATGCAGATTTTGCGAGAAGTTGGTAGAGAGCCTCGGTATAGGCCCTTGCACCCTCGCCGTTTAGGTGCTTCGGATCAGAGAACATGTGATTGGGAAATAGATAATAATCGGGGCCGAGCATCTTGCAGGAGGTGTAACGCTCTAGCAGGTCTTCGAATGCGCGATTATAGGCAGGCGGAGGCGCAGCCTCTCCCGCGCGCTCGTATTCAGGGACGAAGTAGCATTGAATATGGTTTTCTTGGATGATCGTATTCAACTCAGCAAGTTCGTCACTATTGGGATCGGCGCTTCGCACATTTATAGCGTCCGGCCGGTCTGAGCCAAGACGGAAGTTTTCTGGCAGACTGTTATTCGGGTAGCGGCTTTGCTCTGAGATGAAGTAATAGCCGCGATCCTGACGCATCTTGACATCATTCGCACGCGACTCCCTATAGAAGCTGAGTAAACCGCCATGTCTCCTAGAGCTAACAACAAAAGCGAATGAATCGCGAAGCAGATCCCGGAAAGGGAAAAAGCGATCCACGGTGTCGTGATCGTTCGGCAGAGGGCGGAAGGCGTTGAATCTCCCACAAGTATATTGCCAAGGAATTGTCAATAAGATGACATTGGGAACACTGGCCTTGTTCTGAACCATTTTCTTCAACTGAGGCACAAAGACCGTCAGTGCAGGGTATCCGGAGTTGTAGGAAGTTACATTCATGCCATCAGCTGCCGCCATTTTATCGAACAGGTCCGGAACAAATCCCGCCAGCACCTTGCTACTGCCAAAGATCATTACCCGGCGGGCACCTTGGTCTGTGGAGAATATGGATCCATGCAATTCTTGGTCAAGCTTTGAGCGGTAAATGACCTCAGCTCCGTTGCTGAGATAAGGAAAGGATCGGAACAGACCATAGAACATTGCCCAGAGGATCGCAAAGCCAAGCAGAGAGCGACCGGCTAGCCAGACAGCATTGCTGATGTCGTTCTGGACGCCTGTCGTCACACCCATCGCTGTCTCGGCATGGATCAGAGTTGGTTCCTTGCTATTCATAATGAACAGACACATTCGTCTTAGCACAAACACTGCTATTTTTACTCCATAAGGGCAGATGCATTCACTCCACAATATTTTTCTTACTTAACCGTTATGGAATATCTGAACGAGCGATCCTTGCAATACCATTCTCATTACGATATTTACTTGTGATTGACGAAGAGTGCGGCTGATTGTGATCCCGTCGCTTCAAAGGTGGCTTTACAGCTTTGTCCTTTGTAGACCACGCTTTGGAAATGCTAGACTTCTTTGCCAAATAGTCTTGGAGTTCCTGCAGTTTAATCCGCGTCGCCAAGTCAGGCGCGCTTCGCATCCTTCTGCGAAGCTCTATGGAGCTTTCATATGCGCGGTCCTTCATACCGTTGATTCGGGCAGCGGAAACAATCAACCGATTTTTTGCTGACAAGTCCGTACCCCTGTTCGGCATTGAAGCCAGGCCCATCATCAGACGCTGGTTGGCCGTGTTGCCAGCGGGGTTGAGCACGGAACCTGCCTGCAACCAGTTTTCGACTCCGGCGTTCATGCTCGTCGCCCGTTCGGGAGCCATCTCTTGGGTATGCTTACCGGCTATCCAGTAGTCGATGGCGTTTCCTGGCGCCATTGTGTTTATCAACGTACCAGGACACCCATTCGATTGCTTCGCCCTAGAAGCCCTTGCATCAGCGACGGTTGAACCACCTCCAACTGTAGCTGCATCCGCCCCTACTCCGCCTGGCCCACCGCCACCTTGAGTCCCATTTGTGCTCACCTTCTCTGTGTTACTCAAAGGGGATATTGGAATAAGTTTCCAACCTATGCCTGACACAAAGCAGAGTCTCGGCAACTGCCCAGGGATCGCGCCTTTAGTCAACGATCCCTTTACGGCTTCGGCATAAACAGGTTTGCGTGTACCATTTTGAGTATTGAACTGACCACTTTGCATAACCTTCGCAGATGCGGATGAACCGTTCGAGGGAACATCTTGCGCGGAGGCTGTCCGCACCGCTGGACCCGTGCTTGCTGCTGCATAGCCTGTTATCGCCTGCGAACCAGCTTGCGTACAAGCAACAACGCACACAAACAAGCTCACAATCGATACTTTCGTAATCTGATTCATCACGCTGTGCGATATATCCATAACACTTATTGACCGATGTCCGTGTTCTAAAAACATCTGTCTCATGACTTTACTCGGCCTACTAACCAATATTTCTGTCAGACTCAACATTGAACAATGCACCTGTACGTTCTCTTATCCGTCTTAGTCAGTGCAGCATTTTACTTTCGATTGCGACAACTTTCAGCCAGGCCTAGAATAGCTGCACAGGCAATGGAGGATTCTGAAATGGCAAAGCTGAAATTCGCCTCGCTCTTGCTTTTCGCGACAGTTGCCAATGCGCAGCCGTCGGGATCATTTGAACTAGTAGGAGAGTTCCATGGGATAGGCGCCCAACTGGCTGCCATCGTTGGCCCCGGACCAACACCAGGCAGCGAGCGATTCTACGCCAGCTACATATACGACGGAAGCACGCTTGACGTTCTTTCCATAGACCCTGACACCGGATCTACTGAGGTTTTTTCTAACCCCGCTCAAGGAGAGTATGGTGCATGGGGCATGACGGCAGGCCCCGATGGAAATATCTACCTGGGTACGCTTCCGCATGCTCACTTTCTCATGCTTGACAGAAAGCGAGACCTTCTCCTCGACTTGGGAAGCCCGAGTTCAACAGAGCAATTCATATGGGATGTGGCTTTTGGTTCGGACAATCGGCTCTATGGAGCTACGTATCCCAATTGCAAACTCGTCCGCTACGATCCGGCAACCGGACGCCTTGAAGACTTGGGGCGGCTGGACCCCACCGAATCGTATGCTCGCTCAATTGCGGCCAGCAAGGACGGCTTTATCTACGCTGGGATTGGCTCCAGCAAAGCCAACATTGCCGCATACGAGATTCGTACTGGCCAGCGCCGCGAGATTCTCCCGCCGGATGTGCAAGGGGTGCCGTTCCCGAGAGTTTATCGTAGCGCGGACGGGAGTATTTATGCCGCAGTTGGCAAGCGCCTTTTCCATCTAACACAATGGAATGCCACAGAGTTGGAGCCGGAGCACGTGGTTCCTGCAGCGGCACGAAATGCACTTCACGATGCACGCACCCTGTCCCTCTCGGAGAACAAGGGGATTCTCACGCTTACCGTCACGCATTCTGTAACTCACACAAAGGTGGAGCACGCGATAGCATACCAAGGCCACAAACTACTCCTATTCAGAATCGGCCTCGGGCCAGACAATGTGCTATATGGAAGTACCGCTCTGCCAAGTGCTTTCATAAGATCAGATATCAACCAACATCGCCTGGAAGAACTAGGCAATGTTGGTTCAGGGGAAGTCTATTCGTTTCTCAGCCACGGACAACGCCTGCTGATGGGAGCCTACGGTGGACTTTCCATTCTGATGTCGTATCTGCCGAACGCCCCATTTCATCCAGTAGCCGATTCTTGGAATCCTATCTTGGTCCCCGTTGCGGGAGGAAACTCATCATGGCGTCCCATGGCTATGATCTCTGGGCCCGACGGAGCTGTCTACGTCGGCTCTGTTGCTGGCTACGGCCAGCTTGAATCGCCACTTATCGCGTGGAATGCAGAAACCGATTCGGTTCAACTGAATGATGGGATTGTTCATGACCAGAGCATTGTTTCCCTAGCTACCTGGCATGATCTCATCATTGGCGGTACATCTATTAGCGGCGGAGGCGGCAGCCACACCACACAAAAGGATGCAAAGCTGTTCATTTGGAATCCAAAGACGCGTCGCAAGGACTTCGAGATCGTAGCAGTACCGGGGGCCGCAAACATCACAGATCTTGTCACGGCGCCGAATGACTTGATATACGGTGTTGCCGTTAACACCCTTTTTGAGTTCAATCCAGCTACTCGAAAGATAACCAAGACGACAACACTTCCCTTCTTGAACCCCATATATAACAGTGTATCTGTAGATAGTTCCGGCAGAATCTGGGGATTGGCGCGCAACGCTATTTTTATGATCGACACCAGGACATTCAAAGCATCATTAGTCGCCATCTCGCCGGTTCCGATCACAGGCGGATTTGCTCTCAAGAACGGAAGAATCTATTTCATCTCTGGAGCAGCCATCTACAGTTACACGATGTAGAATCGGCGCGATCATGAGAACTCAGGATGCTGTTCGCCGCAGTATCCGGAGTGACGGTACTGTTGGAAGAGCCCTCCTCGTTATCAACTCATTCTATGCCTGCGCTGCATTGCTGACAATCATGGCCGCCTGGCGCACGCGGTGCCCAATGCCGAAGTACGACTGGGTCCAATGAATCCCATACATCACTGTCATCGCAACTCCATAAGACTGAACCACAACTCGAGGACCGTAGCCGAGGCGATAAGGCAAGACAATCGCAACAACATTCAGAATCAGTCTGGAAATGTCCCAGGCAAACTGTGCCCGCTGTCGCTCGAGGATATTCAGAGTCATCGTCACAGGAGAATCGATAAAACTTAAATAGAACATGAACGCCAGATAACGAGCATAAACGCCAGCCTCGTGCCAGGGATGACCGAAAATGAACACAAAGAGCCAAGGTGCAAGGATCGTGAACACTGCACAAGGCAGTAAGCCAAGATAAAGCATGTGGCGGGTAGTCTTCAGAAATATGTACATCAGCCTTTTAGGATCTGATCTAGACAGTTTTGCCGCCTCAGATGTGTAGACCTGCGTGATACTTAACCCGATCAACGCGGAAGGAACGCCCAGGATGCGATTGACCAGGGCGAACCATCCTGTGCTCTCCGCTCCATAGTATTGAGCGAGAAACAAGGAAGGAAGCGCCAAACCGGATGCGTTGATCAGCGCGCCCCACATAGACACCAGCGGATATTCGCGGTAACGCACCGCACATTTCACCATTCGTAAGGCACGAAGGGCGCGCAGTTTATCGGCATAGTCGCGGAATATATCGCGAATGAATCGCCCGCTTCCACTCATTCGGCCTGCGGCATCTCCGATGAGCAATCCGAACGGGCCATGTACTAACAAACCAACACCGAGTTGTGTTACAACCTGTGCACCAGCCTGGGTAAACTTTGATTTTGCGATCTGTTGATAATTGTCTCGCCGCATCGCCCAGTAATTCAGCACCTGATACACGCCTCCCCCAAGAACGCTGAAAGGAAGAAGCCAAAGATACCCTTTAAGAACCAGCACACTCGAGGGAAGTATCCAGTAGTAGTGGCATATGACAACAATGCCTGCGCATATCGTTGTTGCCAGACCAACGCATAGAATTGCGACTCCAAGAACGTCAACTGCGCTCTGCTCGTCTTCTGGAAGCAGCACAGCGACCTCATATCTGCCCGAAGAAGCCACGACGACTAGGGCCATCAGAGAGACAAATACCTGGAGTGCGCCAAATTCACTAGGTTTATAGATACGGGTAAGTATTGGAGACGCGGCTACAGCCAGCGCCTGCGCCAAAGCTGTTCCACCCACAAGGATTGAGACGCTTCTTGCGAAACCGCCACGCGGCAGCCATCTATCAAAGAGCAGTCGCAGTGACTGTTTCATCATCCTCATGGTTATAGCATCTCTTTTTTCGGCATTGTGCGGCAAACGAATTCGGCGATCACACGGACCTAATTTGTCGGTCCAATGCTAGCGACTCGCATTTCCGTGTTTTTGCGCTTCGGATTCTCGATGGATAGAAATAGAACAATCGTGTATACAAATCTACCCAGAGAGGACTATTGTAATATTCGTTATAGCTTCCGCGATACGACGAGCCGCTTTCCCGTCTCCGTACGGTGCCCCTGGAAGACCTCTTTGAAAGCGTCGCGAAAGGATCGCACCGGCAATTGCTTCGCTACTGACCGGAGGACAAAGCACTTTCCAACCAAGGGAAATCAGTTCAGTCCACTCGGTTTCATCGCGAAGGGTGACGCATGGAACTTCACTGAAGAACGCCTCCTTCTGAATGCCGCCGGAGTCGGTTACGATGACCGCTGCATTACGTTCCAACTGAAGCATGTCGAGGTAACCCAGCGGCTCCGTAAGCATAACGCTACTGGGGAGATGCACACCCCAGTCTATCGACGAGAGCGCTTTGCGGGTTCGTGGGTGAACGGGCCAGATCACTATCAGACTGTCCGATGCTTTAGCCAATCCGTCCGCAATAGCACAGAGGCGAGTAGCGTTGTCAGTGTTCTCCGCGCGGTGAACCGTGGCCAGCGCATATTTCTGCGGCACAAGCCCCAGCCGGCCCAGAATAGCGCTGCGTGATGCAAGCTCGCCATACATGATGACAGCGTCAAACATGACGTCGCCGGTCTGTAGAATACGCTGCTCAGGAATGCCCTCTGCCAGAAGATTATAAACAGCAGTTTCTGTTGGAGCCAGAAGGAGATTGGAGATCGAATCAGCTACAACTCTGTTGATTTCTTCAGGCATTGCGCGGTTGAATGACCGAAGTCCCGCTTCAACATGCGCAACCGGAATGTGAGGTTTTACACCAGCCAGCGCACCAGCAAGCGTCGAGTTCGTATCACCAAAGATTAGGATGCAATCGGGCTTCGCGGAGGTCATTACCGGGTCAAGTGCGGCGAGCATGGACCCCGTCTGGACCCCATGCGCCCCGGAGCCAACATTGAGGTTGATGTCAGGGGGCGACAGGTGTAACTCGTCGAAGAATACCTGCGACATTAAGCGGTCATAATGCTGACCGGTATGCACGATAATTTCATCGACTCCGAGTTCCTTCAATGCAGCGCTTACGGGTCCGGCTTTGATGAACTGCGGTCGAGCGCCGATGACAGTCATAACTCTCACTGAAGAACCTCGTGAAGTGGCGGGGCCTCCAGTGACGATATTGATTGCAGAACAGTATTGGCTACGCAGTCAAGCTGTTCCTGGGTGAGTTCTGGGTATACAGGCAAAGACAATACACTTCGAGACGCCATCTCGGACCCGCAAAGCTGCCCGACGACCCTGCACTTGCCGGCAAAGCATTCCTGTTGATGCATAGGAAGAGGGTAGTAGATTTCGGTGCCAACGCCCGCTTGCTTGAGAGCGTGAACGATTAAGTCTCTGTTGGAGACACAAATCGTATACTGATTGAAAATACTAACGCAATCGGGGCTGATCCAAGGCGTCTGAACGCCGCTGGCGGCAAAAGCCTGGTCATAATATGCAGCATTGCGGCGGCGCGCTTCCGACCATTTTTCGAGATATGGAAGCTTCACGAGCAGGATTGCCGCTTGGAGGGGATCAAGCCGGAAATTCCCACCAACGAATTTGTGGTAGTACTTCGGCTTCGAACCGTGGGCTCGCATGGCCACTAGGCGTTCGCTCAGAGCCGCATCGTTGGTCACAATCATTCCGCCATCACCGGCGCCGCCGAGGTTCTTGCTGGGAAAGAAGCTAAAGCAGCCAACGGTCCCAATGCTTCCCGCCTTGCGGCCCTTGTAGGTAGCCGAAATGGCTTGGGCAGCGTCCTCGATCACAGTGAGGTTGTACTTCGAGGCGATCGCCATAATTGGATCCATGTCACACATTTGCCCGTAAAGGTGAACTGGAATGATTGCCTTTGTCCGGCAGGTGATGGCGGCCTCTAGTCTGGCGGGATCTAGGTTGTAGGTACGCGGATCGATATCGACAAACACAGGGAGGGCGCCGGTGCGTGATATGCATCCCGCAGTAGCGAAGAATGTGAAGGCAGTAGTAATGACTTCATCGCCGGGTCCTATATCAAGAGCCATGAGACTGGCGAGCAGAGCATCTGTCCCGCTCGACACACCAACACCGAATTGACAGTCAGACAGGTCTGCGACGCGCTGTTCCAATTCAGCGACTTTTGGCCCAAGGATACAAACCTGCGAGTCAAGAACTTCGCTCACTGCAACAAGAACCTCATCTTTTATGGTGAAGTACTGCGCCTTCAGATCCAGAAGTGGAACTTTCATGAGATAGCCTCCTGCAAGGTCATTTGGTTCTTGAACTCGTCGTACGTTTTTGAACCAGTGTTCAGTCCCGGCGGTAAAGGGGAATCTTCGTCGAGATCGAGGCACCGGACAACGCCGGGTTCGACCTCTTTATAACGGAATCCGCTCTCTGGACAACGCATGATGCCGTCTGCATCGCTAGTGACGAGCCGGTGGCCATGTCGGCTCATCCAGCCAAGTTGCCGCGCCGGATTGCCAATCATTAGCGCGTAGTCAGGGACACTCTTGGCAACGACAGCTCCGGCTCCAATGAAGCAATAGCGGCCAAGCTCGATACCGCATATGATCGTTGCATTCGCCCCTACAGTTGCGCCGCGGCGGAGGATCGTGGCTTCATATAACGAGTGGCGATTCACCTGAGAGCGAGGATTCGTGACGTTTGTGAGTACGCAAGATGGTCCCAGAAACACATCATCCTCGACCACCGTTCCGGCATATATCGAAACATTGTTCTGAACCTTAACATTATTGCCGATAACCACATTTTCGGCTACTTGGCAGTTTTGACCGAAGATGCAGCGCTCGCCTATCTTTGCGCCCTTTAATACGTGAGAGTAGTGCCAGATCTTCGTCCCTGCGCCAATCTCACACGGCTCATCTACCACTGCGGTTGGATGTACGGAATATAGCTTCTTCAGTACCTTTTGCGGAGTGGAGAGGAACACCGCCATGTGGCTTTCCATTGCCTGTTGACAAGCGCTCAAGACCCGCAAAACACGAAGGCCCTCGTGGCCATCGGTAAGTGGAGCGCGCCTCGATTCCATGCAATTAAGAAACTCGCAGCACTCATTCCGCAAAGGCTCCTCCGCTGCAATAGTGACAGGCTCGGCTTCTGCCTTCACTGCATTCGGAAGGCGATCCTTCCACTCCACACGGTGGGGGTATAGCACCAGCTTCTCAGTTGCCGTATCGTCGAAGACCGCCATCTTTTCGGAACTAACAACAACAAGGCGCTGTTCCTTGAACGGGTGAAGCCAACTCACGAAAACATGAGCGCGAACGCCATTCGCAAAGCTGAACTGGCTTAGCGTTACGTCGGCCACATTCTGGCTTAGATAGTAGCCGCCTTCACAGGTCGTCGATTGAGGTTCTTCGCCTAACAGGCCGAGCAAAACGCTGATATCGTGTGGTGCAAAGCTCCACAGGATGTTTTCCTCGGCGCGGATCTTGCCTATATTGAGGCGGTTGGAATAGATGTACTCCACACGGCCGAGAGATCCGTTATCAATAAGTACTTTTAGCTTCCGCACGGCTGGATGATACTGAAGTATGTGCCCTACCATTAGTACGCGGCCACGCCTAGTTGCTAGTTCAACCAGTTCCTCACCCTCGGCGGCGTTGAGCGCCAACGGCTTCTCAACGAACACGTCCTTGCCGGCCAGCAAAGCACGCTTTGCCATGTCATAATGCAACACTGCGGGTGTTGCCAGGACAACACCGCGGAGATTGTCGTCCAGAAGAACGTCGGCGTAATCCCGTTGGTAGGCTACTTGTGGGTACTTCTCCCGGACCTTTGCCTCAACGATGGGGTTGCCGTCGCACACCGTGTGCAGTGCGCCAAGGTCGAAGAAATTCCTAACCAGGTTTTTACCCCAATATCCGTTCCCTACAACCGCAACATTCTGCACCGCTGCGCCTCCAGAATTACACGACAATGATTTTTCGGCTCGCCATGTTACCAGTGGAAATAGGTGTGTCGATCACAGAATCTAATATTCTGCCCGGTTCCCGCTACAAGGCCATAACTGTGCAACACAACGCGCTCACAAGAGGATCGAAGCACTAAGACGAAAAGCCGCAACTCCGCAAGAAGTTTCCCGCAATCCTCAGGCGCCCGTCGAGAAAGATTCGCACGCCGCCGAACAGGCACAACATTTCAGGCTGACTTCGTTCAGAAAAGCTCTACGACGCTAACTTTCTTTGGAATGAAATGCAGATCGCATCTTTTCGCTGAAGCAATTGTCTGAAACAGTTTCTCAAAGAATTCTTATGCCTCATCGTCCGAGTAGTAACCCTTGTTAGATCCATATCCGTAGCTGTATCCATATCCGTAGCCGTATCCATAATAATGATCACCAAATCCGATATCGTTGGCCACAATGCCTGCGATTTTAGCATTGCCTGTATGCAGCAAATCACAGGCCCGCCGGAGACCAGAGCGTGACGTAAGGCCAATCCTCGACACCAACAAAGCCATGTCTACCCATTGCGCGATGAGAACGGCATCTGTAACAAGCAGGCACGGAGCGCTATCGATGATGACGTGATCGTACTCCGCCTTCCACTCTTCCAGCAATTCGTGCATCTGGGTGGAACCAAGCAGTTCCGAGGAGTTCGGTGGACGCAATCCAGACTGAAGAACAAACAGATTGGGAGTCTCTGAAAGTTCTACGACAACATCGCGCCAGTCACCAGTTCCAGTAAGGGCGCCACTCAACCCAAAGTTACTTTGGATCTTCCACTTTTCTGCCATTGTGCCGCGCCGGAGGTCGGCATCGACTAGAAGTACACGGCGCCCCCGCTGGTTGAGCGCAATCGAAATGTTGACGCAAGTGACGGTCTTCCCCTCATTTGCCGTAGAGCTCGTAATCAAGATCGCCTTAGGTGGCGTACCAGCTGAGGCAAGAAGAATCACGCTGCGAAGCGCCCTGAATGCCTCAGAAGCCTGCGATTTTGGCCGATGCAAGGTGACGAATGCTGGATCTGCTGAGCCCTCCGCATCCGCCTCTCCTGCGTGTGCCTTTGATTTCCGGCGCCCGAGTTTAATATGGGGGATTATTCCGAAGAGGGGAATCGATGTCAGAGCCTCGATCTCTTCAGGGCCCCTGATCGAGGTATCCAGGTTTTCCGCAACGAAAGCTAAGCCGATACCAGTACCCAGACCAAAGATGATGCAGAGCACCAGGACAAGTGGAATATCAGGCTCAATCGGCTTGGTGGGCAGAGTCGCCAAGTCAATGGCATCTACGGAAGCAGCCTTCAGACTGGCAAGCACGCCCGCCTCATTCAGTTTCTGCTGCAAGTCATCATACAGATCATTGTTAGATTCAACTTCGCGCTTCAGGATGCCGTACTGGTCGAGTCCCTCGCTCATGTCGTAGGCCATCTGCTTTTGTTGGTCAAAGGCACCCCTCAACTGATTTTCGGTGCCAACGGAAACCTGGTAGTCCGCATGAAAGCGTTCCTGAATATCAGCTATCTCTTTTTGCAGTGACTTCTCCACCTGGTCCAACTGATTCCCAAGCTGAATAACAGCGGGATAGTGGGGGCCATACTCTGATGTTGCCTGAGCGAGTTGGTTTTTCAGATCAGCTTCTTGTCCGCGCAGGACCGGAAGAACACTGTCGGGAACGATCGTGCCAATCAGCTCGGGATTGCCTGACTGGGCGACGTGATACTGCGCCTCTTTCAAGATTCTGTCAGCTTCTGCGTCTGTAAGTTCCTTGCTGAGATCGTCTAGTTTCGAGAGCACCAGGTTATTGTTCTCGTCGGTGCCGAAGATGCCTGTCTCCTTTTGGAACTTGGAAAGTTTCGTCTGCGACTCTGCCACCTTGGACTTGAGTTGTCCCATTTGGCCCGATAACCAGTTCGACGCCTTCATCGTGTCTTCGTACCGTGTCATAAAGGTGCGTTGGGTATAGGCAGATACTATGTGGTTGACGATTTCCCGTGCCAGCGCAGGATTCGCATTGCGAAAGGTAATCTCCACCGCCTGAGTACGCGGAATCGTCAGCACTGTTAGCGACTTTGCAAATTTCTTCAATATGGCGTTTCTGCACTCTGCAGCCGTCTGCTCAATCTGAGGTGGCTTGTCCGCGCAGTTATCCGTCCCAAAGAAAGCAAACTTGCGCCCAACGGCAAATGTTGGTTCCTTGTCAAGCCGCAATTCACTGATGACAGTCCATGCCAGGCTCTTGCTTTTCAAGATATGGACTTGGGTTTCTAGCTTTTCGTCGAAGCCGAGGCCGCCACCTCCGAGGGTCGCCGTGATGTCCCCCATGTCCAGAGAATTGGAACCTTCAGGGTTGATGGCCAAATCGGCGACAGCTTCGTACCGGGGAGTCTTCAGGATGCAATACAGCGCTCCAAGAAGAATGACTATGGCTGACGAAGCGATGATAATCCATCTGCGGCGCTGGAATATACGAATTAGATGTGAGAGGCTGATCTCGTCGGAACCGCCGGGATTATCCGGCCTCCTGATTTCACGAATACTTTTCAGACCCTGCTCCTCTGACTCGTCTTGCGTTGATTTGCTCACTGGATTGCTTCTCCTGCGTAAAGGACCACGGCTAATTGTGAAGTTCAACTGCGTAGATGCTGTAGACAGCTGCCTGCATCGCGGCCTGGATACCCATGGCTCCGTAGTTCTTCAGGTTGCTCAAGGGGACAAAGACAATATCTTCCGCGTGCAACTGAACATCTGAACTCTTGGCGTGGTAAATGTCCCTTAGCGAAACCTCAATCTCTACCGTTCCCTCAGCAGACTTTCTAAAGATCATGGCATGTTTAAGCGATGCCACTTTCGTTGTGCTCCCAGCTAGAGCAATTGCCTTCAAGAGCGACATGGAGGTATTGTTTTCCATCAGGAATGCGCCCGGTCTATTGACCTCTCCTACCACATAGACCACGCCTGTTTTGGAAACGATAATCGTGTCGCCCGGAGAAACCTCGACATTTGCTTTTTCAATCGATCCCTCGCCCGAAAGATCAATCAGTTCCTCTTGGTCTCGCCTTCCAGCATGCAGAATGATCACTGTGTGACCGGCTTTCAACGTAAGACCGCCCGCAGCGGAGATTGCGTCATAGAGCCTATGAGGACCCATCAGAGGATAGATTCCAGGTGTTGTTACCTCCCCAGATACGGTGATCCCCTGTGTCGCAAACTCCTCGACGAACAGTGACACTTCCGGCTTTTTCACCAACCCGTGTTCTACAAGGTCATGCGCAATCAACAGTTGTGCATCGCGGACACTCATGCCTGCAAGCTTCAGGTCCCCTATGAGGGGGAGACTAATTACGCCGTTCGAATCAACTCGAACTTTCAGAATCAGATCGGGAACATGATAGACGGAGAGATCTATCAGATCGCCAGGCCCAATGGTCATTGCGTTCTGATCAGACGCCGTTGCAGATTGCAAACCGCTTCCTGCATCCTGCGCCAGAGCGAGTTGAGAACTAGTCGCCATTGCGCCCAGCGCCAGCGCGCACATCCAATATCCAGCAACTCTCGCCAATGATTCACCTTGCGAACTTCGCGAAAGATTTGGAGATGTTCGAAGTGGAAACAATGCTGACCAAGCCGACATAGCAAATGTCCTCAAACTGAAATCGATTTGGAATAGAATGGCTGCTCATTCCGGTACCTGTCATCTGAATTCAAACAGGTCCTGAAGCATGCCGTGCTTTATTGCAAAAGCAACTCGACAAACCTCTTTGCTACAATCCCGTCCCGATCACATTCTCATGGCCGATGGCACATGCAATTGAAAGTGGATCAACAAATTGTTCAGTTTGCCAACGCAGACTCTGCTGCCAAGACGCTATCGGGCTGTCTTGCGGATCCCTGCAATTTGGCGAGTTCTGCGGCGTGGCTTGGGCGGACCGACAAGGCGGTGCGCAGAAGCTGTGCGCCGGGATTGTATTCGGGAATCAGCTCCTTGAGGAGCAGCAGCAGGCAGCCGACATCCTGCGCATCGCTGATCTTCTGCAGCTCGTGCATGTATGTCCGCATCTTTCTTGCATTGAGGCGGAATGAGCTGTTGAAGCTCTTGATCTGGGCGTGCGATGTCGCGCTCAGGCACTCGTCCTGCAGGTTCAGCTCTTCAAACAGCTTCTCCCCTGGGCGCAGGCCGGTGAATTGAATCTTGATGTCACGGCCGGGCTGAAGTCCGGAGAGCAGAATGAGGTTGGTGGCCAAGTCCACGATCTTCACGGGCTTGCCCATATCGAGGACGAACACCTCTCCGCCCCTGCCGATGGAGAAGGCTTGCAGCACCAGTTGCGCCGCCTCGGGGATGGTCATGAAATAGCGGCACATCTCCGGGTGGGTGACGGTCACCGGGCCGCCCGCGGCAATCTGTTCCTTGAAGATGGGAATGACGCTTCCGTTGCTTCCCAGCACATTGCCGAAGCGCACGGCGACGAATTTGGTAGTGCTCTCCTCGTGCAGCGCGCGAATTACCAACTCGGCCACGCGCTTGGTGGCTCCCATCATGCTGGTCGGCCGGACCGCCTTGTCAGTGGAGATCATGACAAAGTCCTCGACGCCATGGTCGATCGCCGCCTGGGCAACGTGCCATGTGCCGAAGATGTTGTTTTCGATGGCCGCGAAGACATGCTTCTCCATCATCGGAACATGCTTGTAGGCGGCGGCGTGATAGAGAACGGACGGCTGATGGCGGTGCATCACCCGCCGCAGAGCTTCGGGGTGCGTGATGCTGCCGATCTCGGCGTGAAACGGCAGATCGGGAAAGCTCCTGCGCAGTTCTCTCTCAATATGGAAGAGCGGAGTCTCCGCCTCGTCGAAACCGACCAGGGCGAGGGGATCGAAGCGGGCGATCTGCCGGCAAATCTCCGACCCGATGGAGCCGGCGGCGCCGGTCACCATGACAACTTTTCCCTGAATGCGCTCGCGGATGCTGTCCTGGTCCAGGTGCACCGGCTGTCTGCCCAGCAGATCTTCCACCGCAACGTCGCGCAACTGCTTGCCCAGTCCCGCATCCTCGATCAGGCTTCCCAGGCCGGGCACCATCTTGTACTCCACGCCGGCCTCGATGGTGAACTTCAGAATCCGCACCATCTGCGGACCGCTCGCCGAGGGGACGGCGATCAGCACTCTCTTGATGTCGTGCTTGCGCGCCACTGCAGCGAGATCTTCTCCCGTCCCCAGCACCTGCTTGCCCTCCAAGCGCAGGTAAGCCTTCGAGGGATCGTCATCGATCAGGCCGATAACATCGCACTGGAGAGAGTCGTTCTGCTGAAGTTCCCAGAGAAGGGCCAGCCCCGCTGAGCCCGCGCCGTAGATGAGCGTCCGGCTCCGCTCGCCTTTCGCTCCCCGCGGCATCCTCTGCGCCGTGACCAGCACACGAACCGCCAGCCTGCCGCCCACAACGATCAGGCAGGAGAGTATCCAGTCAAGAACATAGGTAGAGCGCGGGATGGCTCGCGGCCCGAGCAGGAGGAATATGGCCGATCCGCCCAGCAACGATCCCACGGAGTTTGCCAGGACAATCCGCACGGTATCGTGAGCTGACGTGTACCGCCAAACTCCTCGATCCACCCGGGCCACGATAAATGCGGCCAACTTGGCCGCTACCCAGATGCACAGCGCCGCCTTTATCGGCCGAAGAAAGCTGGCTGGCACTGCGAAATCGAAACGCAGCTCGAATGCCAGAAACCCGGAAAGGGCAAATGCCGCCCCGTCGAACAGATATCCGACTATTCTGTTGCGAAGGCGTTTCCAATTGGAGAATTGTGCGAAAAGTGATACGGGGAACATATACTTTTCCTCTGTCTCAATTCAATGGTTGATGGTGCGCTG
>Ga0326728_10001069_pt1 | contig 99566 bp, 65 predicted proteins | sample MB3enrmetagenome_FD_207602 | JGI IMG/M metagenome (GOLD analysis project Ga0326728, IMG submission 207602) | Lab enriched peat soil microbial communities from McLean, Ithaca, NY, United States - MB31MN | ecosystem: Environmental > Terrestrial > Soil > Wetlands > Peat | place: USA: New York...
CCCACCGACGGAGCATCCGGCGCCGAGAACCCCAACCTTCCGGCGCGCCGACTCCGTCCCAGGGCTCTGGTCAAAGCGCCCAGGCGCTTCAGCACAGGTATGGGAAGCGTAGATGAAATACCCCTGGATCGGCGGCCACAGAGGCTATATCAGTATTGCCAGGAGGGGAGGTGCTGCTACACTAGCAGGGACCGTGTGTATTTGGGCGCACCCTGTTTGGTGCGCCTTTTTTGAAGAAGCCGCTAACGAGGAATTCGCATGGGACGGTCTTATTGGTTTGAGTGCCCCAAGTGCGGTTATCGGGCCAAAGTTTCAGGTCGCGCGGATCGGGGATTGGGCTTTTTCGTCCAGACCATCCTTTGTCGCGATTGCAGGGAACTCTATGATGCCGTCACTGGGTTGCGAGTGGCGGATGAATGGGGCGGCTGGGGCGACTTTGGCCGGTTGCGGAAAGCGCGGTTGCCGAAAGCGCAGCCAGGCGTGAGTGCGCCGCCAAGCTTCCAGGCCGTCCTGAACCGGTTGCCCCCCATCGGATTGAAACGCTCCAAATGGGTTCCTTTCGAGCTCCAGTGTCCGATCTCAGCGATTCACCGGGTCCGGGGCTGGAACGATCCGGACCAATGCCCGAAGTGCGGGATCTACCTGGAGAAGAGCGCGCTGCCTTACCGGCTTTGGGACTGAGAGGCCACCGGCGAGGGCGATCCTGCTGCCGGGAGAAGCCGGGGCTCAGCGCCGCGCGTAATACACGACCGCGGGGGGGATGTTGAGCAATACGGGAACGGTGCGGAGGATTTTGAACCGCGAGCGGATTCGCTTGCGGTCCACCAGCGAGTATTGGAACTGGATGTACAAACCGCCGCGGTTAATCACGCGGCTAATGGCATCAATGAGTGCGAGGGCTCGGTCACCGGAGAGGTTCCCCAAAGGAATCCCCGAAAGCACGTAATCCACTTTGCCTGTTCCTCGGCGGTCCATTTCCGAGAGGAGGTGCTCGGCAGAATCAGAGATTACCTTGACCCGTCCGTTGATGCCCGCGCGGTCCAGATTGTCACGGGTCTTGCGGGCGAGCGCGGGGTTGATTTCGCAGGCGATGATTCGCGCTTCCGGACACCGGGCGGCCAATTGCAGGGTGAGGGCGCCGTTGCCGGCGCCCAACTCGATGATCCGTCCGGCATACGTTTCCGGAACCGGCGCAAGCATTCTGTGGATGAGAAACCTCTGCGACGGCACAATCGCCCCGGTCTGCCTGAATTTGACCAGGGCGGCGCCCATGAAGTGCAAGTAACTTGCCACTGCGTTGCTCATAGCGAATCCATCGTGATCCAATCTTAATGCGGGCCCAGTGACCAAGCGACCTGCCGAGCCCGAACTGGCCGCTTCTTCCCAACCGATCCAACGCCGGGCACTTGCCCGGTCTTGCCCCCAGCTTCGCCCGCTGGGGCGAGAACAGAGGAATCGTAACACGACGGTCGGGATAATTCCAACCCCAAAATTTGCCTGAGTATCTGGCGGCTGGCTGGCGTACAACTGGCGATCAGCATCCGGGCTGGGAGCGTGTTGGTCATCCAGGGGTGCTTTGCGTGGCGACGCATCGTGGGGCGGTCAATCCGGGGCGGGGTTGGCCGGCTTCCTGACGCAGACCGCCATGCAGTTCCTGCCGGATTGAGTGATGCTCAAAACACAATCACTGGCGATGCTCTGGCAGGAGGCGTGGGTGGCGCGCAGCATTGGCCGGGCGCGCGCACCGTGCCAGACCTCGATTTCTATAGGGTGCAGAGCGGCAAGGTCCTGGCTGCACTTGATGGCCGCCTCCTTGGCGCTCCAGAGGCTGCAGAAAGACAACCGCAAATCCGGCTGACGGCGGCACCAGTCAATCTCACCAGGTGTGAAATTGTCCAAATAGAACGGCTCTGAGGAGGGATCGTCCGAGGCCGACAAGTTGTCGCAGCATTCGATGTCCAGGCCGATAGCCAATGCGCTGAGGTCGGGCGCGGCGGCGATCGCCGGTCGGTGCCCGCCGGGAACGGGCCCGGCGTTCAGCAAACCCGCACGCCGGTCCTCTACAGGGTGAGCAGCCTGGTTCATCGGCCGATCGTAGGAGCAGCCATTTATCGGATCAAGCGTTTTGAGGATGTGCGCTTCTTCGGATGCGGGCGCAAACACTTGTCCGGCGGGGCGTTTCTGATAGCCTGGGGCCAGATGCGCAATGATTACCTCTGGGCGCTGGCGTTGCTGGCTTGGCCGGCCATGGCCGCGGAGCACCGATTTGATTTCGCAGACGTGCGAGAGAACCAGACTCCGCCGGGGTTTCGCAGCGCGGTGACCGGCCGGGGCAAGCTCGGCGATTGGCGGGTCATCATGGACGAGGTGCCGCCGCTGCTGCCGCCGATCAGCCCGGCGGCGCCGGCGGTCGCCAAGAAGGCGGTGCTGGCCCAACTGGCTCAGGACCCTACCGATGAACATTTCCCGCTGCTGATCTACGAGGGGGCCATCGTTGACGATTTCACGCTCACCACGCGTTTCAAGACGGTCAAAGGGGTGGCGGAACAGATGGCCGGCATCGCCTTTCGCGTTCAGAACGAGACCAACTATTACGTGGTGCGCGCCAGTTCGCTGGGCAATAACCTCCGCTTTTACAAAGTGCTTAACGGAGAGCGCGGCCCGCTGGTTGGCCCCACGGTGCCCGTTCCCATCGGTGTGTGGCACGAGCTGACCGTCGAGTGCAAAGGCAACACCATCCGGTGCCTCTTCGATGGCAAGGAGCTGATTACCGCCACGGACAAAGTCAATCCTTTCCTGAGCGGGAAGCTCGGCTTTTGGACCAAGTCCGACTCGGTCAGCTACTTCGCGGACACGCGGTTGGTGTATAGGCCCCACGAGGCGCCGGCACAGGTGCTGGTGCGTGAGGCGCTCAAGAAATATCCGCGCCTGCTTGGCCTGCAGGTCTATGTCCTGGGGGATGAGCCGAAGACGCCACGGCTGTTAGCCAGCAAGAATACCAATGAGGTGAACCGGGCCGGGGGCAAAGTGGAACAGGACGTGATCGAGCAGGGTGCACCCTATTACGGGAAGGAGAAGGAGTTTGTCTCGGTGGTCCTGCCGCTGCGGGACCGGAATGGAGACCCGGTGGCCGCCGTGCGCGTGATCATGAGCACCTTTGCCGGGCAAACGGAGCAAAACGCCTTCGCGCGAGCACTGCCGATCGTCAGGGAAATGCAGAGCCGGGTCGGCTCCCTGCAGGATCTGATCCAATAAGAGCTGCCTCACCTCTGCGACTGGCTGAAAAAGGCATGCTTTGGCTCTTTGGGGCTCTTGCGCGAGGCGGGGGCTGAAACCTCCCTCCGGCCTTGAGAGGCGTTTCGAGTGGGCTATTTACATTCCCGGCAGGGGCTTACTTGAGGCCAGAAGGGTCTGGTCGCGACGAAGCCAGCCAATCCTGCGAGTGCCGGCGCTCACCTGCAGCCACTCGTCCTTGTGGTCCAAAACTCGCAACTCAGCGCCATCATGGACAGTAAAGGCGGCGGGTGATTCCGCCAGCGGGCCGTAGCGCACCGTTGCCTCGGGCGCGACGACAATAGCGGTGCTGACAAGGCGGGTTTCGCCCAAGGCGGCAGCGACGCAAGCGCTCAATAGCGCGGCCAGCACAGCTAGAGAGAAAGCATAGGCTCGGAGCACCGGTCGTAGCGTGGGCCGCCACTGCAAGATTGCCAGCAGTAGCAGCCAGAGCCAGACCGCCCCCGCTGCGAGTAAGGTCCATTCATTCAGGGTCAGCCGGCTGAGCCAACGCTGCCAGCGGCTTGGCAACAGGGTTGGGCTGAGTGTTTGGTTGCGGGCGAACTGCAGGTTGGCGCGCAAATCGGGGTCGCGCGGGGTGATTTGCTGAGCCGCACGGTAGGCGGCGATGGCGCGGCCGAGCTGGCCTGACTTGAAGTAAGCGTTGCCGAGATTGAAACAGAGGGCGGCGGAGACCTGACCGGACTGAGCCAGCCTTTCATAAGCGGAAACCGCCTCGGCGAACTTGCCTTCTTCGTAGAGCCTGTTTGCGGCATCAAACGCCGCCGCGGAGACGGCCGCTCGGGCACACAATGGAGATAGGGCGACCACGAACAGGGCGAGCGAGAGAAACCAGCAGCCGGCTGATGCCCTTCGGCTTGCCTCGCACCGCTGGACTCCAGGGGTCATCGTCGGTCTCATAGCTTCAACTCCTGCAATTCGTGCAAGGCAGCCTCGAATTTGGGGATGATCGCGGCGAGCTCCTGACTCGTCCTAATCGGCGCATAGCGGGCGAGATTACAGGTCTGAAAGAGCTCGCGCACCGAGGCGAGGGTGGCTTCCGGCATCCCACGCGGGCGGAGATGCTCTTCGATAATTGCTTCTGTGATCGCCGAGGCCGGCAAGTCGAGGCGCTCGCCCAATTGCTCCTGCAAGAGGCGAACCAAAGTGGCAAAGAAGTCGTCAGAATTGTTGGCGGCCGCTTGCTGGTGTAGTTCAAGGAGGCCGTGGCGAATCAACTGCGCGACTTGCCGCCGGCGGCGCAGGCGAGGGTTGTTGGCGAACTGGTCAACGCGGCGACGCCAAACCGCGGCCGAGAGCCAGGCGAGCACTGGAACGGCCTGGAGCGCGAGGAACCAGGACTGCTGCACGAGCGGGGGCGCGATCTGCGCCACTGCGCCCAAACGGGGCTTGATGTGCACGATGTCCGGGGTTGGTGGTGGATTGTCCGTCCCGCTGCGTGCAGCCGCCGCCACCGTCGGCGCCGGTGCCGCACCAGCGGGGCGCACAACCAGCGGCATGGCCGGCTGTGTCAGGGTGCGATAGCTCTTTTGCTCCGGGTCGAAGAAGCTGAATGAAACCGCGGGCAGCGCCTTGATGTCCGGGCTCTGCGGCACAACCACCTGCTCGAAGGTCTTGGTACCCTGCAATCCCAGAGTGTCAGTAGTCTCCACTTTGGTGGTCGCGGGGTAGGTCTTAAAATCACGCCAGCCGCTCTGGTCGGGCAAGGCGACGGAGTCAAGCGCACCACGGCCAGAGATTCGTACGTGCAAAGTAATGGGGTCGCCGGCAGTCAGGTTGGTAGGGCCCGCGCTGGCGGTCATGGTGAAGCTGCCGACGGCGCCGTTGAAATCGGGCGGAACATTCTGGCCGGGCAAGGGGAGCACCTGCACGGTCTCCTGGTCCGTGGCGAGTGAAAGCTGCTTTTGTTCGGCGCTGCCAAAGCCGGAGAAACCAGGCCAGTCTTCAAAGGGGTTAAAGCCGCCTCGCCGGCGATTTGCGGAGGCGACCTCAAGGACAACGCTGACCGTAACGGGGCCGATGCTCAACGGGCCAGTCTTGACGGCCTTGAGCGTGGTGAGGAGCGGAATGACGGTGTAAACCGAGTTGGCGATCTGCGCCTGCCGGCGGTTGCCCTGGACCAACTTGCCAACGTTGAAGCCTTCGGCCGGGAAGGCCGCGAGCTGAAACTGGTCAATGCCCCGCACTTCGCTGCGAAGGTAAAGCTGGAGCTCAGCCGTGGTGAGCTCCCCGAAGTACAGTTGCTTCTTGGGCAGGGCCAGTTTGACGAAAGCGAGTTGCGACCCAGAACTGATCGCCTCAGGCGGGGGCGCCCCCGATTTCAGCACCTTCAAGCTCAAGGGCTCAGTATGCAGCTTTCCCCCGCCCACCTCGGCTGTGAGGGAGGGAATAGTGTAGTCGCCAGCCTGGCGCGGCGTAACCGTATAATTATGCGTGACTGTGGAACTGACCTGTCCATTGATGACGGTGAACTGGCTGGAGGGACCCAGATAATCAATCTGTAAACTCGCAATGGCTGGCGGCGTTGGCGGGGTCTGCGGCTGACCCCCGGTGAAGGTGAGCGAGAGGGTGACACTCTCACCGAGCGTCATGGTGCTTCGATCCAGCGCGGCGGTAAAGCTGGCCGCGCTCAAGACTGACGGCGACAGCCAGGGCAGCAATGCAACAAAGGCAAGGAAGAGCCGCAGCCCAGCCGGGCTGCGACCGCGCGGATTAGATTTGACCCACGACAGCAACCTTCGCATTGACACTTCCGCTTAGTCTTGCCCGGCGGGAATGGGCGACGCAAGTTTGACTTTGGCAAGGCCCATTGTCGTCGCCAGGCGGTGCTTTAGCGGACGGTATATGGACACTTTCGGGCGCGAATTGTTCGCCCAGGAGGCTCCGCGAGTCGCCGGCAACGGGGGGCTTTCCAGCCACGACGGTATGAACAAGGCCGAAGGTGCCGCGTCTGGCATTGAGTTTGGGCCTCAGGCCAAGGGATTTGCCGCTTGGGCCGATACCAGGGCCGCCACCAGCCCGTCAATGGTGTGCAGTTTGGCTTCGAGGGTAGGTTTCAAGCCCAGCGCGATCAGTGCTTTGGCAGTCTCGGGGCCAATGGCGGCGGTCTTGAGTTGCGGGAATTTCCGCAGCAAGGCTGGCAGGTCGAATCGGGCATGGAAATGCGCGACGGTCGAGCCGCTCGTGAAGGCCACCCAATCCGCCCCCTGGGCTACCAGGCTGGCCGCCGCGCCGGTCGCATCTTCCGTTTCGGGCGCGGTTTGGTAGCAGGCGACATCATCCACAATGGCGCCCAGGGCTTCGAGCGCCGCGGGCAATTCGGGGTTTGCCACTTCCGCCCGCAACAGACAGATCTTGAGGTTCTCAATGCTCTCGAATTTCGCGAAGGCCGTGGCGATCTCCGCGGCCAGCGCTTCCTCCGGCATCAGGTCCACTTGCAGGTGCAGTTCCTTGAGCTTGCTCGCCGTGGCCGGGCCGACTGCGGCAATGCGCGCGCCACCGAGATCGCGCATGTCGTGGAACTGCTTGAAGAAGTACTCGAAGAACTTCGTCACGCCGTTGGGGCTGGTGAAAACGAGCCAGTCGTAAGCGTTGAGCGCCAGCAGCGCGTCCACCAAGTCCTGGCGGCGTGTAGGGGGCTCGAGCTTGATAGTGGGGACCTCCAGAACTTCAGCGCCTTGCTCGTGCAACCGGCGCGAAAGCTGGCCCGCCTGCTCGCGAGTGCGGGTGACCACAATGCGCTGCCCGAAGAGTGGCCGCCGCTCAAACCAGTTCAGCTTCTCACGCAACTTCACCACGCCGCCGATGATCGCTATCGCCGGCGGACCGATTTGTTCCCGGGCCGTGACGCCGCCGATCGTGGCCAACGTGCCTTCAACCGACTGCTGGTGGCCGCCGGCGCCGCGTCCGACCATCGCTATGGGGGTGTCCGCCGGAAGGCCGTGGCCCACCAGGACGCCGGCAAGTTGCCCTATCCGATCCGGGTCAAGCATGACGACTTTGGTGCCCGGGGTTTTCGACACTTGCGCCCAATCAATGCCCCGCGCGGTTTGCGCTGGGTCGGGATGGCCGGCCACGAATGTAAGCTGGGAGGCAAACTCGCGATGCGTGAGGGGAACGCCTGCGTAATTGGGAGCCGCGACGAGGGGGGATACGCCCGGCACGACCTCGAACGGCACGCGGGCCTTGGCAAGTTGTTCAGCTTCCTCGCCACCGCCGCCGAAAAGATAGGGGTCACCGGCGATCAGCCGCACAATGGTCTTGCCTTCGCGCGCCCGGGTGACCAGCAATTGGTTCAGCTCGGCTGCGGCTTTACCCCCACCGATGAACTCGGCCGAATTCGGTGCCAGGCGCAGGACTTCGGGGTTGAGCAACGCGTCATGGATCACTACGTCAGCGCGAGCGAGCAATTCCGCAGCGCGCAGCGTGAGCAAGCCGGCGTCGCCCGGTCCCGCACCGACCAAGTAAACCATGCCTTTTGGCTTCATCGTCGGACACTGTATGCCGGAAGCAGGTGCGCTGCAATCGAACAGCAGACCGGGTTTACATATTGCCGTTCCAGACTACGTTGACTGTGCGATGAGGCTTCTGACAACATTGTTCCCCTCCATACTCCTCATCTCGTCACTTCAATTGAATCCACCACCAACAGCCGGTCTGTGGCGGTCAGCGCGACCGCGTGAGGGCGGTCCTTCAGGCGCGGGCTCTTCCAAGCCGGAGCCGAAGGCGTGAGCCGCTCGGCGTGAAGGTCGAGGTTCGCCACGAGCCGGCCGTCCACCTTCACTTGCGCCTTGCCGAACTGCGGTCCGCGCGGGCTCCACACGGCAAATTGGCGGCCTTCCACGCTCCACTTGACGCGCGCACCCGGGGCCTTCGCGAGCGCGCCCAAGCCGTAGCGGAATTCCGGTCCGCGCGACTCCTGCCAGTCACCCCGGTTGCCCCCCGCCCCGAGGATGGCCTCGCTGTAGAGGAAGTTGATCACCGCCGGCTGCGGCTTGCCTTCAATGGCGAACCGCTCCACCTCCAAATGACTGTGCGGCTCGACGGCGATTCCCAGCACGGACAGGCCGCCAGCACGCCGCGGCGGGAGTTCCCCGGTCCAAAGCTCCCGGTCGTCCACCAACAGGCTCGTTGCCCCGCCGGGCCTGCGGTCCAGCGCCACGGTGGCCATCGGCTCGGTCGGGCGCAAGCCGGAGGCCAGAACGGTCTGCTCGCCGGACCGGCCGAAGCGGATCACCTTCCAGTGCCCCTCGTCCAGTTCCACCGCGTCGCAGCGGCTCAGGGCCAGCGGATGCAGCGTGGCGTCCGACTGCGGCAAATTCGGCCCCAGCACGCCGTCATAATCCACCAGCAACCGCACCGTGCCCCTCAAGCGGAGCCGCGCTTCCAGCCGAAAGCCCGCAAAGGAACGCTGCAGCAATGTCAAGCTCGGCCCTTGATGACCCGACATCACGAAACCGCTCCTCCGCAGCGGCTGATCCCACGGCCGGGCGGCGACGTTCACGGTGCCCATCCCCTTCGGATCGCGGCTGTGAAAGGACACCCGCAGCACCCCGTTCCCGTCCACCCAGCCGGAGAACGTCTGCCCCCACAAACCGTAAGCCTCGTTCTCCACGTCCTCCGCGTGCCAGAGCGAGCCGTTCTGAACCAGTTCCCACGCGCCGGGTTCCGCTGCCCGTTCCAGCGGGGCGCGGAACAGCGCGTTGTAATTGCGATTCAACGCCACCGAAGTCGCCGGCGCATACACGAACCCGCGATGCACGAAGGCTGGATAGAACTCCAGCAGCGGCGGATGGAATTCATCCGACTCGACGTTCCGCAGCAGGATGCGTTCGCCGTAAGGGCCTTCCGGGTTGGGCGCCGTCATGCCGAAGAGCGCCCAACTGCTCGGCGCGTGGTCCATCATGGCGACGATCATCCAATCATGCTTCCGGCGCAGGAGTGTTGCGGCGTAGGTGCGGCGGTATCTCCCCAGCAGCGGCGTCAACTGCCGGTTGAGCGTGATGGGCTGCGGCGCGCGATGGAAGGGCCCTTCCGGCCGCTCCGACCAGGCGTAGCCCAGGCCGCCGAGGAGAGACCAATCCGACTCCACCCAATCATAGACCATGTGGTAGCGGCCATCCGCATAGACGAGGCTGACATCCGGGGTCGAGCCGCCCCGGTCGAACAGCGCTTTGCTCCCTTCCAGCACCACGCCGAGGTTCGCCCAGGATTGGCCGCGGTCGGTCGAGCGCAGCAGGACGCATCGGCAGGGCCGCCCGGCGTAGCCTTCAGGGTAATCGCCGACGTAGATATACCAATTGCCGCTGACCGGGTCGGCAAAGAAGAAGCTGTTGACCGGCCATTCAAACGGCGGCGTCCCGCGGTGCAGCGGATCCTGCGGCGAATGCACAAACGCATCAAAGGACGGCCCGCCATAGACCGGATGCTGCAGCCACGACCCCGCGCGGCGTGAATCCGCATAATCAACGCCCGCCGCGGCCAAACTGCCCGGCGGCAGAAGGGCCAGCAGCGCGCAGCCCGCCCAGGGCACCATCGCGGCACATCTCATGCCGCACGGACTAGCAGTTGCGGGTGCCGAAGACAATCACCGGTTGGCGGGGGATGCATGGGCGAACGGCCCTGCTCGGACGGGGGGGGCTGAGCGCGTATGAGGTGCGGCCAGGAGGGCGTCCGCCGTGCCTTGCAGCAGCCTTGGGCGAGGGCTATTCTCGGGGTAATGGGTGGAGTAGTGTCCCCCACCGGCCGCTCATACCTCCGTAGCCCCACCGTAGCCTCACCGTAGTACCCTCGTTAGCCAACGAGGGTACTACGGTGAGGCTACGGGGAGGCTCCGGCGAGGCTCGCATGCGTCTCCCAAGACTCTTCTCTGGGCCAACGATCGGTCCTGCTGCGGCAAGTGAAACCCCGCGAGTGTGTCTAAATAGTGGACATCGGCCTTCTCCCCCGCACCACCGGAAGTGCCGTCATCCCTGCAACCCGCGTCGTTGGCAGAAGAAGTCAGGGCTCGCGCGGACGTTCACCCTGCCGGATCTGGCCACTGTTGTCTTGTTTCCAGGGCCTCAGGCGCGGAAGCCACCGCCGGACGGATGCGGAATAGGCTACCCACTCATCTCCGAATTGCCGCAGCAGCCGGGGCTCTTCGTGATACAAGACGCGCAGATGTGATGTGAAAGCGCTTGCTCATGGGCCCCCACTTTGACGGACAGCGGCTCCCTTGGCAACTGATTCGGCTCGGACAGGAAGGCGGCGCGGGCCAGCCCGGCCAGTTCCATCGCTTGGTTCGGGGACAGCAGGGTGGATTCAAGCAACCCGTAGCCGCGAAAGCCGGTAGCGCATTTCTCCTTAAACAAAGTAACGCGGGCCGATCCGGCGCCCGAACTCTGGCATGGGGTCGTTGGTGATGCCGCTGCGTTTGTCGGTGCTCACCTGGTATTGGTCAATCACCCATTCGAGGGCAGAGCGGTTGCCGAGACGGTATTCAAAGGTCTCGGGCGGGATGCCGTCGAGGTGAGGAATTCTCTCATTTACCTCAGCGGCCAGCCGCCGTGCCGGTTGATGCTCGCGTCAATCTCGCCCATCAACCGCCGCGTCTCCAGCAGCGCCCAGATGATGCGCTGATATTCCGCTTGCTCCCCGTAACCGAGCGTGCGCCCGATGCGGCACTTGAGCCAGCGTTGCGCGGGCAGGTAGCCGCCAATCGGAAATGTCCACGCCGCTTCCGGCACGCCCTCGACGTATTGCCGGTCGTTGATCCAGACGCGGCCCGGCTCTTTGCCTTGCGGCGGTTGGTAGCGGACTTCCTCGATCACGTTATCCCCCTTCACCGGGTAACTGAGGCCGCACGGTTCGCCTTTGCCGCGCGCGTGGAAGTCCACCAGTTCGCCTCCGAAACCAGCCAGCGTGTGGAACAACTCGAAATCACTCGTGAGCGGCAGGCGGGGAAAATCCGCGCGCAGGAACTCCGCGAACCGCTCGCGATAGGTGGCGCTGTGAAAGACGGCGTAGGCGTAATGGAAAACCAATTCAGGCCCGACCTCGCGTTTGGCGGGGCGGCCCAGACCATCCGGCACGAACCGAACCTTCAGCTTTTCGCAGAAGTCGCGGACAAACTCGGCGCTCAAGTTCGGGCGCCGGCCATTGCCGTGCGCAAACAAATCGCCTTCTGGCAGTTCGCCGTTGGGATAGAGGTAGAGAGGAAAGACGTAATTCTGTTCCTTGGTCTTGGTGGAAATAACACAGCTCTCGGCAACAATTGTGGAGGCGGACGAATGCTGCCAGGGAGGAAACCCGATCTGACGGGGTAACAGCATACAAACATTTTCTCTTCCGTCCACATGCTGTTTGAGTTCACGGCGAGGATAATCCATTGCAGCCTCGTCGAAGTAGCACCATTGAACATCGAACGGCCGGTAAAGGCATCGGATCATCTTCTTCCGCCAATTGGGATCCTCCCGGATTGCCTTACGCGCGTCAGCAAGATTCCAGTCTCGATTATCTCGCAGATCAAACCGCTCACGCAGTTTCTCATCTGAATGCAACAACAGGCGCATGGAGTCGATGCGCTTTTCTAATTCATCCTTGTCGTGCGCGATCGCGAAACCGTCGCGATGTGTTTGAAACCCCAGAACATTCACCGGCATCATCTCCGTCACCTTCCAGCCGCGTTCATATTCTTTGAGCCGCTTTGTGTCTTGTGGGACGAACAGGTAGTGCGGCGTGGCAGGGGCGAGAGTGGTCCACCGAGTACTTTCGATCTGGTTGGCATCAAGCCAATCGTATTTGGGCTGTCGTTGCGCTCTCCACAGATTGCAATGCCGAACTGTGGCGGGAGCTTTCTCTTTCCTTTTTGCGCCCGGATCGGGTGGCAGTTTCACAAAGACTCCGATGGCCACGCCTTGCTGGATATCGAAGACATTCTTGTCCGCTTCGCCGGTGTTGGGAACGGTTTCCTTCTTCTTCGCGTTGCCATGCAGGTCGAGCACGTAAATCTCATTGAAGGTCTGCATGAGATTCTGCCTCATGCCGCGGAACGTCGGGTTGTCAAGATAGCCGTGGTTGGTGATGAAGGCGAGCACGCCCTGGCCGGTTTGCTCGATGCGCCATTGCCCCCAGCGGAGAAACTTCACATAGTCATCCTGCAACCACTTGGGATTCCGTTCACCGAGCGGCTGCCCGTCGCAGAAGTAGTAGTCGCGGACGAGTTTGGAAATCCATTCACCCGTGTTTGCGCTGTGGCCGGAATAAGGCGGATTGCCCAGCACGACGAGCACGGGCTTGTGTTTCTTGACCTCATAGGCGGAGTTGGCTTCCTCGCTCAACGCACGCAAGGGGCCGAGTTGCTCGGTGGAGTGTTCCAAGTCCTCCAGCGTGTTCGTGAGAAAAATGTTCAGGCGCTCGTTGGCCCGCGGTTCGTAGCTCCATTGCTGGCGGAAGAGCGGCTCTTCATCCATCGCCGCGAGCGCGAAGCCGAGCTTGAAATGGGCGACGGCATACGGCGCCATCAGGAGTTCAAACCCAAACAGGCGCGGCAGCAGGTGCTCGTGGACGTAGCTGCCCCACTGGCCGGCGTTCCTCTTGGTCTTGAACTGCGAGCGGATGACCTCGAGTACGGTGTAAAGAAATGTGGCCGTGCCGGTGGCTGGATCGAGAATGAGCACGCGGTGCATCTCGTCCTTGATCTCGCGCTCCCCTTCCTTGCGTGTAACAGTGATCTTCGAGTGGTCGGCCAGCCCGGCTTTGATGCCGAACTTGTCTTTGAGCAGGCGGTCAACGCTCTGGACGATGTAGTTCACCACGGGCTCCGGTGTGTAATAGACGCCGCGCAATTCGCGCAGTTTCGAATCGTAGGCTTGCAGGAAGGTCTCGTAGAAGTGAACGACCGGATCACGGCGGCGACCGTGTTTGCCAAAGTCTTCCATGACCCGCGGCATATCCGCGTGATCGAGCGTCTTAATCAAGTCCTCAACGAACCCGGCAAACGGTTCGTCATCCAGCGCCGTGCCAGTGATCTGCTCGAAGAACGTGCGGAGAAAAGGATTGGTGCGGGGGATGAGTTTCTGGGCCTTTGCGCGGCTGAACCCGGTGCTGCCGCTGCAAGCGCGGGCGCTGAACAAGCCATAGGCGAGCGTCTGCGCAAACATGTCGGCGAACTCATTGACCGCTTCGGCCTCCTTTTTCACGTCGGTATGCGGCGCGAGTTCCGGCAGCAGCGTGGCGGCGAAGGCATTGCGCCAGTCGCGCAGTTGTTGCGAAGCCTGCCGGGTTTGAAACGCGCCGATGATAATGTCGCGAATGACGTGGGTGAGCTTGGCCAAGCGGCGGGCGAGTTCTTCGGCGGAGGCGATGTCCACCGGGCGCTGCGTGAGGAAGGCGAGCAAGAGGCTTTTCGCCCGTTCCATTTCCTCGGCGGAGACTGGTGAGAGTTTGCCGCCGGGTTGTAGCGTCGCGAGGCGGAAGGTTTCGCGCTTCTTGCCATCCACGAACCAGCGGAACTCCAGGTAGTCGGTTAGCAGGAGATTGGGCAGCGAGGCGAGATACCGCTTGAGCTGTTCGCCACGCTCAATCTCACCCAGGTCCGCCCCGAGGTCTTTCGCTTCGATGTAGCCCAGTGAAAGCTGGTCGCGAGCGCGGGAGACGACGTAATCCGGCGCGCCGCAGTCGGAGCGTTTGGGTTCGTTGGTCGCGGTGAGTTTGTCGTCCAGCGCTTCGATCAGTTCCTGGAGCGCGGTGCGGTGCGTGTGTTCGGTGGCGTCGCCTCGCTTGAGCGCGCGCTCCAGCTTGCGGAGATAATTCTGGAGCGGCGAGGGCTTGCTAGCACCGCTGCCATAAGGGGGGGGTTCTTCGTGGAGAAGATCGTCGTCACTCATGTCGGGAGTTGCCGCGCTGCACGTTCGCGGCAGTATGGAACGAAAGGATCTTTGTCAGCAAGCCAAGCGTTCTTACCGGGGAGTTCGGGCACGCGGAGCGGGTGCTGGCGCGGGCGGCGGATTTCCCATTCGGGGACGAGGGTCCAGTCGTGTTGGCGGGCGCAGTGGTCGAGCAGGCCCTGAAAAGCGGAGCGGACGGCGGTTTCGTGGATGACGCCGAGGTCGTCGAACTGGCGCAAGGCGGCGTAGTAATTCTGGACCGGCTTGTGTGTGGCCTTCAGTTCCAGCCTTTGCATGGCCGTGTTCTACACCCCCGGAGGGGTGGACGGCAATGCTGGGTTGAACCCAGGTGGGGGTTAACCTTTCAACTCGGCGGCCAGTAGCTGCCCCAACTCAGCCGCCTCTTTGATGGGCCGTCTTGCCTGGGCGCGGCGCACCGGTCCACTGGCGAAGGAAAGAGCGCGCATCTGGAGTTGGTTACCTATGACCTCGGCGTAGGCCGCTACCGGGCTTTGGCAACCGCCACCCATCGCAGAGAGAAACGCGCGCTCCGCTATGACGCATTGGCGGGTGTTGAAATGGTTGAGCCGTTCGCAAATGGCAGCGATACGCTCGTCGCTCTCGCGCACTTCGATTCCGACAGCGCCCTGGCCGACGCAGGGCAGCATCACATCCGTCTCAAGGACAGTCGCGAGCAAACCGTCCGGGACGGCATCGCCCGCGAGCCGCCCCTCGGGCGTGATGTGGAAGTTGAGGCGGGCCAGCCCGGCGAGCGCCAGCACGGTCGCATCCAGCTCCGCCCGCTCGGCCAGCTTCTGCATCCGGGTCACCACGTTGCCGCGGATGTCCGGCACCTTGAGACCGGGATTGAGCGTCAGCAACTGCGCCTTCCGGCGCGTGCTGCTGGTCGCGACCACCGCGCCCGCCGGCAGGTCCTTCACGGACAGTGCCGACTTGAACCCGCGCCGCGCGGATTGGCCGGGCGTCCATTCGGCCGCAGCTTTGTCCGCTTCGGCGGCGCGAAGGTAATCCGCGTCGCGATAGATCAGCACGTCGCGCACGTCGGCGCGCTTGCCCACGGCGCCGAGCGCGAGTCCCGCGGGCAATTCGGTCGGAAGGTCTTTCAAGCTATGCACGGCCAGATCGGCGCGATGCTTGAGCAGCGCGACCTCCAGTTCCTTGGTGAAGAGACCCTTGGGCAGGCTCTTGCCTTCCTGCGCTAATGAAGCGCTTTGGAGCTTGTCGCCCGTGGTCTTAATGATCTTCAACTCGAAGCTCAGCTTTGGGAAGGCGGCGCGACACTGCGCCAGGACCAGGTGGGCCTGGGCCAGGGCCAGGGCGCTGCCGCGGGTGGCGAGGGTGATGGGGGGGGAGGGCATGGGGGCCTGGTCCGTGTTGCGTGTTGCGTGTCAGGAGGATTTCAGACGCTGGGCCTTATGGGGGCATGGGGACGTTGGTGAGCAAATCGGCAGGGAGGGCTTCTCGGTCCATTTCATAGTCCACAGACTCCTCCTGTAGTTTGTAACCGCGCTCGCTTGGGATGATCGTTAGGAGCAAGCGGATAATCTGGGTCAGGAGCCGCATGCGGTGTAGGGCTACCGGGTCGGTCAACACGTGGCGTGATTGGTAATACCAGTTTCGGGCTTCGCGCGCTGACCCTAACGCATATTCGTAATAACGGGCCTGGTCCTTGCCTGACTGACGGCCATAGCCTTCAGCGATGTTGGCACTGGCGGAGCCAACGGCGCGATAGAGTTGATCGGCCAGGCTGATGGTGCGCTTATCCTGGATCAGCTTCGTCACGTCTGGCCACGCCAGGTCGCCAGCGAACACGCTCAGCCGATAAACTTCCATCCGCCACAGGGGGTCTCCCTTCAACTCCTGCGGTACTGTCTCCATCCATTCTGTAAACGTCATACTTGTCCCTTCACGCCCCACGCCCCACGCAACACGCAACGCGCACCACTGATTCACTCGCCCCCAAACGCCGGCCTCACGGCCCCACTCGGCACCCGCCCGCCGGTGTGCGCCAGCAGCGCTTGGGCCTTTTCGCGGATAATCTGTTCGCAACGCGCCACTTCCTCGTGGCGCTGTTTAAGGTAGTCGTCGGCGATGGCTTGGAGGTCATCAATGTTATACAGATAAACGTTGTCGAGGAAGTTGACTTCCGGCTCGATGTCGCGGGGCACGGCGATGTCAATGAGCAGCAGCGGGCGGTTGCGGCGCAGTTTCATCAGCGGCCCAAGCCGGGCGCGGTCGAGAACATAATCCGGCGCGGAGGTGCTGCTGATGACGATGTCAACGCTTTCGAATTCTCCGGCCCAGTCCTCGAAGGGCACGGCGCGACCGCCCAAGGCCTGGGCCAGCGCGACGGCCCTGTCCTGCGAGCGATTGGTGACCAGGATGCTGCGCGCCCCGCGCGAAAGCAGGGCGCGGGCGGTCTTCTCGCTGGTGTCGCCCGCGCCGATGACCAACACGTTGCGGTCGCTGAGGCGGCTGAAGATCTTCTCGGCCAGTTCGACGGCGACCGACCCGACGGACACGCTGCCGCGCTGGATATTGGTTTCCGTACGGATGTGCTTGGCGACGTTGAACGCGCGCTGAAACGCCTTGTTGAGCCGGCTGCCAGTATGGCCGTTCTGGAGCGCGAGGTCGTAGGCCTTTTTGAGCTGGCCAAGGATTTCGGTCTCACCGAGCACCATGGAGTCCAAACCAGCGGCGACCTTGAAGAGGTGATGCACACTTTGCGGCTCGCTCAGGGTGTAAACCTCATCCGTGAGCGGATCACGATAGTCGTGGCAGGTGACCAGAAAATCCTGGAGGGCGGAGAATGCCGCGGGTGGTTCCCGCTGGGTAAAGGCATAAATCTCGACGCGGTTGCAGGTGGAGAGAATGACCGCTTCCTCGGCGGCACCCGAGTCCCGGAGCGATTGGAGCGCGGCCGGCAGGCGCGCCTCCTCAAAGGCAAACCGCTCCCGTATCGTGACCGGCGAGGAATGATGGCTCAGACCCAGGACGACGAGGGGCATTTTAGCTCCATATCATGGGTTATGCAGCGGAGAGAGGACGTTCGTGCCCCAGAACGTCAGCAGCACGAACACGAAGCTGCCGATGGCGCTCAGGGCAAAGCGGCGTCCGCCCTGTGCAAACCGCCAGCGCATGATAATGAGCGCCAGGTACAGCAGCCATACCCCGATGGACCAAACGATCTTGGGATCACCACGGTATATCTGAGGGTTCACAACATGGGTCAGGTCAACTACGCCCGACAGCAAGCCGAGGGTCAGCAAGATGAAGCCGCTGGCCAGCAGCCGCCCGGCTGCCGTTTCGAGACGCTGGATGGGCGGCATGAGCGAGAAGATGGCTTGCAGCTTGTGAAACTTCAGGTTGCGTTCCTGGGTCAAGTACATCAGCGCCGCCACCGCGCTTAGCCCAAAGGCGCCGTACGAAAGCGACATCAGCGCGGCATGCACACTCGTCCAAGTGGCCGGCAATTCGGGGCGCTTGCCATGCAGTCCATCCAGGTTCGGCATTAAGGCGAACACCCCGATGGCAAACAGGACCGGTGAGGCAAAGGCGCCCAGAAACCGCAGCCGCGCCCATAGCCCGACGACGAGATAGACCGCTACGATGGTCCACATGACGAAGATGGTGGCTTCGTAGAGATTGGTGACCGGGCAACGATCCAGGCGAAACCCCCGTAGCAGCATCGCCGCAGTGTGGAAGCCGAACCCCAGCAGCAACAATGCGTAGTTGACGTGGTCGTCCCGGCGGAACCCGTTCCGCCACAGGAAGATCGAGTAAATCATGCTCAGCCCGTAAACGACTACGGCAAACAGGAAGCAATGTCGGTCAGTGAACCAAGCCACGAAAGGAGGTTAATCCCTCACCGGGCGGGCGCAAGTGGCATTTGGGGGGATGACAGGCTTATGGCCTCCACGGGCGCAAGGAGGGGATGCGCGAGCGCGCCGGGGTGTTCGCCGTCTTACGGCGCCGGCACGATTTTCACGCCGAAGTTGCTGCGCAGGAACGTCTGCATCTGGCTGATCCCGTTGTGGGTATTGTCCATGTAGCCGGCGGCGCTGCCGCTTATGAAGGCCGCGGAGGCTGAGGTGCCGGTCACGACGTACGCCTGGTTGCCAAAATAGACGACGCTGGTGCCAGGCGCGCCGAGCGAGATGAAACTGCCGCGGTTGGCGTAGCTGGCGAGCTGGCCCTGGTCCACCGCGGTCACGGCCAGGACCCCCGGATAGGCCGCCGGATAAAAGGGTGTAGTGACGGGTTGATTGCCCGCTGCGGCGATAAACGCAATGTTCTTCGAACTGGCGTCCTGGATCACACTGTCGAGAAAGGGGCTGTCCCCCGAGCTGCCAAGGCTGAGATTGATGACGGTCGCCCCGTTATTCACGGCCTGCGCAATGCCATTCGCCACGTCGAAGGTCGTGGTAGAGGCATTCGGGCCATAAACATCCACGGGCAGGATCTGGACGGAGGAACTGCCCTGGGTCATCGTGGCGATGCTGCGGAGAATGGTCTCCGCCATCGAAGTGCCGTGCGTGGGGTTATTTGGATCCGGTTGCGCGTCGCCCGCGACGGAGATGGCCTTAAGCAGAAAGCTGTCCAAGCCGTTGCCCAGCGGTTGGAGGGCGGTATCCACGAGGCCCACGATGACGCGACCGTCGCTGGGAGGGGGCTTGAGCTGCAACTGCGGGGGCGGCGGCAGGTTCGCCGCTTGCGCCGTGACCGGGGCTGGTGGCCGGTCCATGGAGAAGTTACTGTCCACGGAGGCGACATCCGCATTCGCCGCGAGCTGCTCCCGCGCGGTGTCCGCGGCTGCCTGGTCCTGGAACTGGAGCCGATAGGCGTTGAGGCTGTCAATGCGGCCGATGACCTTGGCCCCGAGCGAGCGCGCCAGGTCGTCAATCTTCGCCCCCGGCTTGAGCCGCACAATCAGCTCGTTCGGAATCGGCTTGCCCCCGGAGCGTGACGCCGCGGCGTCGAGGGGACTGACGAGCTGCGTCGCATTCTTCATCGCAGTGCGGAAGACAAAGAGCCTTGGGCTGGCGTTGGTTGCGGGAACCAAAGCGAAGCTCAGATCGCCCAGCAACAAATGCAGCGCCTCGCCCGGGGGAAGGTCGCTGAACTTGGCGGAAACACTGCGGCCGGTATCCGGCTCGACAAAGACGTGCCAGCCGGTGACGGACGCGATCTGCTCCAAAAGCGGGATGAGCTTGCCGGACTTGATGTCCGCGCTGACGCGATTGCGGTTGGTCTCCCAGTTGAGGGTGTCGGCGGCCCAGACAGGCGCCGCGGCCAGCAATGCGATGGCGAAGAAGGACAAGGCGAGAGCACGCCCGACCGCGCTCGGGGCGCAGAGCACCGCTCTGCGCCGGGCGCACGCTTGGACGCCTCGGAGAGCGATGCTCGGCGCCCCGGGCTCAACACACTGCTGGATGAAGTTCGTCATGCTTGCCTAATCAGACTCGATTCAGCGGCTCACCATTCAAAACGCCGCGTTCTGGGTGCTCAATATACACTCATTGGGACATGCGCACACGGTAAAAGCGCTGCGGCACGACGGCGTTGGTGTCGGTCCATTGTGCGGCCGAGTTGGAGGGTGTCACGGAGGCGGCAGTCTGGAAAGCTGCGCCCGGGCTCGTGGTGCTCAGGATGTCGTAACCCCGCCCGGCAGCCGCGGGCCAGGCCAGCCTGGGCGGCGGGGCGGCGATGGAAACTGCGAAGGGGGAATCCGCGCCGACCAGGCGGATCCACTTGGTTTCGGTGCGATACTGTTGGCCGCTGCTCGCGGTGACAATGGCGTAGAATGGATGCAAACCCAGGCCCAAGCTGGTGCCGGGGACCGCGAAGACCGTGCTCGATTGGTTCAGGACGTTAGTCAGCGAGCCGCCGGTGCTGAAAAGCTCGATCCTGGCAATGTTGTTTGTGTTGGCGACAACGGCGAACTGGAGCGTCGCTTCGAGCGCGGTGTTGGTATCGCCCACCAGCGTGGTGAATACAGCGGCGAGCGCAGTGTTCTGGATGCGCACAGTCTGCGCCATGTGTTTCTGCGTGCGGACGTGGCTGCCCTCGTAAGCGACCGCGGTCAGCTCGTGATAGCCATCCGCCAGGGCCGTGGTGTAGAAAGCGAAAGTGAGCGGGAGGTTGGTGACCCCCGCCGTGAGGTAGAGGTGATTGCGCGGCTCCAAATCCGGGAGGTTCTGGGTAAGCGCCAGAGTGCCGGCAGGCTGGATGCTGAATCGGGGCGAACTGGAAAACGCAGCCTGGACTTGCGCCGCGTCCCAGCCGATGGACCGCGCGCGCAGGTTGAACTGCGGATTGGGCTGGCCGGTAAGCGGATTGGAGCCGATAAAGTCCTCAGCCGCGACGCCGTCGCTGCCTTCCAGGTCGGCGTTGGTGTTCACCATGTTGAGCAACCCCTGCGTGAAATCCGCTAGCGAGATGCCGCCAGTGGTGTTGGTGACGGCGACCGACACCACCGCGCCGTTGGTCTTCGTAACAGTAAGTTGCAGGTAATCTCCGACTGCCGGCGCGCTGCCTGAGTTGGTGTAACCACGGACCCCGTAGGCGAGAGTATCGAGAAAGGCGCCGGCACTGGCATTCAGGCACGAGGTCAGCCCTGCGGCCGAGCCGACGGAGTTGCTGACCGAGACTGTGACCTGCGCGCCCAACCGGGTGCGGTCCAGCGAGCGCAGCTCGATGCGGTCGCCATAGGCCACGGCCTGGGCTTTGGTAGCGTTGCTGTAGGCCGTCTGATTCAGGCGCAGCGCGAGATTGGAGGCGACGGACAGGATGGTCGCCCCGGCGGGCACCGTGTAATTAGTGGGATACCCGTTCAGGGTCACGTAAAGGACATTGTTGTTCTGGGGCGGGATGTTCGTGAGCGTCTGAAGGAACGTGCCGTCCACGAACAAATCCACCTGCTGCACCGGGTGAATCTCATCCGCGGCATTGATCTGGAGCGAGAGATTGGTGATGCCGCCCAGGAGGGCGTTGGGGGGCAGGCCGGCCCAGGCCCCGGCTAGGGCCAAGGCGAACGGCGCCGACAGCGGCTCGCCCACGAGCAGGCCCTGATACGGGTTGGTCACGCTTTGGTAGTAACATTCGGCCATGCTGAACCCACGGGCCTGGTAGAAGTAGTTCTGCGGCGACGGAAACTTGGGCAGGTAGTCGCACGGCTCGATGACCGTGCCGTAGCAGCCCATGACGCCGTAACCGAGCAGCATCAGCAGGTTGATCTGGCCGCTGTTCTCGAACAGCGTTCCGCTCCAGGAGGTCAGGATGTCCGCCAGGCCCCCGGGCACAAACGTGCTGTTCCCGAAGACGTAGGGGTTGCCCCAGCCGCTTTCCAAACCGAGGATTGGGCCGAACGAGTAAGGCGGGTCGGCGGTGATGCGTTGCACCGAGCAATTGCCGAGCAGCCGCGTATTGAAAACCGCGTTGTCGAACAGCTCATAGCGGAGGTTGCGAAACACATCCGAACTCTTGGCCAGATAGACCGTTTGCGTGGGAAAGGTGCCATCGCCGGCCACCGCCTCGTCAATGACCAGCTCCGCCTCGTCCAGGTTGCTCGAGGTCAACATGACCGCCAGGAAGTTGGTCCGGCTGCTGCCGGGGGCGACCGACCGGAAGATACACTCGCTCCCGGCGTAGGCATTGGAGCTGGCGTCCGGCAGGGAACAGGACCCGGGGATGATCTGCGGCGGGTAATCGGCCTTGAAGCCATAGAACAGGGCGGAGGTGGTGCTGTTAGTGCCGCTGACCCCCAGCGCGCCTCCGTTTTCGACCCGGTAGGGGAAATCCATGGACAACAGCACGTAGTCAATCTGGGTCCTCAACTGCCGCGCCGTCAGCATCGCCAGCAGGGGATTGAGTACGACGGACTGGAAATCGGATGTCTGCCAGGAAACGTTCCCGCCCGTCCAGCTCGTGCGCAGCACATTCTGCGGCGGCACCTGCCGCTTCTCGCAATAGTAGTTCCCCAACTGGACCGAGTTCGTGCTGTTTTGGTTGACGACGACAACGACATTCAAGCCGCTCCCACCGGCCCAAAGTCGGTCGGCAATAGCGCAAAACAGGAGAAAGCTGACCAGCCGGCGCCAGCGCGTGCTCATGACTAATCCTGACACGCGGCCGGGAATCAGTAAAGCAAGACCGGCGTACTCGTTCCCCCCTCAAGCACGCGCTATAATTGTCTTGCCCCGCAAGCCCGTCTTGCCGCAAAATCAAACAAAAGCAGGCAGCCTCATGCCTCAGGGCCAGTCCGCCACGATGGCCGCCGGCCCCGAAGCCGCCAGTCTGCCAAGCCGTCCAGCCCCCTGGCTTCAGGGCGCTGACAATATGATGATACTCGACATACCAAAGAGTGGCAGGTGCGGCGACTTCGTCTTCTACATGAGACGCAAGACCCTGTGCCGGCGACGGTATGTCGTTCCCAGAAACGTGCGCACCGCCCCACAGCGGCGCATGCGGCGAGCCTTCGGCGCCATCGCCAAGGCCTGGCGCGAGCGGTTGACCGAGGAGCAGCGGCAGGCCTGGGTCGCTTCGGCGGCCAGGGTCAAGAGCCGGCCCCGCCTGTGGCAATCAGGTCCGCTGTTCGGCGAGCTGCACTTCGAGGGAATTAACAGCGCCCGTGCCCGGATTGGCCGCGAGATGCTCTTTTGGCCGCCCGAGCGCGTGGTGTTCGGCCCCAACCCGGTCGCAGAGCTTACTCTCACTCGCGTCAACGGCCGGCTAAGACTGCGGCTGCGGCTTTCCGGACCAGTGACTGAGGACATCATGGTCTTTGGCCAGGCACCTTGCAGCGCAGGCTGGAAGAAGTGGCGCCACGGCGCCTGCCTGGGCCTGCTCCCGGCCCCTCAGGCAGGCGAGAGCGACATCACCGACCTTTATGTGCAGAGGTACGGCCTCCCCGAGCCCGGCAAGAAGGTCTTCATCCGCACACGCCAGCAGAAGGACGGTTGGGAGGGCCGCGACCACGACCTCAGCCAGGTAGTCCCCGCCCCTCTGCTGCACAACCGCGCAGGACTGGACCTCCCGCAGATCCATCGTGCAAGTCCTTCAATCTCAGTGAGTTGCGCCATGCACAAGGGAGCGGTTCCCAAGCAATACCGGATCACCTCCCAAGCAACACCAGTGCGGCGCCGTCGCGGGACCCTATGTCCGAGAGGCGTTTGCCCGCTTGGGCGGCTCTGGCGCGCTGGACTGCGGGCCGAAACCCGCCGGAAAAGTCACTGCCTCTACCTGTGGCGCGGCAGTTAACGGCAAGTGAATCCACGTTTATCCTCGGGCCTGTGATGGGTGTTATCCGCAAGGCAGGGGACATGTGCTCCGGCGGCTGGGGCCAGGCAGAAAGGGGTCGCCGAGCGCAACGGGCGTTTTGCACGACGTTGTGTTTGCACGAGCAAAGCTGGAGGCGCAAGTGTCAGTCGGATAGGAACAAAGGGCCTGCTCCGACTTTGTCTTTCCACCGATGACTTTGTCCCAAATATACTGTTAGCGCATCACGTATGAAGACGAAGCTCCCTGACTTCACTGATAAATTGGTCTCGGTTGGTCTCCACGGTCAGGATGAAGGTCGGCCCCTCCTGCATCCACGTTGGGAGTTACAGGGCGGCAGATTATTCCTCGTCGGCACGGTGCCGCATGGCGGTTCGAGCGGCGACTGGTACGAGGGCCTTACGAACGCGGTAGCTTGGGACGAGGTTACCGACTATCTGGTTTTTGACTCCGAGGGGCACTACAATCAGAGGCTCGCGGTGTATGAGCGCAGGAAACGGAAACGCTAACCCGGCGAGTGCGGTGGACGGCGGGATTCCGCTTCAGGCCAATTCCGGGCGCTCTTGGCCCGCCGCCACTGACTCGCATCGTTAGCGAAGTGTTCACCCGATGATCAGTAAACCAACGACTGTTCAAGCTAGGATTCACATGGCAGCATGTTCCACACTGCTCCTGCTCAGTGCGCTATGGGCTGCGGGCCAAGGGACCTTTCAAAACCTCGACTTCGAGCAGGCTAGAATACCGCCTACACCGATTGGCGGATCTGGCACATCGGTGGACCCAACGCTAGCGTTTCCGGGCTGGACTGTAGGTGGTGGAGGCAATTACCTGTATGTGTTGTATAACAACCTGACGCTGGGGGCGCCAGCCATAATTCTGATGGGGCCAAATTTCCCTAATGGTCCAGGTTACACCCCGCTCCAAGGCTCATATTCGGTGGTAATGTATTACGATAATCCGAGTATCGTGCCACCTCCAACACTTAGTCAGACTGCTCTAATTCCTGCTACCGCACGGTCTCTAAGCTTCTTGGTCGGCGCCGATATAGGCGGAGCAGTGGAAATTAATGGAGTAAATATCCCACTTGTCCCGGCTCCTGGCGGGCGGTTCGCCGGGGACATTTCGGCCTACGCGGGCAGTGTGGCACAACTCACTTTTACCATCTCCACCACCACGACGGGGGACACAGGAATGTATTTTGATGACATCCAGTTCTCCAGCCAGCCGATCCCTGAACCGGGCATCTTGAGCTTGGCTGGTCTAGCCGTTCTGCTGGCCTGCGCCGCTAACTTCTGCTTCAGCGGACGCGCCATAGACGATTCAGTTGCATCCCCACGGCACTGGCGGCGCGCCGCTGAGCGTTTTCGTTGGGCCATGAGAGCTTGCTCGACATACTGTATCCTTCTCGCGGTGGCGGCCCATCCTGCGGGGTCTCGGCTGGTTTGCGCTGCGTTTGCGCCCTGGTTGCATTTCGAACGTGATGGGTATGGGCCGCCCTGGCGCGCAGTTGACCGGTTTGTGGACGTCGAGCATCATTGTTGCCGGCCAGGTCCGGCTCGGGCGGGCGTGGCTGTTAGGCCATGGTTCATCTCATGTCTCGAAATCGTCGAATGGCCGAACTGGGCTCTCCCGCTGTTCACGGGGATGGTCGGCGCGATAGTCCTGCTCTATGTGCTAGAATGCCGGTGATTCGCAGAAAAAGTTGATGCCCGTTTGCCAATCTGCACCCGTTGCCCAGCAATTCTCATTATGGGGATGGGTCGCAGGGTAGGGCGCGTCACTCCGTGCGCGCCGTTCGCTCGCAGGCGCCCCAGGACTGGCGCGCACGGAGTGACGCGCCCTACCAACCTGACAAAATGAGAATTGCTGCCCGTTGCCGGGGACCCCTTGACGGGGGTCAGAAGAAGTGTAGGTTCTGTGTTGGCGCAATCAAAGAGACCTGTTTTTTACCCGGCGCTGGCCTTGGCGTGAGAGCGTGGGTGTGACGCGCACCCGCCATGCAACAAGTGCGATACCCAAGTGCATCGCAGGTGGTCTTTTGAGAACGCTTATGTCACTGACCAACAGTCAAAATATGAATACAAACCTCAACACTACAGCTAAATCAGAATTCAATCCATTCCGTGATAAAGCATCCCTGGCCCTGGCGGCTCTACTGCTCTTGCCAGCGACGGCCGGCCTGGCCGACTCGTACTGGCAAGGCGGCACTAGCGATTTCAACAATCCGGCGTCGTGGAGCCTGGGCGTCGTTCCGACCGCCGGACCGGCTGCGAGCCAAAACGCGGACAACGACAGCGGCTCGAATAACGTAGTTCTGATCAAAGCGGGCGATCCGGTATGGAATCCCTGGGACATTCGCGCCGGCGACGGGGCGAACGCATCGGGCTCGTACCTGCAAACCGGCGACACCATTAACGTGGGCGGATGGTTTCGTTTGGCCGACAGCGCTGGATCGGCTGGGTACTACACATTGAGCAACGGTGTGCTTAACTGTGCCCTGCAATTTCACGTCGGCGAATATGGAACCGGCGTCTTCGAGATGGACGGCGGCACGTTGACTGTCGCGCAAACCCCGCTTTGCATGGGTGACGGCGACTTCGGCCCCAGCCCGACGGGCACTCTGCTAATGAGAGGCGGCACGATCAATACGGCAACCGGAGTTGAGCTCTGGCTCGGCGAAGGCCACAACAACACCATCGGCGGCACGGGAACCATGATCATGACGGGCGGGGCGGTGAATATTGGCAGTTGGTTCGCCATCGGCCGCTTTGGCGGCATTGGCGACCTGGAGCTTTCCGGTGGGTCTATCACCATGTCGCCGGGCAACCCCGGCAATATAACGGTGGCCACAGTGCCCAGCACCGGCGTAGTCAATCAGAGCGGTGGCGCAATTACTAACACGGTCTCCCAAACGTGGATTGCGGAAAGCGCCGTTGGCACTTGGAACCTGAACGGAGGCGTGGATATGTTCGGAGTGGTTCATCTGACTCAAAACGGTCCCGCTACGGGCACGTTCAATCTCAACGGGGGTGACCTGATTGCAAGCGAAGTGACCGACAATGGCGGCAACGGCAGTTTTTACTTTAATGGCGGCACCTTGCATGCGAGCGGAGCTTCCCCTAACCTGATGCACAATCTGAATGTGGGCGCCTACTTGTCGGCGGGTGGCGCGATCATTGATTCCGCGGGTTTTGATGCCACCATCAGTCAGTCGCTGGCTGATAATGGGGGCGGCGGCTTGACCAAGATTGGCGGCGGCACCCTCACGCTTTCCGGAGTGAACACGTACACGGGGCCGACCCACGTCAGCGCGGGCACACTGGCCATCACCACGGCGAGCGTTGCCAGCGGGACGTATTCCGTGGCAGATGGAGCGGCCTTCAGTCTGGCGGTAACGGTGGCCGATGGGCAATTCAACGCAGCATCTCTCACGCTGGGAAGCACCACTGGAGCGGCCTTGGGTTTTGATCTCGGTTCGTTCGGCAATCCGACCACCGTTCCCCTGAATGTCACGGGCAATCTCGCGGTCAACGGCACCGCCGTGATTAACGTCGCCGACAGCTTGCCTCAGTTGGGACAGTTTCCTCTCCTCAAGTACGCGACCATGTCCGGCTCCGGCACCTTCAAGTTAGGAACCGTCCCAGCCGGCGTCTTTGCGGCCCTAGTCAATAATTCCGCTAACAACTCGATTGACCTCAACATTACCAATGTCGTTTGGGACATCTGGAACGGGCTGGCGGGCGGGACTTGGGATAATCATGTGACCACGAACTGGACCAGCCTTTTGACTGGCCTGCCCGCGTTTTATGCCGATGGCGGTGCGGTGATCTTCGACGACACCGCCCTGGGTACCACCGTGGTGAACCTCACGACGACCGTCGAGCCTGGTTCCATCGCCATCCAGAACAGCACCCTCGACTACACGATCGTGGGCAACGGCAGGATCAATGGCAGCATCGGCCTCAATAAACAGGGCGCAGCCCTCTTCACAATGGGTATCACGAACGGCTTCACCGGCCCGGTGGTCCTGTCCGGCGGCACGCTGGTGGTCAGCAACCTTGCCAATGGCGGCGTCGCCAGCGCGATTGGCGCCTCCTCGGCCAGTCCCACTAACCTCGTGCTCAATGGCGGCGCGTTGAGCTATGCGGGGCCCAATGTCACGATCAATCGCGGCTATGATCTGCTTTACAACTACGGCAGCAACGCGTTGGTGCTCAACGATTCTTTGGATTTGCAGGGCAATCTGACCGTGACCGGCCCGGCGACCGCCGCCTCGGGGACCAGTTTCGTCAAGTCCGGTCCAGGCACCTTGACGTATGCCGGGTCGGTCACCAACCAGCTCTCAGGTGGCAATGACCCGGGCTACCAGATTGTGGCGGGCACCGTCGTCTTTGACGGATCGAGCGGCGGGCAAGTCAACCACAGCCAGTCGGAGTTTTGGGTTGGCGACACGCCTAACAGCGGGGCAGCTATCGTCTTGACCAACACTACCTTGACCGTGGATAGCTGGCTGGCGCTGGGCCGCGGCAATGGCAACAGCGGGTTCGTCACCACCGGCAACCTCTATAACTCCACTCTCAATTGCGGTAACCTCTCGTTGGGCTACTGGAATGGAAGACCCAATCTCGCGACGCAGGTCTTGACCTTGACCAACTCGACGCTGATTGACAACGGGGCGTTTAACCTTTCCGAAAGCGCCGGCTCCAGCGGCACGATTAATCTTAATGGAAAGTCGATTCTGACAGACGTCGGGCCGTTTCTGCTGGGCTTGTCGTCGGGAGCGACCGGCACCCTGGTCATGGCCAACTCCAGCATTATCACCAACACCCTGTGGGCTTCCGTCGGGGCGAACGGCGTCGGCACCCTGGTGATGAAGGACAATGCGTTCCTGGCCGAGGGTTCCGATTTCAACTTTGGCGACTATGGCGCCGCCGGCACGATTGGTAACTTAATCATTCAGGACAACGCGCAGGTGATCCTCATCGGCATTGGCAATGGGGTTTATGTCGGCAAGACGGCCTCCTCCATCGGAACCGTGACGCAGACGGGTGGCACGATCAACTCCCTCACCGCCGGCGTCTTCCAGTTGGGTCAACAAGCCGGGAGCGTGGGCACCTGGCTACAAAGCGGCGGTACTAACTACGCGGGCGGTTGGGTTTCCATCGGGCGCGGCGCCAATTCCGGCGACACGACTCCGACTGGGCTGCTGGTTGTTTCCGGCGGTCTTTTTGACCAAGCCAGCGCCGGCAACGGGTTGATTGTCGGCGAACAGGGCACCGGCACCCTGACTATCACCAACCAGGGCGTCGTCATCTCCGCGGCTGACACTACTGGTATTGGTGTCGCGATCGGTTGGAATCAGGGCATAGGCACCCTGAACCTCGATACCGGTGGCACGCTGGTCGCCAACTACGTGCAGAACGGGAGTGGCAGCAGCACGTTCAACTTCAACGGCGGCGTTCTCCGGGCCGGTCCCTCCGCCCGGCTTAACTTCATGGGGGGCCTCACCGCGGCGAATGTGATGGCCGGCGCGACGATTGATACCGCCGGCAACACGGTTCATATCGCCCAAGCCCTGCTCGACGGCGGTATGGGGGGCGGCTTGACCAAGATCGGCACGGGCACGCTCCTGCTCGATGGCGCCAATACCTACTCTGGCACAACGACCGTCAGCGCCGGCACGTTGGGCGGCATCGGCACTCTCGCCGGCCCGTTCGTGGTGCAGTCCGGCGGCACGCTCTCAATCGGGCCTTCCGTCGGCATTCTCACCGTCAACAACACGGTAAACCTCGCCGCCGGCAGCACGACCGTCATGAAGTTGATCAAGATGGCTGGCGTCAGCGCCAGCGACCAGGTGTTGGGCGTCACCTCGATGACTTACGGCGGCACGCTGGTATTGACGAACCTGGCGGGGACCCTGGCCACGAACGACTCCTTCCGGCTCTTTGTCGCCGGTTCTTACCATGGTGCCTTCGCCAATGTGGTGTCCGAAACCCCCGGCCAGATCGTCACCTGGGACCTCAGTCAACTGGCCGTCAGTGGCACGGTTAAAGTGGCGACGGTGGCGCCGAGCCAGGTGACCATTACGTCTGTGGTAAGCGGCACTAACCTCACCCTGAGCTGGCCCGCAGGCCAGACGGGCGCCAATCTGCAGGAGCAGATCAATCCCTTGACGGTTGGCCTTAGCACGAACTGGGTGACTGTGCCCGGTTCGAGCACCACCAACCAGATGACTTTCCCCATTGTCTCGACGAACGGCACCGTGTTCTTCCGCCTGGTCTATTGACCAGGTTTGGTAGAGACCAAACTTACCACGTGGCGGACAAAGCGTGCGGTTGACGCAACTGCATCTTTGTCCGCCATGTCCGGCTGCCTCAAAAACCAGGCGTCTGGGAAAGGCGGTAGAAGCGAGCGGGGAGGTTAGTCGCTTCGTCGTACCTGAACTGGAAGGGCGCGGCGGCTGGGAGGTTGGTGCTGAAGATGCTCACCCAGGAAGTGAGGTTGGTTGAAGCGTAGATCTGGCAGGCCAGGACCGGAGCGGCCACGCAGCCGAGCGACACCGAGTGGTCGGTGATGACCACATTCATGAGCGCGGGCGGGGCCGCAAACGTCTGCCGCACCCGGTAAAAGCGCAGGGGAAGGTTTACAGCGTCGCTATCGGTGAACTGCAGCAGCGGCGTGTTGGTGGAGACGTTGTTGGTGGTCAGCACCGGCTGCCAGTGGCTGAGGTCCCCCGAAGCCAGGACCTGGCAGGTAAACCCCGGGGCAAATGTAAGCTCGGAGGCGCCGTTGGCGGTTTGAGCGAGCGCGAGCGACGGGAACGCCATGAAATCCGGGAGGCTGGTGTTGGACAGGACGACCAGCGACTGAGCGGAGGGAGCAAACGCATAGCCGCCCAAAGAAGGAACTACCAGCACGTTCGTGCCCTCCGACAGGTTGAGGTTCGTGTAATACCCGCCGGCGCCCGTGAAGCTGATGCTCGTTCCCGCCGATACCTTGACACCGGGCAGCCCGCTGGCGCCCTGGACCACCCGTCCGCTCAAGCTCGCGACCTGAAAGGCGGCAAAGTTCACCCCATTAGAATCGGCTGAGGAAAGAGTCACATAATTCGTCGCCGGGTTGAATTGGAAATTCAACGCGGAAGCCGTAACAGCGTAAACCCCCGGGCAGAGATAGGGGAAGATGTAGTTACCGGAAGCATCGGTCACGTTCGTTTGGCCCGCGGCGACGACCACTACATTGCTCAAGCCAACGCCATTATAGGTGGTCACCTGGCCCCCAATGGAGAACGCGCCGCCGCCGGACACGGCAAAGTCAAGGCTATCGTCACTGGGCCCGACCGTCGTGGTCCACGACAGCGGGTAGAACTGGAAGCAGGCATTGGACAGTGTGACCGAGTAGGCGCCCGGGCAAAGATTCGAGATGCCGTATGCGCCCGTGGAGGTGATCAAGACGCTGGTGCCGCTGGGCCCAGCGATGCTCACCGCGACCTGCGGCCCAGGTGGCATCCCGGCCACGGTCCCGCTGATGTGGTATTGGCCCGGAGTAGCGACGAAGTTCACTCCGTTGGTGGTTTGGGCGGACCCAAGCGCGACGGTCAGAGAGGGGATATTGAAGCAAAAATTGGTTAGGGACGGAGTAACGGTGTATGTGCCCGGGCAAAGGCTTGAGAACGCGTAGTTGCCGTTGGCATCGGTCAGGGCCGTCCCGGCTCCCGTGGTGATAACCAGCACGTTGCTCAGGCCGCTCACGCCGTCGGTGATCTGTCCGCGAATCCGGGAGAGATTGTTACTGAAGGTGTTGAAGTTCACCTCGCTGGCATTCGGTCCCAGCGTCACCGGCACAGAGGCGGGATTGAAGAGCCGGCAGCCTTGGCCGGGGATGACGGTGTAGCTTCCAGGGCAAAGGCCAGACAGGACATAGTTGCCGCTGGGGTCGGTGTTGGTCGTTTGGTTGCCGGCCTGCACAGTTATATTGCTGACGCCGGCGCCGCTCTCCGTGATGCGACCGCTGAGGGTGTAAACCTGCGCCGAAGCCCCGAAGTCCACCCCATTCACGTCGCCGGGTCCTACCGATGCCATGCGCGAGGTGGGAGCGATCACGTAGCAGCTTGCCGACGGCGTGACGGTATAGGACCCAGAACAGAGGTTGGAGAACACGTACAAGCCGGTGGTATCAGTCAACGTCACATTGGTTCCGCCGGCGCTCACCATTATGCCGCTCACGCCCGCTGTGCCATTGGTGAGGTGCCCGCTGATCCTGTAGGCGTCGGGCAGCGCGACGAAATCCACCCCGCTAGCGTTGGGCCCCAGCGTTGCCAACCGAGAGGGCAGGTTGAGATGATTACAACCCGGCACCGCGGGAGTCACCTGATAGATACCGGCCTGGAGCCCGCCCAGCAAGTAGCTCCCATCGGCCCCGGTGGTGACATTCGTCACAATGGGACCTGTTATCGCCACGCTGATCCCGCCTAATCCCGGGCCATTCGTGCCCTGAGTGATTTGCCCACCGATGCTGAAGATCTGGACGGCTGTGAAGTTGACCGCGTTGGCGTCGGGGGGCACGAGGATCGAGTTGGTGGGCGGCAGAAATTGATAGCCTGGCAAGGAGGGCACGACGAAATAGAACCCGGCACAGAGATTGGAAACTCCATAAACACCGGCGCCGCTGGTTACTGTGGTGGTGCCATTTGAGCCGCTGACAGTTAGGGCAACCCCGGCAGGGCCGTTACTGATTACCCCACTGACGCTGTGGAAGTCGTTGGTCGCGAAGAAAGTCAAGCCAGTGACGTTCGCTAGCTCGACGCTGACGTTTGTGCTTGCGGGGCTGAAGAAGTAACACGGCAGCGAGGGCACGACTGTGTACAAGGTGTTCGAGTCCAGGCCGAGAATAACGAACTGGCCGTTGTCATCAGTGTTAGTGGAGCTGGCGAAAACCGAGTTTGTGACCTGGATTAGAACGCCCGGCAACGGGTTGGTGCCGGTCACGTCAAACACCTGGCCGCTCATCGTGAAGGGATAGACGGCTAGCACGGCTGTCAGGCTGGTTACGGAGCCGTAGTTGTCGGTAAGGACCACATCGTAATCCCCAGTGTTAGTCGCCTGAGCGTTGCTTAGGGTATAAGCCGACAAGGTAGCGCCGGAGATGTCAGTCCCGTTGAAACACCACTGGTAAGTCAGTGAGTCGCCAAAGGCGTAAACCGTGAACGTGGCGTCGCCGCCTTGGGAGACGACTCGGCTTTGGGGCTGGGACAGGACGGCGGGCACGGTCACCAGTTCGTAGGCTCCGATGTCGCTCGCGGCCCCCTGGGGCTGTGGGCGCGGCACGCCGCGCTGATCGGTGGCGGGGCCGAGCGCCGGCGGAATCCGGTTAAGCGCGGGGCTATTGGTCTGCAGGGCAATCGTTTGCGTCGGGCCGCCATTGTCGGCCAGGGAGCCGATCAGGGGATCGGTATTCTTGAGGCTGGTACCGCTCAGATTGAGGCTGGCATCGGAACTGATGTTGTAGCCGCCATCCGTGATGCGGCTCGCACTGGTGTCGTAGGCGTTAGTGCCCGCCGAGCTGGCCGCGAGGATAGTGTTCCGCAAGGCGAAGGTGCCCGAGCCCTGCTGGGCAATGTCGCCGCCGAGCCCACGGCCGGGACCGCCGTTCGAACCGGAGAATGCGCCCTTGCCGGCCACGCCGTTGGTGCCGCCGGTTGCCCCGCACCCCGAAAAAGTGCAGTTCACTACAGCGACGGTGCCCGTGTTGTACAAACCGCCGCCGACGCCGTTGCCCCCGTTGCCGCCATTGCCGCCAGTGTAGCTGCCGGGACCACCGTCGCCCCCGTTCCCTCCGGCGGCGGTGTTGTTGTAGAAAGTGCAGTTTACAAATGTGCCGCTCCCCTGGCTGAAAACCCCGCCGCCGAAACTGGCCGGCCCGGACGGTCCATTCACCCCGTTGCCCGAGGAGCCGGTGCCGCCGTCGGCGCTGCTTCCACTCTGGGCCGCATTGCTGGCGAAAGTACAGTTAACGGCGATGACACTTTGCCCACTGTAAACGGCTGCGCCGGAACCGCTGGCGCCAGCGCCGCCGCTGCCCGCGTTTCCTTCAAACGCCCCGTCGCCGTTGGTGCCGCCGCTGCCTCCGCTACCGCCGGTGGCCGTGTTGCCGGAAAATGTGCAATTGGTCAGCGCCAGCGTGCCGAGGTTATAGATAGCTCCGCCATAACCGAGTGCGCCGGCGCCGCCATTGCCACCGTTGCCGCCCTGGTAAACGCCGTCACCCCCGCCGCCGCCGCTGCCGCCGCTGCTTCCTCTGGCGCTGTTCGTGAGGAACTGGCTATTGCAGATCACTAAGCTGCCCAGATTGTAGATCGCGCCGCCCCAAGCGGCGGTGCCGGCGGTGCCGTTGCCACCATTCTGTCCGGTGTTCCCCCCACCGTTACGATTGGTTCCCGCCGTTCCATTAGTGCCCACCGCGCTGTTCCCCGTGAGGACGCAGTTGGTCATCAATACGCCACCTCCGGACGAAATGTAGATGGCTCCGCCGCTGGTGTTACTCCCGCCCTGTAAAGTCAGACCGTAAAGTGTCAGGTTAGCGCCCGGCAACACCGTGAACAGGCGCACAAGGTTGTTGCCGGCGATGGTTACTCCGCTTGACCCCCCATCGAGAACGACGTCCTTGGAGATGGTAAGCGTGTTGGTCAGGACAATCGTGGAACAATTCGTCAGCAGGAAATAGCCGCCTTGCGCCACCGCCGCAAGGAAGTCTGCGTACTGCTCGCAGTTATTGGTCAGAGTGACGGTCACTTGGAAATCCTGGTAGTTGGTCGCCAGCGTGCTCAGCTCGGTAACCACCTCGCGGATAGTGTAAAAGGGCGTGGCCGCCTGGGCCGTGGTGGGCGTCCAGGTGAAAAGCCCGCTCATCAGGCTGTTGTTGGTCATGCTCGCGCCGGCGGGCGGATTCAGGAGGCGGAAAAACAGCGGGCTGGCGGGATTGTCGGTAGCGTGCGCCGTGCTGGTGAAAGTGAGCAACGTCCCCTCGGCGACCGTCTGCGGCGGGATTAGATCAATCACGATCTGGCTCACAGGGGTGACGCTATTGGTGACCGTCACGGTGAAGTTCGTGCTCGTCTGGTAGAGTGTCGAAAGGCTAAGGGCCGTCACCGTGAAGGTCACTACCTCCGTTTGGGCGGGCGTCCAGGTGAAAACGCCGTAATTGAGTGAGATGGCCGCATTGGTCGCATCAGTGTTGGGGCGGTTCGAGGCGAGCGTAAAATTGAGCAGGCTGGGGGGAATATTAGAGTCTGTGACCGAAACTTGGATTGCGAGCGGCGTGCCAACTGAGACACTCAGGTTGGCAATCTGATTGATGCCAAAGGCCTGACCATGCGCGCGCAGTGGTGCCCAAACCAGAAGCCCGCAATGCACAAGCAGCATTGGGAGCGAAATGAGCCTCATGCGCCTCCGCAGCCCACGAAGAGGCGTGCGCTCCGGGGTCGCTGTTACCGAGTTGCTCATACGCTAGTAACCCCTTTAGCTCACCTGACTCATGTGACGGATGTAACTGCTTTGGTTGCCGCTCGGCCGGGCTGGGCTCCACGCGGCTCTCACGGGGTCCCCGCCGATGGGTAAGGCCTCACTTTATCTTGCTCGTCGGCCGTCTTCAGTTTTTGCGATTCCTCGTTCTGGACATCTTTTAAGAACCTTCGCGTTGCCGGCATCTTGTTCTGTTCCGCCCTCGCCGTCAGCGCCGCAATCTCCGGGGTCGGCAGCACAGTCGGGCGAATCAGCACGATTAGTTCGTTGCGCGTGTTGTTGGCGCTCGAAGTGCGAAACAGATAGCCCAGCAGCGGAATGTCCATCAGCAAGGGAACCCCGGAGGCGCTCTTGTCCTTTTCCGTATAGATCAACCCGCCCAGAATAATCGTGTCGTGGTCCCGTACGGACACTTTCGCTGAGGCTTGCTTGGAAGTGGTAATGGGCACCTGGCCCACATTCTCGATGGTCACGCTGCCGGCCAAACCGTCTATTTCCATGCTGATGTCCATCACCACCAGCCCGTCGGGATTGATCAACGGCGTCACCTGGAGCGTCACACCGATCTGCATTTGCTGGATCGAAGAATACCCGCCGTAAGCGCCACCCCCGTAGTAGCTGGAGGTGGGGTAAGGCTGCGTTGTACCCACGAAAATGTTGGCCGGCTCATTGTGTGAGGTTTGGATTCGGGGGAGCTGGAGGATTCTCGCCTTGCTGTCGGACGCCGCCGCCGCCACCGCCACATCGAGGTCCTGGCCAAAGGACATCAGATAGCTGAAGCCCGAGGGAATAACGCTGGAGGAGTTTGTGCCGGTATTGGAAAGCGCGAAGGCGCCCGGTTGTATAAAGGTCCCGTTGTTGACGGCGCCGACCCCGGTCCATTGACCAGAGGTCTGCGGATGTTGCAGATAACTGAAGCCCAGGGATCGGCTGTCGGTCAGATCCACCTCGATAACGGCCGCCTCAATCAGCACTTGCGCCAGCACCACGTCCAGCTTGGCAACGATCTCCTTGATCGTCTTCATGTCCTCTTTCGAGGCGTAGATCAGCAGCGAATTGGTGCGCTCGTCCGAGATGATCTTGGTTTGGCCTAGGATCTGGATCTCACCGGTACCTGAGGCGCGCTGGATGATGTTCTGGAGACGTTGAGAGAAGGAACTGCCCGCCTGCGGCGTCGGGTTGCCGGCGCTGCCCGTCGGGGTCATCATTCCAGGCGCCATCGTTTGCCCCGGCATGGAGCCGCCCATACCCATGCCGCCCATACCCATCCCGGTCGTCCCCCTGGAGCCGATGCCTCGGCTTCCGCGCGTGCCGGCGCCGCCGGCACCGCCAGTGCCAACGCTCGTGCCGCCGCCGCTGCTGCTTAGGCTGTTCAAGGCGCTGGCGATGTCGGAGGACTTCGCATACTTGAGCGGGATGACCTCCGAGACGTATTCCGAGGGTATGGCAACATCAACCTTGGCGATCAGCTCCAACATGCGTTTAACGTTCTCGGCATAGTCGCGGATCACCAGGATCTGGCTACTGTCAATCGGCAGAATGGCGTTCGGGATCTTCACAAAGGGCTGCAAGACCGGCATCATCTCGGTCGGCTTGGCGTATTTCAACTGCACCACGTGGGTGACGAATGGGCCGAGTTCGGGCATGAACGCCGGGCTGTTGGTCTCGAAGGGCGCCCCGGCCGAGATGCTCTGCGCTTCGGGCAGCGCCTTCACGAATTTGTCACCGATGTTAACCATGGTGATGCCATTCAGCGCGAGCACGGCGTCCAGGGCCTGAACGGCCTCTTTCTTGGTGAGCATCGTCTGTGTCTTGAGCGTGACGGTCGGGGCCGGCAGCGTTGCTGGGCGGAGAACCGTGCGGTTAACCAGCGAGCTGTAGATGTCCAAAACCTGGTTCAGGTCCGCCTGGCGAAAGTCTATCATGCCGGGGGGGAGCGTCTCCTCGGCCGGCGCGTTGGTTGCCGCGGGCGAACCAGCGCCCGGCGTGGCCTCAGCGGGCGCCAGCATGACCGTCCCAGCCGGAACATTGGTGACGGCACCGGGCCCCGGCGTTGCTGCCGTCTGGTTCCGCAAGGCAGGCGCCGGCGCGGAAAGGTTCGAGCCTTCGCCCGGTTTGGCCGGGGCGCTGGTGACGCCCTGGCCAGGAGCATTGGTCCTGTTTTGAAGCGCGCGCTGCATCGCCCGTTGCAGGGCTTGCGCTCGATTCGTGTTGACGGGGGCATTGGTCGGAAAGGCCGGGAAAGCCGGCAAGGCCGGCAGCGCCGCCGGGGTTTGGGCCCACAGGCCGAAGGCGGTCAGGAGCAGAGTGAGCAATGATGTTTTCACGGTCGTTTGGCAGTTTTGGTCACCATTCTAACATTGGTCGAGGCCGGGCTGGCTGCCGCGGCCGCTTTCTTGGGCGCGTTTTTTTGATAACTGGCAACCAGTTTGACAGTGCCGCTGAGTTGCTGCCGCGGCGGGTCCGGACGCAAGGTCAGATCGCGGACACGGATCAGCGAATTGCCGGAGCCGAGGCTGTACAAAAAGTCCACAAGCTGTGCCTCTCCGGATTGAACACTGACTGGCTGGGTTAGTTCCAAGAAAAACTGGTTGGTTGAGGTCCTGGTTACCCCAAAGTTGGAAATGCCTACGCCGCTCCGCGCTTGGTGCTCCTGGATGGTGCGGGCGAACTGGTTCTGTTGATTTTCGGCGGGCACCTCCTGTCCTTCCTTGATAAAGGTATTGATCCCGGCCTGGTATTTGGACATCTGGTCAATTTCGGCCTGCCAGCGTTCGAGCTTCTTGAGCGCCTCGGTCCGGCGGTCCCGTGCCTGGGTCAAGTCAGAGAAATGCGGGACGACGAACCACGCGTTAAGGACCAAGAAAAGAACGGCGCCGACGCCCACCACCAGGCGCTTCTCGAAGGGACGCAAATTGAGGCGATCCAGGTAGCTCGTCATAACGCCCCGGTACGTTTGAGTTCGAGGACGCAATGCCAGTTCGCGATCGTGCCACGCACGTCCCACGTGACATGGTCTCCGGCGTTGGGATCGAACAAAGGCTGGCCATCGACGGCGGCCTTGCGGATGTCCGAATCGAAGTCCAGCAGCCGCTTGGTCTGGTCCGCGGGCGCGCTGCCGCTGAGTGTCAGCTTCTTGCCTTCGCTGAAATTATACCCATCGAGCGTAACGCCGTCGGGCAGCAACTCGGCCACGGTTTTCCAACAGTCCAGCGCGGCGAATTTCAATTCCTGGTTGTCCTTTAAGACCTGGTATTTCGCTTTGAGCTGCAGGGCGTTGGTGTAGCTCAGCCCGCTCTCAGCCATTTTGTCCTCCACGGCGCGCGTGCGATAGAGCTCCAGTTGGAGCCGCGCGAAATAGACCAGCACGAATACCAGATAAAGCGCCACCACGGCCCCCAGTCCGCGCATCCAAAGCCGATCTACGAATTGCTGCTGGTAACGCGTCGAAAACTCGGCGGGCAGCAGGTTCCCCTCCGACCCAGCGTGCGCCGCGCGCGCCGCCGTCAAGGAGGCCAGCCCCGCTATCGGCACCGGTGCGATGACCTCCACCGGCTGCTCCAGGCCCGTGCGCAGCGCCGGCTCCCATTCGGCGGAGGTCAGCGCGTCGGCGACCAGGTGCCAGACCGGCGGGGTGGTCAGCCAGCCTTCCAGCTCACCGGCCCAGGCCATCTGCAGCAACTGCTCTTTCAGACTCTCCGGGCGATTGGTGGCCGGCAGCGTGATCAAATCCAGGTTCTGCAGCACTCCCCCGTACCACCATGCGACCAGCGCGGCGTTTCGCCCGCCCGGCGCCTCCGGATAAATCCACGCCCCGCTCTGGGCGATGGTCGTGGCCTGCAACTGATCGAGCATCGGCAGTTCGAGCCGGTCGGCGAGGTAGCCCTGTCCCTCGAGCTGGCCGAGAAACTCCTCCACCTCATTGCGCGAAACGATCATCACGATCACCGTCTGCAGGTTGCCCTCGGCCTGTGGCAGAATGCAGATGCTCCAAACGATCTGCGTGACGGGCATCGGCGACAGTTTCTCCAATTGCAGTTCAACCATCGCCAGCGTTTCGTCGAAATCGCTGGCCGGGAACTGCGCCACCCGCAGGAAAACCCGCTCCGGCGGCAGCCAGGCGACGTTAAGTTTGCGCTGCCATAGCGAGCGCCAATCCTTGGCAATGAGTTTGGCCGGCAGCGGCTCCCCGGCAAAACTGGTTTGATCGCGGTTCAGCACGAAACCCCGGCCCCGGGCGTCGAATTGCCAAAGCTGTCGTGCCTGGGCGCCGACCTGAAGTACGTTGCAGGTGTGGATTGCGACCTTTGCCGCCTTCCGCCTGGCCGGCCTGGCCGCTACCGCAGGCGCCGTCTTCGTTTGCGCCACTTTGTCGGCCTTCGCGGCCTTTGCCTGCAACAGCCGGATGACCAGCACAACCGCCAGACACAGGCAAACGAAGACGACACCCATGGCCGGATAGAACGCGCGGTTGGCCTGCAGATTGCGTATGCTCTGGGCAATCCCGGCCTTCGTGCCAACGGCCGAGACGGCGTTTGTCCTGGCACCCCCTCGCGCAACGGCAGCAGGAGAGGGCGCCTTGGTGCCAGGTCGGGCAACCGCGGGAGGGAAATTGTTCCCGCCAGTGACGCGCGCCACGGAGGGAGGGAGGTTCGTCCTGACTCCCGGCCGCAAGCGCGGGGGCAGGTTTGTCTTAGCCAGCACTCGCGTCGCGGCTGCGTTGGTCGCCGATTGCTTCGCGGTCTTGTCCGACGACGGGCCGCAGCCGGTCATCGGCAAAAGCAGCAGCACGGCTGCGATCACCAGCCGCCCGTACGCACTCGAGGCGAGGGATTGCAGGAGTCGTGCAGTGATGCAGTGAAGGAGTGAAGGAACATGGCAACACTCTATCCCTCCACTACTCCGGCCCGCCGCTTTTCTCTGTCCGGCCTTCACTTCTTCACCCGCACTCCCGCCTTGGTGTCCTCAGCCAGCGCGTCGAGATGCTCCTCGATTTGCGTGACGCGCAGCACCTCTTCGATCGTGGTCTGCCCCGCCCGGACTTTGTTCCAGCCGTCGGTACGGAGCGTGCGCATGCCAAACTCGATCGCCCGCTGGGCGATGGTCGTAGACGGTGCACGGTTCAAAATCAACGGCCGCAGCGACTCGTTCAGGATCAGCAATTCGTAGATGCCCATGCGTCCCTGGTAACCCAGTTGCCGGCAATCCTCGCACCCGCCGCCGTGCCAGAACTTCGCTGTCGCGATTTCGTTCTCCGGGAAACCGATCCGGCGCAGGTAATCCGGTTCGACCTTTTGCTCCTCCTTGCAATGCTTGCAGATGGTGCGGACCAGGCGCTGGGCCATCACCGACTCGACCGAGGAGGCGATCAGGAAAGGCTCGATGCCCATGTCAATCAGGCGCGTGAAGGCGCTCGGCGCGTCGTTGGTGTGCAGCGTGCTGAATACCAGGTGCCCCGTCAGCGCGGACTGAATGGCGATCTCGGCCGTCTCAAGGTCGCGAATCTCGCCAACCATGATCACGTTCGGGTCCTGTCGCAGGATGTGGCGCAAGCCCATGGCGAAGGTCAGACCAATGTCCGGGCGGACCGCGATCTGGTTGATGCCCTTGAGTTCGTATTCAACGGGTTCCTCGATCGTGATGATACGCTTGTGGACCGAGTTGATCGTGCTGAGGAACGCGTAGAGCGAGGTGGATTTGCCCGACCCCGTGGGCCCGGTGACCAGGAAGATGCCGTGCGGCTTCACGATGATCTCGCGGATGGCTTTCTCTTCCAGCGGCGAAAAGCCGAGCTTGTCCAAGCTCAGGAAAATCTTGCCGCGCGTGAGCAGCCGCAACGAGACGCTCTCGCCATAGACCGTCGGCACCGTGGACACGCGGATGTCAATTTCCTCGCCCTTGATGCGCACGTTAATGCGGCCGTCCTGCGGCAAGCGCTTCTCCGAGATGTTCATCCCCGACATGACCTTGATGCGGGAGATGAGGGCCGCCTGGTAACGCTTGAGTTGGGGCGGCATGGGGGTCTGGTGCAGGATGCCGTCAATGCGGTAACGGATGCGCAACTCGTCCTCCGCCGGCTCGAAATGGATGTCGGTTGAGCGGTCCTTGAACGCCTCCCAAATGACCTGGTTGACGAACTTGATGACGCTGGCTTCCTGGTCGCTCTCGGTGATTTCCTTGTCCTCCCCCACCAGCAATTCGAGCGGCTCCTCTTCGGCCATTTCGTCGAGCGTCTCGGCGCCCACGCCGTAGTATTTCTTGAGCGCCTTCTCGATTTCAGCCTTGGTGGCCAAGGCGAAGCGTACCGGTCCGTGCGCATCGAACCGCACCGAGTTAAGCATCCCCGGGTCGAAGGGATTGCTCACGGCCACCTGGAGAGCGCCATCCGTGACCTGGGTCGGCAGCACCGAGTATTGGAAGGCGACCTTCGTCGAAATCCGGTTTCGCGCCTCGGCGGGCACGGTCAGTTTGGGCAAATCCAGATACGGCCAGTTGAGTGCCTGGGCCAACTGCTGGAGAAAGACATCCTCCGCCATGCCGCGCTCACGGCATATAAAGCCCAGCAGCGTCTCTTGCGAGCCGCCCGCCACCGCCACCTTCCAAGCCTTATTCCATTCGTCGAACTGCTCAGACGTGGCCACGCCCATTCGGGCTAGAAATTGTTTTAGCGATAAAAAGGCCATCGGTCACCAGGCAGACCACCCGGTCATCATTATTCTCATACACGCCAAACTAGGGAAAGTTGCGGGTGGGGTCAAAGGATTTGCAACCTGACTGAAATCTCCCCTCCTTCGGGAACCCCAGGAAAAGGCTGGACGGCAAGTGCCCGTTGTGGTGTAAGTACGGCTATCCTGTTATGCAGCGCTTCGCCACCATCACCGTCATCGGCCGGGATAAAACCGGCGTGGTCGCCCGCATTACCAACTTCCTCTTTCTGCAAAAGGCCAATATCGAGGCGCTCGAAGAACAAGTCACCCGCGGCCAGTTCAGCATGACTGTCCAGGCCTCCTGGAAGGATCGCGACTTGGACCGGCGTGCCGTCGGCGGGGGCTTGGAAATGCTGGCGTCCGAGCTGGAGATGGAGATTAAGGCCCGGTTCACCGAACCGCGCCGCCGCCAACGCATGGCCATTATGGTGACCCGGGAGCCACACTGCTTTGAGAGAATCCTCGGCGCGATCAAATCGGGCGGGCTCGGTAAAGCCGAGCCGGCCCTGGTGGTGTCCAACCGTCGCGACCTTGAGCCGCTGGCTCGGGCGCACCGCCTGCCGTTCGTGCAGGTACCATGGGAGGACCGCCTGAAAGCCGAGCAGCACGCGTTGCGCATCCTGGACGAGCACGAGGTTGATTTCATCGTCTTGGCGCGGTTCATGAAGATTCTCTCCCCCAACTTCGTGTGGCGCTTCAAGAACAAGATAATCAATATCCACCCCTCGCTGCTGCCCAGTTTCCCGGGGCCCCAGGCCTACCGCCAAGCCTACGAGCAGGGCGTCAAGATCATTGGCGTCTCCTCGCACTTCGTGACGATGAGTCTCGACGAAGGCCCGATCATTGCCCAAGCTTGTTTCGCGGTGCGCCCGGGCATGACTTTGAGGCAGATCGTCGCCGCCGGCCAGAAGCTCGAAGCGGCCACGCTGCTCAAAGCAGTAAAGTTGTATCTCGACAAGCGGCTCGACGTCCATTGGGGGATCGTCAAGGAAGTGTGATGCGTGGAACATAAATCCGCCCTTAGGCACCCTTCACGTTTCACGTTTCAGGCGTCACGGTTCACGCCAGACTTATGACTTTGGTCCTCTGGCCTGCCGTGCTAGTTTGACGCCGTGACGAAGCTTCTAATCTGCCTTTTGGGCGGCGTTGTGGCCGCCAGCCAACTCCCGGCGGCCACCAACTTGGTCGTTGCGCCCACCAACTCCCCCCCTGCTACCGCGCCGGGCGCGGGTGGTGCGGTGGAAAAGGAATTCAAGCAGATCATGGAGGCCGACGACGCGGCCCAGGCCGAGGCGGACCAGTGGATTCGCGAGAATGACGAGGCGGCTGCTAAAGGCGCGGGCGTGCCCAGCGCCGATCTGAGGCGGCGCATCCACGACCGCTTCGGACCCATCCGCACTGCCTATGAGGACTTTATCCAGCGCCATCCCGACCATGCCCGCGCGCGGGTGGCCTATGGCAGCTTCCTGAACGACCTGCAGGACGAGGAGGGCGCGCAGGCGCAGTGGGAAAAGGCTCTGGCCCTGAATCCCAAAGATCCGGCGGTGTACAACAACCTCGCCAATCTCTACGGCCATGTCGGTCCCATTAAGAAGGCCTTCGAGTATTACACCAAGGCCATTGAGCTTAACCCGCGGGAAGCCCTCTACTATGACAACTTCGGCACCGCCGTCTTCCTGTTCCGCAAGGACGCCATGGAGTTCTTCGCCATTAGTGAGCAGCAGGTCTTCGACAAGGCGCTCGACCTCTATAGTAAGGCCCTCAAGCTCGACCCCACCAACTTTCCGCTCGCCTCCGATGTCGCCCAGACTTATTACGGGATCAAACCGCTCCGCCTCGAAGACGCCCTCAAGGCCTGGACCAACACACTGGCCCTGGCCCACGACGAGATCGAGCGTGAAGGCGTCTATCTTCACTTCGCCCGCCTCAAGCTCCAGGCCGACCGCTTCACCGAAGTCCGCGCCCACCTGGCGGCAATCACCAACGAAATGTATGCCGTGCTCAAAAGCCGTATTTCCCGCAACCTGGACGAGCAGGAGCGGAAAGTTTGGGAAACCAACGCGCCGCCCGCGATTCCAGGGCCGGAACCGTCAACCCCAACGCGATGAGAAATGAACTGATAAGACATCGCGCTTTGCGACCTGCCGATTTATTGACGCTGGGCGGGCAAGCAGTTTCTGGTTGCCAATCATGAACGAGTTTAGATTCAACTGCCCACATTGTGACGAACACCTTAAGGCTGATGGGCGGTTTTCCGGGCGCCAAATCCAGTGTCCCAACTGTAACCACTTGATCCGGATTCCTCCCGTGCCGGCGCAAACCGCGACTTACAAGCCGGAGTCAGGGATGAGGTGGGCCACGCACGTTGCTGCGGGCCGGGGGCGGCCACCCGTCGATCTTCCGTTAGAGCGCAAACCGACTCCCAGTGAAAAGCCCAAGCCCTAATGTGGGCGGTCAGCGGCGGCTTCTAGCGGCCGGTGGGCTTTACCTGGCAGTGGCCTTTGACAGGCTTGGCGGGTGAATCGTCAAGACCAAGCCGGCTCCGAGAAGAGACAACCCCAAGCTGTAGCCAAAGGCCGTCGCGGTCCCAACGGCTGCCCACAAAGCGCCAACGATCAGGCTTGATAAGAAGTCGCCGATGCCGTTCACCGTCGCCAGAACACTGAAGGCCATGCCGTGATGTTCTTCGCTAACCAACTCCGCGCAGAGCGAATCCTCCAGCGTCTCTTCCAGGGCCACGTTGGTTCCTCCCAACACGAAAACCAACCCGAGCGTCCAGAGGGTGGCGGGCAGCGCGACGATGCAAATCGCCATTGCTGCGGACAGAAGATACCCGCAGGCGAGGAGCCGGTTTTTGGGGAAACGATCGCCCAGCCAGCCGCCGATGAAGGCGAACGAGGCGTAGAAGACATTGTGCAGAACGTAAAGGCCGACCGCCACACTCGCCGCCTTGGCCGCGCCCATGACAGGGGTCAGCTTCTGGGTCGCCAGCAAGATGAGCAGTGTATGCGCAAACGCCCCAAGCCCGAACAGACCGACCGCGGCTACGAATCTGCGATATGCGGCAGGCAGCAGGCGCAGCCGGGCGCCAAACGAAAGGTGTGGGACCGGCTTGCGTTCCCTTTCCGTTACGAGGGCAGCGATGAGGCCCGCCGCGATCAAGCCAGGTATGAGTGTCACCGCGAACAAGGCGGGATAGTCATAATTCAGAGCTGCGAGCAGCACGAACGCGCTGGCTGGCCCGACAATCGCGCCAAGCGTGTCCATCATCCGCTCGAACCCGAACGCCCGCCCATAAGTCTCTTTGGTCACCGCCCCAGCCAGCAGCGCCTTGCGAACCGGCGTGCGCACGCCGCGCCCGAGCCACGCGCAGGCCCGCGCGACCAGCACATGCCACGCCGCAGTTGCCAACTCAAACGCAGCCGTGCCCAGCGCCGTCACCACGTAACCCACCACCGCAATCGGTTTGCGCCGCCGCAGCTTGTCCGTGTAATAGCCCGACCCCATTTTCGCGAAGCTCGATAAACCGTCGGATGCCCCTCGATCAAGCCCAGCCATGCCGCTGCCGCTCCCATCGTCGCCAAAAACGCCGGCATCACCGCGGTGGCGATTTCATGCGACCAATCACTGAAGAGCGACGCCAGCCCGATCCCCACCACCGCCCGGTTCAGCCAACCGGTGGCTCGATGCACGCCGGCGCCGGATGCTGTTTCGGTCAGGGCTTTCACTTCATCAGCCGGAAGAACAATTGGCTGTTCGCCGTGCCGTTGGTGACAACATTGGGATACAGAAATGGCGTTTCGAGGGCAGCGTCCGCAACCGTGGCCGCCGAGAACGTCAGCGACAGTCCGTTCGGCGAAGTGGCCGTGACCCGTATGACCAATGATCTACCCTCGGGAATGCTCGCGTTAGGAATCGGATCAATCGCTGGCGCTCCCAAGAGAGAAAGGGTACGGCCGCCACCCAGACAACGATGCAGCAACAACATCGATGAATCATGCACAAGAGAACATAGCAGCCTTTAGGAAGATGGCCAGCTATGGAGGTCTTGGGAGTTTTCGGTGAATCGAAGTCGAGCTTGGTTTGGTCGCATCTGCACACTGCTGCCGCGCGTGGGATTCCAACCCACGGTAGCAGCGGTTATTCAGCAGTGCAAATCAAGGGTCCAGTGAAGCAAAAATCCCGTAAACCATAGCGAAACTTGAGCGAACACTGAGCGAAACCATAGCGAAAACCTAGCGACAGGTATCGGGCTATCGCCATGCTACTACCGGGTAAACCCGCGGTACACGGGCCGGCTATACCGAGCGAGGACCGGCCCAACTATAACCTTAGCCCGGCCTGTGCGGCCACCACTCTGAGCTGGGCAATAGCCGCGAGGGCGTACCTGCCCAGTGCCGCCGAGGGCTGGAGCGCCATGTTGGCGGCGTCCAAATGGACCCGCCCAGTTTCCCCGATGGCTCGAGTGGTTGACATCCCTGGAGCACTTTGGCTACACTCTGAGCATGCTGTGCGCGTCGTGGAGTCAACGGACGGGCATCCTGGCCTGGATAGCAGCGGCTTTAGTCCCTGTCTCGTTCCGAGCAGAGACCATCTCACTGGACGTCCAGCAAACGGGCGGGAAGTTCGAGGGAGTGGGTGGCGTGAGTGCCGGGGCCTCTTCGCGACTGTTGATGGATTACCCCGAACCACAACGGAGCCAAATCCTGGACTACCTGTTTAAGCCCAACTACGGGGCGAGCCTCCAGCACCTCAAGGTCGAAATCGCTGGCGACGTGAACTCGACCGATGGCGTCGAAGCGAGTCATATGCACACGCGCACCGATGAGAATTACCACCGGGGCTACGAGTGGTGGCTGATGAAGGAAGCCAGAAGGCGTAATCCAAGAATCATCCTCGATACGCTGGCGTGGGGCGCTCCGTACTGGATCGGGAATGGCCAGTTCTACTCGCAGGATATGGCCGATTATATTGTAAAGTTCATCCAGGGCGCCAAACGTGTTTACGGGCTGGATATCAACTACACGGGCATTTGGAACGAGAGGCCGTACAACGTCGAGTGGATCAAGCTGCTGCGCCAGACACTGGATGCGAACGGATTGAATAGCGTGGGGATTGTCGCCGCCGATCAATGTACGAATGTATGGGGGATCGTCGCCGACTTAACCAAGGACCCGATACTCAAAGCGGCGACAGTGGCGATCGGTGTGCATTACCCAGAGACTGAATGCACGCCGGCAGCAATTGCCACCGGACTCCCGCTTTGGTCGAGTGAGGACGGCCCGTGGAGCGGTGAATGGATGGCTGCCTGGGCTGGCAGCAAATTGCCGCTGCAAGCTACCTACAACCGCAACTATATCATTGGCAAAATGACAAAGACGGCGGTTTGGAGCCCGATCACGAGCTATTACGATAATCTCCCATTGCCGGGATCGGGGCTGATGCGAGCGAACACCCCTTGGTCGGGGCATTACGAGGTGCAGCCGGCTTTGTGGGTGACGGCCCACACCACGCAGTTTGCGCAGCCAGGCTGGAAATACCTCGATGGCGCCTGCAGGTTATTGCCTAACGGGGGCAGTTGCGTAGGGTTGCTGGCTCCAAACGGCAGGGATTATAGCCTCATCATTGAGACGACCGGAGCGAAGGCACCCCAGCAGGTCGTGTTCGCACTGGCTCGCGGATTATCGCACAAACCCCTTCACATTTGGCGGACGGACGCCCAGCAACAGTTCGAACGAATGACAGATCTTAAAGTGACAAACCCCGCCGAGATTGCTTTCACCGTGGCATCAGAGAGCGTTTACTCACTGACCACCACCACTGGTCAGTACAAAGGGAAGAAGGTGGCACCCATCGCCTCGACCTTCCCGGTCCACTACGAGGAGAATTTCTCCTCGTATGCCCCCGGCAGCACGCCACGCTATTTCTGTGATTTTTCTGGGGTCTTTGAGGTGGTCCGGCGGAACGATGGCCAAGGCAATGCGCTGCGGCAAGTAGTCGAACATAAAGGTGTCGAGTGGCAGCCTGACGCTCTCCCGGAGACGTTTGTCGGCGATCCCGACTTGGAGGACTACTCGGTAGGTGTGGACGCCATGATTGAAAACGCTGGATTCGTTTCACTCTTCGGTCGCGTGGCTTCAGTGCATCAAAATGCGGATCCCCCAAACGGCTATTGGCTGAAAGTCGGTGACACGGGCGCTTGGGAGCTGCTGGCGGCTGGAACAAGACTCATTAGTGGAACCGTTCCGTTCTCGGCCAAAACCTGGCACCGGCTCCAAATGGACTTCGCCAACGATCGCATCGCTGCCAGCATTGACGGGCACGCGGTGGCGCAAGTCATAGACGAGACCTTTGCTCAGGGCAACGCGGGGCTTGGCAGCGGATGGCACACAGCACAGTTCAGTCATTTCGAAATCGCGACGACGCCATCGCCGCCTGACTTGGCCAAGGGCAAGTCCGCCACCGCTTCGAGCGAGTGGAGCGCCGAATACACGGCGTCCCGTGCCAACGATGGCAAGAGCACCACCCGTTGGAATGCGGCGAACGGCAGGGCCGCTGGGGAATGGCTGGAAATCAACTTTGGCCAGCCGACCACGTTCAATCAGGTCGTTCAGCACCAATTTGACGAACGGATCACCCGCTACCAGATTCAATACTGGGACGGCGGGCAATGGGTGATTATCCTCACAAGTGGCTCCATGCGCGCGGTGCAGCTCGACAGGTTCCCCGCCGTGACGGCAAGCAAAGTCCGGTTGCTCGTCCAGCGGACACGCAACGGCGAAACGCCCTCGATTTTTGAGTTCAAGGTTTACCTCGATCCGCCCCCATCGCGGTAAAGGGCCGGCTCGAAAAGGGTTTGAACCGCCGACCAAGCGATTTTGAGGACACGTCAAGCGTATTCATTACTTCTCAATTCGCCTCACAAGAGTTCAATAAACATCCTGATTCTAAAGGCTCATTCTTCGTTCGGCGTATGATTAAGAATGATCAGGACGAGACCTTTCAGAACGGAAAAAGCGGGTACAGATAGGGTGCAGAGACAGCGGCGCATCGCATGCTGGCCCATTCCCGCGGCGCGCAGCGAGGCCACGGTTTGCGTCGAAACGCAGGGTGAGCGATCTTGCCTCCGAGATTTCAAAGCGCTAATCACTCCATCACAACATCAGGTATTGAAAGGAAAAGAAACCATGCCTACAAACACCCTCCGGCTTCACCGCGTGCTGCGCGCGGCTCCTGAGAAAGTCTATCGGGCTTTCCTGGATGCCGACGCCGTGGCCAAATGGCTTCCACCAAACGGCTTTACCGGCAAGGTTCACCACCTGGATGCCAAGGTCGGCGGCACTCACAAGATGTCGTTCACTAATTTCACTACCGGACATAGCCATTCTTTCGGCGGAAGGTACGTCGAACTGGTGCCGCACGAACTCATCCGCTACACGGACAAATTTGACGACCCGAATCTGCCAGGGGAACTTCAAGTCACCCTGACCTTCAAGAAGGTATCGGTCGGGACAGAGTTGAACGTCGTACAAGAAGGGGTGCCCGAGGTCATCCCTCCCGAGGCCTGCTATTTGGGCTGGCAGGAATCGCTCACGCTCTTGGCGCGACTTGTCGAAGCGGATATTCCAGATCAACGCTAGCGACCCAGGCGGCCTTGCCGGCCACCCGCGCGGTCCGGGATTCCCGCCACGTGCCCGGTCGGTATGAATGGTCAACCGAATGGAACTCCAGGCGGCTATCGCTGCCTTGGCAGCGCTTAAAGAGGATTGCGAAGTCGTCGTCTTCGCCAGTTCCGGCCGGTACAGATCCAAGCGCGAGCCAGGCCAGCCCCCTTCGAAAGGGAAGGCAGTTTCCCTCCGCCGAAACGTGGTGTCGAGCTGCAGCCATGACTCTGCGCGTCTTCATTGACGCCGCACCCAAAAGCAGCTACCTGCTGGCTCATGGAACTCGATATAGAAGGGCAACTGGCCGACCAGGCATATCCGATCCTGGCAAGTCTCGCCGTTCCGCGGCCGATTGCGCTGGTGACCACCATCGGCCCAGGAGGAAAGGTCAACGCGGCGCCGTTCAGCTTCTTCAATGTGTTGGGGGCGGATCCTCCGATTGTAGCCGTTGCTCCCGGCGACCGCGGGGACGGCACACCCAAGGACACCGCTCGCAATATCCGGCTCACGCACGAATTCGTGGTGAATTTAGTGGATGAAGATCTGGCAGAGGCGATGAACAAATGCGCGGCTTCTTTGCCTTATGGTGAAGACGAGTTACAGCACGCCGGACTGCACTCGAGTCCATCGTCGGCAGTGAAGCCTCCCCGCATTGCCGAATCCCCCGTGAGCCTGGAGTGCACGGAATGGGGCACCCTGAACATTGGCGACAACCGAGTAGTGATCGGTTTAGTGAAGCGCCTCCATTTGCGCGATGAACTGTTCGATCCAGAGAAAAAGCGGGTGCACAGCGAGCGTTTGCTTCTCATTGGCCGTATGGCGTCGCCGCATTGGTATTGTCGGACCCGAGATCGGTTTGAACTGATCCGGCCTGATTGAAAATCTAATTTGAAGGGAGTAACCTCAGCCGTTCAGCAACAACCAAAACGGGAGAACCAATGAATCGCCGAACATTCGTAAAAGCCCTGCCGGCCTTGACGGTATTGGCCAGCGCCACTGCCAGCTTCGCCCAGGATAGCCCGAGGCCCGACACCCAGTTGGAGCCAATCACTCTGCCGAAGCCTGAGGTGGACGGCGGCAAGTCCGTGCTTGCCGCGTTGAAGGAGAGGAAGACCACGCGCAATATCAGTACCAAAGAACTTCCTCCGCAGGCCCTCTCAAACCTGCTGTGGGCGGCCTTCGGCGTGAATCGGGAGAAGGGCTCGTTCGGCAAGCCCGGCAGGACCGCTGCGTCGGCAAGCAACTCGCAGGAAATCGATCTCTATGTCGCTCTGCCTGAAGGCGTATATCTCTACGAAGCTGTTCCTCACCGATTGACCCCGATTGCGGCGGGAGACTTCCGTGGCCGCGCGGGCCGCGGAGCAGCCGCATCCTCACCCGTGAACATCTTCTTTGTGGTCAACCTCTCGCGCTACGACACGGGCCCTGGGCAGCCCGACCGCCGAGTCGGGGATCCGGAGGTGCAGAAGTCGTACTATTACACCGATACAGGGCTCATCGCTGCCAACGTCTATCTGTTTGCCGCGTCTCAAGGATTGGCGGCGTGGTTCCATAATTGCAATCGAGACGCTGCGGGGAAGGACTTCAGACTGCGCTCCGACCAACGCGTGCTTTTTGCCCAGACGGTGGGTTATCCGGCTTAGGTCACTGAAAGGATAGCAATCATGAAGAAAGCAACATTCGTTTATGCGACGTTCATCCGCACCACGCCGGAGAAGCTCTGGGAAGCACTGACCAGCGGCGACTTCAGCGAGAAGTACTGGTTCGGGTTTCGCGTGGAAGTTGAACTGAAGGCCGGCGGCGCGATCCGCATTCTTCCTCCCAAAGGAATGGAGGAGCACGGAGACCACGCCGGCACGGTCCTGGCCTGCGAGCCGTACCGGAAGCTCGTCTATACCTGGAACCCGAAGGACAAGCCAGAACTTGCGAGGAAGCGTGACAGCCTGTCGCGCGTCACCTACGAAACCACGCCGATGGGCGCCCTGGTCAAGCTGCGCCTGCTTCACGAGAACCTCCTGCCGGAGGACATCGAGAAGGACCCGAACACGTTCCGGGGCATCAACAACGGCTGGCCGGCGGTCATCAGCAGTCTGAAGAGCCTGCTCGAGACGGGAGAGCCCTTAGCGTTTTCGGTCTAGGGCTGAACGCGGCGCCAGACACAGGGACGGTTGGCTACCGAGTCACACGAAATAGCAGCCTGTTCCTTGGGCGAAGGGATCCAGATTAAACTCAACGACGGCCGTTTCCTGGCATGATCGCCGCGTGACTTGGACTTCCACGTTCCCAACCCGGCAGCCAGCCGGGGGATGGGTAATCAACATCACCAGAGAATGAATAAGATCGCGTACAGCTTCTTTCGCTTGTCGCTGGCTGTCCTGATCACGTCGGTTGCTCAGGCGCAGCCTTCAACGTCCGCCCCGAGCGGGAAAGGCCCGTACCATGTCTCCCAGACGTTCCATGTCGGAGGCGAGGGCGGCTGGGACTATCTGACGGCCGATCCCGAGCACAAGCTTCTGTTTGTTCCGCGCTCGACGCACACGATGGTCATCGATGCGAGGACAGGCAGAGTCGCGGCGGACATCCCCGGCCAGAAGCGCAACCACGGTGTGGCCCTCGTCGCCGGCGCTGGCCGCGGGTTCATCACCGATGGCGCGGATGGGTCCGTCACCGTCTTCGACTTAAACACCTACGCGGTGCTCGGCAAGGTCAAGGCTGCGGAGGACGCCGACGAGATCATCTACGACCCCGCCAGCGGTAAGGTCCTGGTCGTCTGCGGGGACGCCGGTGTCCTGATTTCCATCTCGCCGGACCTGGATCTCGCGACGGGCAAAGCGGACGCGGCGGTGGAGCTTGGGGGCAAGCCGGAGTTTCTCGCCGCCGATGGGCAGGGAAAGGCATACATTAACCTTGTGGACAAGGATCAGGTCGCAGTTGTGGACACTAAGACGATGAAAGTCGTCAATCGATGGCCCACGACCCCTGGCGGCTCACCCGTCGGCATGGCGATGGATGTCACGAAGCGCCGCCTGTTCATCGGGTGCCGAAAGCCGCAGAAGCTGGTCGTCACGGGAGCGGATGATGGCAAGGTCCTCGCCGATCTCGCGATTGGGGCCGGCGTGGACGCCACCAAGTTCGACGGTGAGGCGTTTGCCAGTTGCAGCGACGGCACCCTGACGGTTGTCCGTGAGACGGCGCCAGGAAGATTCCAGATCATTCAGACCGTGCAGACCCCACGGGGTGCGCGAACCATGGGTATCGATCCGACGAGTCCTTCGCCGACAATTACAGGAGTCTCAGCAACTGATGAGCGCGCAATCATCCAGAGGGCCGCAGGACTCGTCGGCAACCTCGGCACCCTCGGAGGAGACTTCGCGAAAGATGGAAGCCCTTCGCATCCGGGGCCAAGCTGGTTATGCGCGCTTGAAAACACTCACGGACCAATTGCAAGACAAGGTTCCTGACCGTGACGCTCTGGCACAAGCTATACTCGCGAATGGTTTGCAGGATGGCCAGCTGAGTTCCTTGCTGGAACAGCGCGGGGTAGCTGCGCAAAAGCTTAGAGCGCTGCAAGAAGACCGTTACTCGCAAGACCCCCAGCTGGAGGATTTGAGTGACCAAGTCAGTAACCAAGTGGCCGATCTGACGAGCAGGATCGGATCGCGGTCGGAAGGCATTTTGTTTGGCCTGAAATGTAAGGCTGAAACCATAAGAGCGTTGTCGGAGGGTTTGCAGAGCAAGACCGATAGTGGGAGGGCGGAATCGATGGAAAGGCTTGAGAGTTTGTTGAACTCGCCAGATTAGGCTCTGGGAAACTCCTGGTGAGGATTTGGTTATGCCCCAGTTAGGCATGATATGATTTGGTCGCCCAACCAGATCATTGCACTCGACAACAGGATAATACTGCCGCTTCGTTCTGGATGCCTTTAGCCCGGCGCAAGTGAGTTCTGCTGTTAATCGCAGCCCTCGCTGTGCCGCGCCGCGGTTTTTGGCGTGGTGCGAACACGGGACGTTTCCCGGCGGGTGCTGGCAGACGGCCGGACGCAGAGCTGGCGCGACGGAACGCAAGCCAAAGAGTGCTTATGGCCAAGGCGTGCGCCGCCGGACCGCTCGCCGTGGGGCCCCTGCGTTCCATCGGGCAGTTCGGCACACCCGGAGTAAATGGCCAGGAGCGGGCTGATGTACCAGTGCCGCTTGGTGCAACGGCGGGCTCAATCGAGCCAGTTCTCCATGCGCAGGCCGGGTACCTGTGCGAAGTCGCGTGAGTTGCGAGTCAAGAGAATGGCGCTATGAGCAAGTGCAATGCAGGCGATTTTCAAATCCATCGAGCCTATGCGCACACCCTGGCGGCGCAGGTCAGCAAACAATTCGGCAGAGCCGGCGTCCCACTGCAAGACCGTCCAGTCCGCGTAGAACTCCAAGCGACGCTGCAATCGTGCATAGGCGGGAATCTGCGCGTAAGGGTCGGCGTGCAATCGGTGAATCTGCGCCAGCCAACCGCGCAACTGCTCCTCCACGGACACTATCGTGGCCGCAAGCTCCTCACCGCTGGCCAGCAAGCGTTCGTTGAGCCGCGCTCCTGCAGCGCTGGCGTCGTCGAATTCGGCCAAGTGATCTGTGTCAAGAACCAGCACCGTTGCCCTGACGCCTTAAGCTTTGCCGGTAATCCCGCCCCAAGCTCATCATCTCCTTGAAACCCTCGTCGCCCCGTGACAGGCCAAACGTGCGCCGCCAGTCCTTCTGCCGGGACTTCACGTCGGCGAATTGAGTAGTCAGTTCGGCGAGCTTGTGCTCCAACTCTTCCACACGTCTTTCAAGCGTCTGCGACATGCCGCAAACATAGTCCAGGGCTCTCCGGACTTCCACCACGAAATCCGCCATGAACGGGGAGGTGCCTGGTTCAAGGTATTTCCAAATGGCGGAACTCACCAGGCTTCATCGCGGCGGTGGCGGCTTGGATCGAGGCCGCCGCAGAGAGGCGGCTGCGGGTTGCAGGTTGTGCTGGCCCAAGGTCAGCCGTAGGGTGGTTGAGCGTTGACTCAGCTTATGAAACGAGTCGTCTATCTGCTCCTCATCCTGGCGGCCAGAACGGCGTTTTGCGAAGACGCCAGCGTGGTCTTCCACGACGATTTCGAGCAGGCTTCGACGGCAAGCCCGCCCCCCGGCTGGGCGATGTGGGGCGCGGAGGAGTACAAGACGCCGGCAAACTACACGCGCGACGCGACAAATCCCCATAGCGGCCAAGCGTGCTTTCGCATCCATCATCCTGCCAAGACCGCCGGGTATATCGTGTCGTCGCCCGACCGAGCTATCAACGCTAAGCCGGCAATGATTTACGCGGTGTCATTTTGGGCGCGCGCGGAGAAGCCAGGCAAGGCGACGTTTCGCTGGACCGCTTACCGGAGTATCCAGCCATTCATTGATGCGCCATCGCCTGGAACCTTCCGCTTTGATGCCGGTCGTGAGTGGAAGGAGTTCTCGTTTACGGTGCGCGAGGGACTCGACCTGTTCGCGGATCAGAACCCGCTCCTGATGCTCACATTCATCGCGGCGACCGAATCGGGAGAGGAACAAACGCTGTGGATTGACGACGTGCGCGTCACCGAGTCGCCCGATCCGCATCCCGCCCGTTTGGTCAACAGCGAGGTGATACCGCACGACCCACTTCAGCACCGACTGCGGCCAGGCGATGAGCTTGAGTTTACCGTGGATGCGACGAAGCGGTTGCGCCGCGCGAATCAGGACGTGGGCGGCGTGTCGTTTCATCGCGTTTGCGGATGGACGGGCCAGCCTTACAACGAGAAGGGTGAGTACACACTCGCGCCGGAACTGGAAACGGCCATCCGCGAGATGCGGCTGCCGATGACGCGGTTCTACGGCCTGGGCGACGAGCCTTTTGGCGTCGAGGCGGCGATTGACAAGGTGGCGGAGCTGTTGCGGCGGGTGGGAGTGGCGGAGGATAAATGCGTTCTGGAATTCGAACGGCAGGGCGCGGAGACGAAGCTGCCGCCGGAGACCTGGGCGCGCGGGGTCGCCTATTCGCTGCGGCAGGGCTACGGGTTTCATGGCTGGGAAATCGCCAACGAGCCTTACTCTTCGATGTGGGGGTATGGCCAGGCGTTTCCGACGGCGGAGACGTTCATCGCGCACTTCAAGGCCGTCAGCCGCGCCATTCGCGCCGTTGACCCGCGCGCCCAGATCGGGGTGGACATCAATCACGACGACGTGAAGTGGGGGAACTACCTGCTAAAGGAACTCGCCGGAGATTACGACTTCGTTGCGCCGCACTATTATTGCGGGGCCAACGTTCGGGAACTGCCATTTGAAGAGATCGCGCTCACCGAGAACTACCGAATGCTTGACCTGGCTTTGCGCACGCAGGCGCTGATCCGCACTTACAACCAAGGCCGCGAGGTGTATCAGTATGACACCGAATGGGGCATGATCTGCAACGCGCCCAACGGGAAGGATGCCGACTACGAAGGCCGCAACGCGAACATCATCGGCACGGTGCACCGGGCGGTGCGGCTGATTTATTATGCGCGGGAGGACATTCTGCGCGGAGCGAGCGGGTGGCAGATGCTCAATCGGCTCGACGCCCCTGGCTTCGGCATCCTCGCGCAGGAGGCGCCCGACAAGCGGTTCATGCTCTACTGGCTTTATTATTACTTCAACCGCCACCTTGGGGAATGGGCCTTGGCAACCGATGGTGTTGCGCCTTATTACCAGCCGCGGCAGGAGGCCGACCGCGCCCGGTTTGGCGGCCCGTTGACGCCGGCGCTGGCGACGTTGAGCAAAGACGAGCGGGAGATTTATCTGGTCATCGCCAACGGTTCGTGGACGCGCCCTGTGCCATGCCGCATACGACTGCGGAACTTCGCGGTGAGCCACGCGGTGGGGGTTCTTCTAACAAGCGACCGTCTGGACGGCGCACCGCTGCTCGGCCGGAAGGAGGATGCCGTCACGAGTTTTCCCGTCGCCCAGGAAGGCAGCGATGTGACCTGCACTCTCCCCGCTCACGCCGTGGTGTTTCTGACCTTGGAACGATCCAGATAGCCGGGCGGGAGAGAATCACGGATGAATATGGGGCGGGACAGCCGCAACCGAAAACGGCAAATGGCAAATGGCAGATGACAAGGGGCAAAATGGCAAATGGCAAATGGCAAGGGGCTGTAGCCAGAAGCCGCCTGGAAGCCACTTGCAGGCGACTTGCGGGCCATGTGCTAGGCATGTGCATGGGAGATGTGCTCTCGTATCGCTCTCATATCGCTCTCATATCGCTCTCGTATCGCTCTTATTCTCCTTTTGTTCTCTGGTGGCGCCCTCCACCCTGCCACGGCGGCGCCACCGAGCTCGTGCCTGGGTTTGACAGCACGGGCTGGACCGTTATTCAAATGAAATCGCCTTCTTCATTTGTAACTGTTCAGGTGTCAGGCGACCTCGCACTCGTAGGGACGCTTTCCACAGCGTCCCTCGCTCGTTTAAGCGCCGAGCGAGATAGAGGGACGCTGTGGAAAGCGTCCCTACCTGAACAGTTACCTCCATTTTACATTTGCCAGTGGGAGTTGGCTGGGATTGAATGCGGGACGTGCGAGCGCCGCGCTTAATTGTCCGTTGGTTTGCGATGGCCGTGGGAGGCATCGGTTTTGCCGTGGGCGCGGCGGCGGCCTGGGGTCAGCCCGTCGGCCCGGAGGGGTTGGCGAGGCTCACACCGGGGCGGACGAAGGCGGAGAATGCGCTTTGGATCGAGAACCCGCTGACATCCCAATTCAAGACTTCCAAGCGGGTAGTGGTGGCCGACCTTAAGGGGCCGGCGGTCATTACGATGATCCACTTTGCTTACGGCCAGAGCCAGGTTTCCACACCGAGCAAGCGGCTTAATCGCGACCTGTTGCTGCGCATTTATTGGGATGGGGAAACGTCTCCGAGCGTGGACTGCCCGCTGGTGGATTTCTTCTGCGACCCGGCGGGCACGCGGGATGAGGTCAACACGGCGCTCGTGAACGTGCGCCGGGGTTTCAATGAGTATTTCCCCATGCCGTTCAGCAAGTCCGCCAAAGTGGAATTGGTTTATGACGGGCCACTGGCGCCGGGGGACGAGTTGTGGCAACTGATGCCGTGTTACTCGTATGTAATCTATCGCTCGCTGGCGAGGGTACCGCGCGACAGTGGCTACTTTCACGCGAGCTGGCGCCAGGAAAGCTTGCTGCTGGGCCAGCGGGATTACGTGGCGCTGGAAGCCCGAGGCAAGGGCAAGGTTGTCGGTTGGAACGTGACGGTGCGCAGCCCTGGCCGCGACAGTTACCCGGTGGACGAGAACGAGAAGTTCTACATTGATGGGGAGACGACTGCCTCGATTGAATTTCAGGGGCTGGAGGATTCGTTCGGGTTCAGTTGGGGGTTCCCTGAGAGCCAAAGCATGTTCCCGCTGACGGGTTATTTCCCTTTCCTGAAGGGGGCCACCGCCTACCGGTTCTTTATCCAGGATGCGATTAGCTTCGAGAAGTCGCTGCGCGTGGCCATTGGGTTCGGCGTCAACGAGGACCCTTCCTTCCGGCGCGATTACTCGAAACCCGGGAGCACGCTGCAATTGTCCAGCACGGTGTATTGGTATCAGACGGAACCGCACGCACCGCTGCCGGTGATGCCGTCAGCGGTCGAGCGCGCGCCTGCGCTCGAGCAGCCGCTCTGACAACGACGATTATGAGAATTGGCTTTCACACGGATGCGTTTAACTCGGCGTATTGGTCGTTGGAGAAGTGCCTCATCTGGGCGCAGAAGAACGGGGTGCGCTACATCGAGTGCGGCTTAATTGACGGGGTAAGCTGGATACACGGGCTGGGCTATCAGCCGCACGTGGCGTTGTACGAGGACCCGGTCCTGCTGCGGCGCAAGATGGATAAATACGGCGTGCAATTCTCACAGGTGGACGCGGCGTTTCCGCTCTCCGGCGAGGACGGCCCGTTGCGTGGCGTGCCATACGTGATGAAGGCCATCGCCTGGGCGGCGCAGATCGGCTGCCCGTGCGTGGATACGACCGACGGTTTGCACCAGCCGGAGGGGCTGACGGACAAGGAATCACTGGCGCTCATGAATCGCAGTTACCAGCAGATTCTTAAGGTCGCCGAGGCACACCGCATCGTTGTGAATATCGAGCCGCACGGCTATTTCACGACCAACCCCGACGCGATGACGGAGATGCTGGCGTTCGTAGAGAGCCCCTTCCTTCGGATGAATATGGACACCGGCAATACCTTCATCGCGGGCCGCGACCCGGTCGCCTTCCTCAAGCGCTTTCTGACGAAGGTCAGCCACGTGCATGTGAAGGATGTATCGGAGTCGCTGGCCAAGGCCGTGCGCGGTGGGCAGACGGGGATCGCCGTAAGCCACTGCGCGCTGGGCGAGGGCGTGAACGCGGGCAATATCCGGCAATGCCTCACGGTGCTGCGGGAGGCAAATTACGAGGGGGTGCTCAGCATGGAATGCGAGGGACAGTCGGGACCGATGATCGAACAGTCGCTCGCATGGCTGCGTCAAACTCTCACCGAACTCGGGATCCAACACGATTAGCTATAACCAAAACCTCAACTCAAATTATGAAACGAGAACCATCCCTGCCCCAAACGATCACGCGCCGTGATTTCCTCAAGACCTCGACGGTCGCGGCGTCCGCCGCGGCCATCGGCACGCTCGACCTGAGCCGCAGCGCACATGCAGCCGGGAGCGACATCATTAAGGTCGGCATGATTGGCTGCGGCGGGCGGAACTCAGGCGCCGCCGCCCAGGCGCTGACGGCGGACGCGGGGGCGCGGCTGGTGGCCATGTGCGACATCTTCCGGGATCGCGTGGAGAACAAGCTGGGGGAAATCAAGGCCGCCAGGGGCGCGCAGGTCACGGTGGACGGCGCCCATGAGTTCACGGGCTTCGACGGCTACAAGCAGGTCATTGAGGCTTCCGACATGGTGTGCATTGCCAACGCGGCGAAGTTCCATCCGTTCCATGCGATGGCGGCGATCCAGGCAGGCAAGCACGTGTTCGTGGAGAAACCGCACGGCATTGATCCGTGGGGTGTCAAGCTGATGCAGCAGGCTTGCGACCTAGCCAAGGAGAAGAAGCTCTGCATCGTGTCCGGCCTGCAAAGCCGCTTTCATACCGGTTACATAGAGACGGTCAAGCGCATCCAAGACGGCGCGATCGGCGACATCGTGAGCATTGAGGAGAACTTCCTGCGGGCCCCTTACGGTGTGACCGAGCGCAAGCCGGAGTATAGCGAACTGGAATGGCAATGCAGCACTCAGTACCACTTCCGCTGGTTGTCGGGCGATGACGTGCCGCAGTCGCTCGTGCACAACCTGGATCGTTCGAGCTGGGTGCTGGGCAACGCGGCGCCGATCAAGTGCCACGGCCTAGCAGGCCGGTCCACGATGGTGGAGCCGCTTTACGGGGATGTGTTCGATCATCACTCAGTGGTGTACGAGTTCGACAAGGGGGTGCGGGTTTATGCGTTCACCCGCACGACCGCGGGCTGCTACGACGAGAATTCGAGTTTGATCTGCGGTGCCAAGGGCAAGGCGTCGCTGCTGAACTGCCGCATTTGGGGCGAGAACACCTGGCGCTGGCAAGGACAATGCGACCCTTACCAGATCGAGCACGATAAGCTGTTTGCCGGTATCCGCTCGGGCAACCCGATCAACTGCGGGGACTACATGGCCCGCAGCACGATGATCACGGTAATGGGCCAGATTTCCTGCTACACCGGCAAGGAAGTGAGCTGGGAACAGATCATGGCCTCGGACTTCTTTTATCCCCCCAAGCCCGGGGATTGCCGGGACGGAATGGAGCTGCCGACCAAGGTCGGGCCGAACGGCAGCTACCCGGTGCCTGCGCCGGGCCGGACTACGATGATTTGAGGGGAGAAAGCGGACTTAACCACAGATGGACGCAGATGAACACAGATAGGAAGAGGCTGGCGGTTTTGCTGGTGGTGCTAGCGGTGATCGGCGGCGGGTGGCTGGGCGCCGCCGCCGCAGACACGCCTGGCGCCGCGACGGAGAAGGCGCGCATTTTGCTGCTGACAGGTGTGGATTACCCGGGGCACCATTGGCGAGAGACGGCACCCGTGCTGGCGGCAGCGCTGAGCAAGGACCCGCGGCTGGAAGTGTTCATGGTGGAAGACCCTGGGTTTCTGGATTCCACGGCCATCAACAAGTACGACTTGATTCTGCTACACTTCCAGAACTGGCAGCAGCCGGGGCCGGGTGAGCGGGCGCGGGAGAACTTGCGCCAGTTCGTTGAAGGAGGCAAGGGGGTCGCGCTGGTGCATTTTGCGTGCGGGGCATGGTTCGGCGAGTGGCCAGAGTTTTCCAACATCGCCGGCCGGGCGTGGGGCGGGCCGGGACCGGGTGTGCGGCAGCATGATCCGCATGGACCATTCCGCGTGGAATTGGTCAAGCCGGACAGCCTCATCCTGCGCGGCATGACCGACTTTGACACCCAGGACGAGCTATACACCTGCCTGGTGGGCGATCATCCCGTCGAAGTGCTGGCGCAGGCCAAGTCCAAGGTGGATGGGAAATACTATCCCATGGCGTTCGTGTCGCGCTACGGCCAGGGGCGAACCTTTCATTGCACGCTGGGCCACGATGCGAAGGCGCTGGGTGTCCCGGGAGTGCAGGAGCTTTACCGGCGCGGCTGCGCCTGGGCGGCTGGGCTTGCACCGGTCAGCCCGCAATCCACACCAACAACAACAAAGTAACTCTATGACCCCAACTCGAGAACTTAAGGACGTGGCACGGGGATGGCAGGCGCTTGAGAGGACGATATGCCGGCAGGGCAGAGGCATAGACCTTCAAACCTGCGACGCTACGAATCGGACTGCACCCTGCCGACTTGGAACTCGGCGATGCGACAGGCTTGGAAGCCTGCGCTACGGAGCGAGCTGGAAGACTGTGGCGGCGGGACCGGGGCTCGCGTTTCTCCTGGGCTTTGTTTGCTCCGCGGGCGCGGCGAACCCGCCGATGCGCCTTGACGCGAACCTGGACCGAGGGTTGCTGGAGGTCGGGTATAAGGGGCACAAGATCCTCGTCTATGCGTTCGCGACCAACCAGTTCAAGCCTTACGTGCGCGAGCTTTACACTTTGCGCGGGGAGAACGTCACCCGGGACGCTCCGCCAGACCATCTGCACCATCACGGGATGATGTATGCCGTCAATGTCAACGGTATCAACTTCTGGGAGGAGCGAGGCGCGCCGGGCGTTGAGAGGCACATCGAGCTGCCACTGAAAGTCGCCACGATTGGCCCCAATGGATTGCCGATGGCGTCGTTTACTGAACTCATCCAATGGTTGTCCCCAACCAACCAGCCTGGGTCTGATCCGCTGACTGCGGCGCTGCTGAGCGAGCGACGCACTCTGACCGTGACCGTTGACGAGAAGAACCAAGAGGTCGCCTTGCGCTGGGACTCGGAGTTTCAAGTCGAGCCGAATGCAGGCAAGGTGACTATCAGTGGTCCGAACTATGATGGTTTGGGCATCCGGCTGCCGGAGTCATTCAACCATGTGGCCAAATTCCAGAACTCTGCCGGGCAGCCCTACACGGCCAAGGACACCCACGACGTCACCACTGCCCGGTGGACGAGCGTGTCGGGCCAAATGAACGGACGGGATGTGATGCTGATAATGTTCGGACGCCCGGAGAATGCACGAGGCGACACCGCCTTCTACACCATGCTCGACCCTTTTGCCTACCTGTCCGCCACGCAGGCCCTGGACAAGCAGCCGCTGGAATATGCCGCTGGAGACAAATTCAGCCTGAGCTGCTTGTTCACGGTCTATTCGGCGAACAAATCGCCCGGGTTTATCTCGCAGCGCTGCCAACGCTGGGAGAAAGAACGAAACTGATTTTCCTACTAATACAGCACTCCATCACTCCACTACTCCATTGCATCCTATGAGCAAGATTCACATTGGCATTAACTTGGAATTCATCCGCCACCACGACAAGCCCTTCGAATGGGGCGTCGAAAAGGCCGCCGGGCTTGGGTATACGCACGTCGAGCCGATGGTCCATTTGGGGCGGGAGTTGCTCAGCGAAGCGGGCTATTTCCACAGCGTCTCGATGCTCGACGATCCGCTGCGAATCAAGCGCGCGTGCCAGCGGGCAGGCGTGAAGCCCTCAGGCTTGTCTGCCCACACGCCGCTGACCAAGCCGGAGATTGGCACCGAGTATCTCAAGCAGGCGATTCGCTTTGCGGCCGAGTGCGGCGCTCCAGTGATCAACACTGACGAAGGCCCCAAGCAAGGTTGGACCACCGAAGCCGAGGACTTCGTCCTGATGCGCTACACGCTGATGGAGGCGTCCAAACTGGCCGAGCCACGCGGCATCCTCATCGGGATTGAGTGCCACCAGCAGTACAGCAAGCATCCCGACGGGCTGGACCGCATCCAGAAGCTCGTCAAGAGCCCCAGCATCGGGATCAACTTCGACACTGGCAACGCCTTCCTGTGCGGACAGGATCCCTACCAGTGGCTGAAGCGTGTGGTGAAGCGGCTCGTGCATCTGCACGCGAAAGACATCTCGGTGCAACAATCCGGCAGCGAGCGCGGCAAGGTCACTGGCACGCCGGTGGGCTGCGCCTGCGGGGACGGGGTGATTGACTGGAAGAAGGTCATCCAGATCATCCGCAAGGATTGCCCGCGCGACATCGTGCTTTCGGTGGAATGTGGCACCGTCGAGCAGGCGGAGCGCTCCATCAAGCACCTCAAACCGCTGCTGAAGTAGCGTGAGCCTCAGTGCCGGAATGGTGCCGGTCAACGTCCCCACGATGCTGGTCGCGGAGCCGTAGGCATTTGTATTGGAGAAGGCAGCCTGTTATTCTGGTCTATTCAGCGTGTCAATGGAGTGCGTCGCCGGGGCAGGATTACTTCGCGGCGCGCTTCTGTTTCTCGCGCAGGTCGGTGGCCAGGGCTTTAATCTCGGTCAGGTCGCGTTGCATTTCGCTCCAGCCATACCAAAGGGCGTAGTCCGGGTTAGCGTGGAAGGTACCCTGGAAGGTCCGCATCCGGTGCTCCAGGAACATCACGAACAGCTTCTGCTCGATCACGGTCGGCGCGTCGTGGAACGTCAGCAAGTCAGGGAAGGCATAGGCATAGCTCTGCGGTTTCGGTAACGCGCCGTCCTTGTAAAGCCCAGCGACGATCCGGATGGCCTCGGCCATGAGCCGGTCTGCCTCCTGAATCATGTGGTCGCCCTGCTCCAATTGCTGTTTGGCGAAGTTGCCTGAGTGGCACTGGTTGCAGGTTTGGACCATCTTATCGCGCTGCTTCTGCCAGTCTTCCTGGGTCAGCTTGGCGACGTTGGCCGCCTTGACTACCTCCAGGCGGGGGGTCGGTTTGCCGTTCGGGTCGAGCACGCCCAAGGCCTGCAAAATCGTCGCGCGGTCGTCGGCCCACTGCTTGTCCTCGGGCATCGGGAGGCGCACAGCCAGAAAGCCCCACGCGGTTTCGACGCCGTGGTCCCCTTTCTGGAAGTGGCAGGTCTGGCAAGTCGGCGCGGGAGTAACATTGGGAAGCGTGCCGGTCTGCTTGAGCAGCGCGCGCACGCCGTGTTTGGAGCCGGAATACATCTCCCACTGCGGGTGGTCGAAGCCCATGTGGCAGGTTTCGCACGCCTGGGGCTGCTGGGCCTCCTTCTTGGAGAACGTGTGCCGGGTGTGGCAGGCGTCGCAGGAGGCCACCCCATAGCCGCCGCTGGTCTGGCGCAAGTCTTTCATTTCCTGGGGGGTCTTTAGGCCGATTTTATGGCAGGCGCCGCAGCCTTTCATGCCTTCGGTCATCGCCATCGGCTGCCAGTGGATGGTGGGCATGGCCTTCATGGCCGCCCACGCCAACGCGTGCTTGCCAGCTTTGAACTGCTTGACCTCTGTGTCGTGGCACTCGCCGCAGGTGTCCGGCGTCGGCAAGCGCACCTTGGCGACATCGTTGGTGGATTGGTGGTCAGTTCCATGGCAATCGGCGCACCCGACCGTGACCTCACAGTGCCGGCTGATGCTCCAATCGGCCACAATGTTAGGGGTGATCGCCTGGTGGCAGGCAATGCAAACGCTGGAGGAGGGCGCGGCGGCCCGGACCAGCGCCAGGTCGGGAAACGCCGCAACCAGTGTGAGGGCGAGAGACCTCGCGCACAGCGGCAGCCGGAGGTGGTTAGACATCACGCGCCTCAGTCAACGCCCTCCGGCCGGGCGCGTCAAGTGGGGTGAATACCCTATTTGATCCAGGGCGAACTATTTGGAGGCGCAGCCCCAGTACACAGAAAGACCGGGTTTCGCACCCGGCCTGTCTGCCACATTCTACATTGAGAACAAATTCAAATTCTTAACCGATGCCACACACTAGCATCGTTAACACGCCTGTAAGATACCTGAGCGCCTGTCCCCCGCCAGTCACCAGTTCTGGTGACAGAGCGAGGGATTTTGCCTTCCCACAGCCCACGGCCTGCGCTAGGGTCGCATCCCGTCGGACGGTTGACATGATGATGGACGAGCGCAACAAGCCACCCACCGGGCCTGCCCCCAGCCCCACGCCCGATCTCACGCCCCAGGCGGCTCCATCTGCGCTGCTGCGCTGGGTGCCTGGCTTGGCGGTATTCCGCGACTACCGGCACGAGTGGCTCCACGCCGACCTGCTGGCGGGCGTCAGCGTGTGCGTGGTCATGATCCCGTCCGTAATCGCTTACGCCGGCCTGATGGGCTTGCCTCCCCAACACGGGCTCTACGCCGCGCTCGTGCCGCTCCTCGTCTATCCGTTCTTCGGCAGTTCGCGGCAGGTCATCGTGGGGCCGGACATAGCGATTTCACTGCTGATCGCGAGCGCCATCGCCCCGCTGGCTGGCGGAGATCCCCCCCGTGCCGCCATCCTCGCCGCCATGGTGGCGGTGCTGAGCGGCTTGTTGCTCCTGGTCGGGGCGCGCGCCAAGATCGGCGCAATCGCCGACTTCCTCTCCAAGCCCGTGCTGGTCGGCTACATGACGGGCGCAGCCTTGATCCTGGTGGCCTCGCAGCTCGACAAACTGTTTGGCATCCGGCTCGAGCACAACGACTTCTTCCCCCGCTTGGCCGAACTGGCCGGCAAGCTGCACCAGGCGCACGCGCCGACTTTGCTGTTCGGGTTAGGGCTCCTGGCAGTAATCGTTGCCTTGCGCCGAGTCGCCCGCGCCGTCCCACCCGCGCTGGTCGTCGTGGTCGCGGCTATCGCCGCTTCACTGGCACTGCGCCTGGAAGGCCGCGGCGTGGCCGTGGTCGGCGCGTTTCCCCGCGGGCTGCCGGGCTTCGCATTGCCCGCCGCCGACTGGCGGGACATTCACACCCTCCTGCCGGCGGCCATCGGCATTGCCTTGCTGACCTACACCGAGGGCATCCTGCTGGCACGCGCGTTCGCCGCGAAGAACGGCTACGAGGTCAACCCCAACCAGGAGCTGACCGCGCTCGGCCTCGCCGACGTATGCACCGGGTTGTTCCAGGGATTCTCGATTACCGGCAGCCAGGCCCGCACCACCATCAACGATTCGACGGGTGGTAAAACCCAACTGGCCAGCCTGTTCGCCGCCGGCACGCTGATCCTGTTCCTGCTGTTCCTCACGCCGTTGATTGCGCGGCTGCCGGTAGTAGCGCTGGCGGCCCTGCTTATTTACGGCGGCTTTACGCTGGTCGAGTTCGACGTGATGGTCCGCATCTATCGGTTCTACCCCACAAGCGCCCTGTTGGCGGCCCTTACCACTCTTGGCGTGCTGGCGGTTGGCGTGGTGCCTGGCATCCTGGTCGGTGTAGCGCTGTCGCTGCTGGCGCTTATTGACCGCATCTCGAACCCGCCCGACGCCGTCCTGCGGATCGTGCCGGGCGACGGTTTCCACGACTTGGGAGACGACTCGAAAGGGCAGACCATCCCCGGCTTCATCGCCTATCGTTTCTATGCGCCGCTGCTCTTCTCCAATGCCAGCCATTTCGTCGGGCGGGTGCGCCAGCTCGTCGCCGCCAGCCCCACGCCGGTGCGCTGGTTCCTGGTGGACGCCCAAGCCATCACCGACATTGACATCACCGCGGCGGATTCTTTGCGCGCCCTGAACCAGGAACTGCATCAGCAGGGCATCGCACTGAAGTTCGCCCATGCCAACCGTCCGCTGCGCCGAATCCTCGAACGCATCGGCTTCACCAGCGAGATCGGCCGCGAGAGCATCTTCCACGCAGTGCATGAAGCGGCGGAGGCTTTCCAGAAATCGTAGCCGACCACGGCAGTCGGCGCGTTATTCTACCAGAAACCACATCGGCGCCGACTGCCGTCGGCGGCTACGCGGCGACGATTGCCTCCATTTTTTCCTTCCATTACGGGCGGCAGGGGGCGTAAAGTCTGGATTAGGACGCAAAGGCAAACTGAAACCAAACAGACAATCGAACAGGAGCTACCATGAGAAACATGCAACGAACCATGACGACAGTCGCGGGGGTGCTCGCAGTGAGCGCAACCTGCTCCCTGGCACAGGATTGGCCGCAGTGGCGCGGACCCAACCGCGACGCCAAGGCGACCGGCTTCACCGCCCCTAAGGAATGGCCCAAGGAACTGGCCCAGAAGTGGAAAGTCACTGTCGGCCTCGGCGACGCTTCCCCGGCCGTGGTCGGGAACAAACTCTACGTCTTCGTGCGCGAGGGCGCCGATGAAGTCATCCGCTGCCTCGATGCCACGAGTGGGAAGGAGCTTTGGTCTGAAAAACACGACGCGACGCAAGTGTCAGGGCCCTCCGCCTCGGTCCACGGCGGGCCACGGAGCTCGCCTGCGGTTGCCGATGGCAAAGTCGTCACCCTGGGCGTCGGCGGTGTCGTCTCATGCGTGGATGCCGCGACGGGCAAACTGCTCTGGCGCAAGGACGACTTCTCGGGAGCTTGGCCCCGGTTCTACACGGCCTGCTCGCCGATCGTCACCGACGGCCTCGCCATCGCGGCACTGGGCAGCGAGTCCAACGGCGGCATCGTCGCCTATGACCTGGCCTCCGGCGACCAGAAATGGAAGTGGACCGGCGACGGCGCGGCCTATGCCTCCCCCGTCGTTCTGACTGTGGACGGCACCAAAATGGTGGTAACCCTGACGGCGAAGAAGATTGTCGGCCTCGGCGTGGCGGACGGGAAGCTGCTTTGGGAATCCCCGTTCCCGGCCCAGGGCATGAACTACAATGCCGCCACCCCGATCGTGGACGGCCAGACGGTCATTTACGCCGGCGCCGGCCGCGGCACCAAGGCCGTCAAGATCGAAAAGACGGCTGACGGGTTCGCCGCCAAGGAGCTTTGGAGCAACCCCGATAACGGTGTCCAGTTCGACAGCCCGGTGCTCAAAGGCGGCCAGATTTACGGCGTCTCGCAGAAAGGCGTCATCTTCTGCCTCGACGCCAAGGACGGCAAGACCCTCTGGACCACCGAACTGGGGGGACGCGGCTTCGGCTCGATCGTGGATGCCGGTTCGGTCCTGCTTGCGCTCACTCCCAAAGGCGACCTGACGGTCTTTGAACCCAGCGACAAGGAGTTCAAGAAGTTGAACGCCTACAAGGTCACGGACACGGAGACCTACGCCTACCCCGTCCCGGCGGGCAAAGGCCTGTTCGTGAAAGACAAAGACACCGTCTCGTTTTGGCCTATAGAGTGAGTTGCCACCGGCTTTGGGGAGGCTGTGGGGTGGCTTCAGGGCAGCCTCGGGGCAGCCTCGGGGTAGCCTCGGGGTAGCCTCGGGGTAGCCTCAGGGTAGCCTAAGGGTGGCTTCGGGGTGCTTACCGGTTGGCTACCAGATGGCTTCGGGGTGGCTTCGGGGTGGCCGCAACCCGGTTTCGTCGTTCACTGATGGCTAAGTCGCTGTGGTACAGAGATATACGCCTTAACTAAGCGCCATTCGCCTCAAGGTGGCCCCTGGCGTGCTCAGGCGGCCGCCAGACTCCGCTCGGCGTGTTCCAGCACGGCCTCGACCTGCTCGCGGGTGACACCGGGAAACCAAATCAGGATGTCGTTCACCGTGGCGCCGTCCTCGAGATTCTCAAAAAGAGCGCGCACCGGCACCCGAGTGGTTTTGAACACCCAGGCGCCGCTCACCTTCCCGGGCACCCGTTCGACCGCCGCGCATTGAGTCCAATCCAACATCGCCAAAAACATACGCCAACGCTCGCAGCCCGACAAGCCTTTGCGGGCTGCCTTGGCGGTGGACGTCCCAAGAGTGTCAATAGTGGGAACCGACAGTTGCTTGATTGACTCCCGAGGAAGGCACTCAGAGCCCCGACGTTGGCTCTGCGCAGCGGCGAGTCCAACGGTGGCATCGTCGCCTCTGACTTGGCCTCCGGTGACCAGAAATGGAAGTGGACCGGCGACGGCGCGGCCTATGCCTCCCCGGTCGTGCTGACCGTGGACAACACAAAAATGGTGGTAACCCTGACGGCGAAGAAGATTGTCGGCATCGGCGTGGCGGACGGGAAGCTGCTTTGCACGCCTCCGGGGTGGTACGCCGAAAAAGCGGGCATTCCTGGCAGGAGTTCTTGTGCGCGCGCAAAAATTCCAGCGGGGGCGAGCTTTCCCATCCTCTACCCTCCCTCTGCCATCCTCTTCGGCTAACCGGCGACGTGAGTAGTCTTATCACATCTGGCTCCGCAGTCTGACGACGGCCAGGCGCACCGCGCGATCTTCAGGACTTCGCGGGCTTTCGTTTCGCCCTCAACCCTCAACCGCTTCAACGATTGCCCCGCTCCTCCCGTCACTGCATAAATGTACGATAGAACCGCGCTGGCTCGCCGTCACCGGCAGGGTCGAGGGGCAGATACGGACTGGCCGGCAAATTGGTCAGGGAAAGCAGATTCACTCGGTTGGTGCTCACCAGATTGGCCCTGTATTGCACGACAAAGTTGCTGCTCAACATGCTATCCAGATTCAGCACCGGGTAACCTACCCAAGAATCCAGTCCCAGCCTCGGTGGGGCAATCACCGTCAGCAGCGCATTGGAACTCGTCACCATGCCCACTGAGTGGTCCGCCGCTTACGGACCTGGGATGTTACGCCGCAGACGCACCGTTGCCTTTGCCAATTCAATATTGCGCTGACGTCCCCCGCGAAATGGTATTGCCAAAGAGAAAGTCAAGAGGTACGCTTGCCGAGTGGGAATCGTCGTCTGTGTCGTCAAAGCCTGCGACGTGATGCAGGCCTCCGCACCTTTCTGGGTGCCAACGCCATGATGATCTATCCCGGCTGGTGGCCCGCCGCCTGACCTGCGGTTTATGACAAACGGACTCTTCAAATACTTCTCAACCGATCAAGACAAGCTGCAAAGGTTCACCAACGGCCAGGTTTATCTGACCCCAGCGAAGTACCTTAATGATCCCTGGGAATTCCGGCTGCGCATCGAGCCACCGACGGACGAATACTTGAGGGAGCAAGCCCCCGGGTTGGATCCAGAGGGTATGGCTGAGTTCCGAAGGCGCACGGTTAGTGGAGACTGGCTTGAAGAAGGGGCTGAACAGCAGCGGGAACTCTTCAGCAAGATGGTCGGCGTCGTCTGCCTGACGGAGAACCCTCTCGACATGCTTATGTGGGCGCACTATGGCGAATCCCATAAGGGTTTCGTGGCCGAGTTCGGACCCAGTGAGGATGAGGCGAGGACCCCCCTCGGGCTCCAGCGCTGGGGAAGCGCGTTCGGACCGGCAGCGAAGGTTGAGTACCGGCCAGAGCACCCTGACTTGAGGTTGGATACATCGAACATGGAGGAGGTTTTGCTTACGAAGCATCTTTGCTGGAAATACGAGGAAGAATGGCGGGTCATGCAGTTCTTGTACAAGGGCGACCTGCACCCCACAAGAAATGGCTTTGTCCTAGTCTGGTTCAAGCCAACCCAGCTCTTTCGAGTGATCTTGGGACTCCAGGCCGCTCCAGAAGTTGAGTTCCAATTGAGTCAGATGCTCAACCACAAGGAATTCGAGCACGTCCGCAAGGAACAGATGCACATAGACCCTGGCTCAAGAGAGTTAAAGCCTCGCCCTTTATCTTGGTGAGACTCACTCCAGGACGCCAAGCTAGGCGAGCCACTTCCATCCTGCGGCTGCGGCGTGACGACTGACGCCAGCCAGTCTGAGTTGCCACTAACAGAGCCCCCGGCAAGGAAAACGCTGGAAGTTGACGCCGCGGAGTGGTAAGACGAACCGCTGGCACAAGCCAGCGGCTACCAGAGAGCCGTGTAGCCAACCGCTCCGCGCCCACGGCATCATTCCGCCACCACCAGCACCGCCGCTCGCTCCGCTGTGGCGGACGCCGCTTCCCGGTCTCTCCCTGTGCGCGGCGCTTTAAGCTTGCCGGACAACTCGGGCACGCCGCTGAGAAAACTGTAAACCAACCCGCCCTTCACCGCGTAGTTGACGTTCTGCGGCAACGCCCCGCTCTCTTCGTAGGTCGCAACATCATCCAGCCGAGACGTGACCACGCCAACCACATTGCCGCATTCATCCAGGAGCGCACCCCCAGAGTTGCCGGGCTGCACCGGCACACTGATTTGATAGTAGCGCGGGTTGTCCCGGGCACCCGCCATGCTGTTGATTTCGCCCTGCGTCAGTTTCGGTTCCACCCCCTGAACGACTGGATTTGGGAAGCCGACGGTGAACACCGCCTCGCCCAATTTGACGCGCGGTTGTGCGGCTACTGGCAACGCCCGAAACGCTCCGCCCACTTTCAGCACGGCAACGTCAATCGTCCGGTCTTTCTTGATGAGCCTGGCAGGAAGGGAACCGCTGGGCGACCTGACGTGGAAGGAACTCGCCCCCCGCACCACATGCTCGCAAGTGACAAAATAGCCGTCATCTGTGACAAAGAAGCCCGTCCCGGCACAACCTTTCCCCTCGGCAATTTCGGGTGTGGGCGAAATGCCATCCGCCCCGCCCCTGCCGCCTTCCTTCTTCGCCACGAACGCGGCGGCGCGGCGCTGGGCCTCGATAACCTCCGCACGCGCCATTCGCTCAGAAACCTCGTCCCGCCACTTCGCAGCCTGTTTGTCGCCCGCCGCCGCAGCGAGGCTGTACCACTTGTAAGCTTCAATATCATTCTGGGGGACCCCCTCCCCAGTCTTGTAGCACCAGCCGAGGGACCATTGCGCGTCGGCGTCTCCCTGCTCCGCCGCCTTGCGATACCACTTGGCCGCTTCCGCATGGTCTTGCTGGACTCCCTTCCCATCCTCGTAGTAATAGCCGAGGGACCATTGCGCGTCGGCGTCTCCCTGCTCTGCCGCCTTGCGATACCACTTCACCGCTTCACTATAGCCCTGTTGGACGCCTTGGCCTTTTGCGTAATGCACACCGAGATTGTATTGAGCGGTGGCGTCGCCTTGGTCAGCCGCCTTGCGATACCACTTGACCGCTTCTGCGTAGTCCTGTGCGACGCCCCTGCCCCTGTCGTAATACCCCCCAAGAAGGGCCTGCATGGGAACGGACCCTTGCTCTGCCGCCTTGCGATACCACTTCGCAGCTTCGGTGTAGTCCTGCGCAACGCCTCGTCCGGTTTCGTAGCAGATACCGAGATTGCCTTGCGCTAAAGCATTCCCCTGCTCCGCCGCCTTCCGAAACCACTTGGCCGCTTCCGCATGGTCTTCCTGAACTCCATGCCCAAGGTCGTAGCAGCAGCCCAGTATAGCTTGAGCATCCGCGTCTCCCTTCTCCGCCCGCGCACGCAGGTCCTCCTGAGGGTCCACTGCATGGGGCTTGTTCGGCTGCGCTCCGTCCGGCACAAATGTGGCGGGAACCAGTCCAACTTCGGCATCAGTCAACGACCTTGGCTTCGCTCGGGCCAGCTTTCTGCCTGGCCAAATCCACACAGCAGTCAAGCCGAGGACCGCAACGATAGCGACGGTCAACCCAGTTGCGACTTTTGCCGTTTTCCACCAAGGACCCGGCGGCATGGGTGCTGACGCCTGCCGGGGCGGCTCGTCAGACGGTTGCGAGTTTGTTTGCCCGCAAATCAGTGGCGCTTCCGTCGCTGGTTTGGCATCAGCCACAGGGTGAGCCTGTTCGGTGTCGCTGTTGGCTTGCGTGCCCACAGACGGAGCAGCAGGCACAGGCAAACCCTCTGCGTTTTTCGGCGGCGGCGACAACGGCGGCGCGGTTGCTGCCTCCACTGGAGCGGGACACGCGAGCCCGAGCTTGGCCCGCAGGCTCTCTGCGCTTTCTGTGCATCGCCGGCAGCCGCGGTATGTGGATACCGCTCTATGATACTCTGGTAAAGAGTCAATGCCTCCTGTGCCTTCCCCCCAGCTTCCAGTTTCGTGGCCTCATGTGGAAGCTCGTAACCCTCATCCTCGGCAGAGTTGTATGGCTCACCCACAAACTCGCCCCACCGGTTGCGACCGTAAATGTAGTTGATGATCCAAACAAGAATGTTGAAGCTCAGTACCGCACCGGCCACCCACGCCCACCGCTTGCGCCGAATAATGAACCAGCCGCAGAGTGCGGACACCGCAAGCCAGACTGAATAGGCGAAGCAGTAACCGAAAGCCTCCCACTTGCCATTAAGGCCAGCCACCGCCATCCCAAGTGCAGTCACCATTGCAAAAGGACCGCACGCCACTCCCATGCACCCGTTATAGAATCCCCACCGGTACGGACGCGTGGCGGGCAGGCGTGCCTTCAGCCGTTTCTCCAGACTGGATGCCATGCAAATGCTGGCGACAATCGCAACGAAGACGTAGAGATAAAGGAGTGATTGTATTGTGTCGGTGTTCATGGCGACCTGTGCTTTAGCCTGGCCGTCAATCAAGCTGACGATTCTGCGGTTGCAGTTCGTCTGGCGCGCCTTCGCGATAATGTATGCCTTTGGCCGTTTCCATTGTCTCAATTCCAGCGCGAAGTGTCCCCAAAGCAGGCAGAGCGGCGACACTGCCGCTGTCACCCAACGAGAGCGCATTTATCGTGCCTTGCTTGGGGCGGAAACCGGCCTTCGCTTTGCGACTGGCCTTGCAACTCGCCGTCCTGCTGGAATCAGCGGGGGGCAGCGTGCCCCCACGGCTGGCTCGGTCAAGGAGACTCTCTATGGGCTGGGCCTGGCCGACAGGACACTGGTTCGGGGTGCTTGGGGTGGTGGCAGTTGGTCGGGATCGGCCAGGCAGCCAAAGACAACTCCGGTCGGGATGTCGTGTGCGGTCCCATGGGGCTCTGGGAGCGACTCAATCAGACTAAAGCCATCTTTCCAGGTTCCAGGTTGCGCCTGCGCTACGCTGTTCGGGAGGCTTCCTAACGCGGACAGTTGGGGTGACCTGTATGTCAGAAGGTCTGAACTCACTCCAGCAGAAAATCCCCAACCTTTGTATCGGGGTGCTTCGCAATCCGATCCACTGCAGCCTGGGGCAAGTGATAACGAGTCCGAATGCGCTCCGCCCAATTCCTGCCCTGCACGTCTGTCACCGCATCAATCGCAAGCAATCCATCGGGATTTTGGCGAACCCGAAACTCTCCCAACCCGTGAACAATCCCGCCGTGAGCCGGAATCCGAAGCTCGACCCTCTTGCGGTCGAGCTCATCCTGGCTCCATTTCGACTTGACCCAAATAGTGTCCATAAAATGGTGTGCGTGATGATGCAACTAACAACCAAGGTGAGAGGTCGCCGCCGGGGACGGGCGCTCGCCGAAGCCAAGGATGTTGTAAAACCAATGACTCACAAAACAGAACGCGCAGCGGCAATTCGCTCGCTCGATTCTTTGTTCGTTAGGCGTTCGTTTCATCGGAATCAGAGGGAGGTGCCATCACCTTCAATGTGCCTTGCATGAGTTCGTTGAACCACGCGCATACGTTCTTGGCAAGTTCAATCTCCGAATCAGTGACATCATATTCCCCCGTGTTTTTCGGGTGCGTGATGCGATGACGGACGTCTATTACTGCGAGAAAGTTGTTCCAGGGCGTGGTTCCGACACCCAAGTCGAGCTTGGAACCGAATAGACCGTTGAACCTGCCCAGTGCAAAGCGGAGATTGGCCGGCAGACGTAGAAACTTGGTTTGCGTCATTGTCTCTCCATTGTCTTTCAGCTCGTAGGATTGATCGCTCAAGATGGCGTAGTCGGCTGGGTCTCTCGCGCGAAATCCTGACGCCGAAGCAACCTCTAAACACGTTTGCTTTACCAACCATACAGCACCCTCAATGTAGGCAAATAAGCTTCGCACGTATGCGCGCCTTATGAACTGGGAATCGGTAACTTCTAACTGGGACTCCGCGGCTCCCGTGTCGTCGAGTAGCTTGAGCAGCGGTCCTTTGTAATCTCGGTATTTCATTTGCACGTAGAACGTACCAACAATTTAATGAGTAGGAAAACTTTCATACCAATTTCATATTGAAGCCCAAACTGCGAGTCAATTCCTGGCTCATTAGCTTCGCCCAGGTGGGGCGGGGACGGTCGGCTTAGGCAAGGTCTCCAGCGTGCATGGGGGTATTTGAGCGCCGATGGGCGAATGGTTGCAAGGTCTTTTTTACGAAGAAGGAATCACAGCCTGGCATTGTCGGGGCTGCCAGGGGATGGCTTGGTGACGGAATTCGCATTGCCGGAGTGGTTTGGACCGCTTCCCGCGGCGTCCCGCCTCGGGAGCCCGACGGGTTTGGCCTCGGCTCCGCCGGACTCGGCATGCACCCCGCTGACAGCAGCGTCAGTCCTTGGGCGGCGGTTTGTCCTTCAACGCCAGGGTTGATTCCGCGGTGGCCAGACGCCGAAGCTCCTTGGCGTTGCGCACGACCGGACCGGCATGGGGATGCGCCTCGGACCACGCTCGCAATTGGGCGAAGAATCGGTCCCGGGAGCGCTGGTACGCGGTCACCACCGCTTGTCAACCGCCAACGCAGACTTGCCCAACTCAGGGCGAGGCCGGTTTATCCGAAGCGCGGAGATGGAGTCGGCACCTCCGGATTACGCCTTTCCTGAAAACCTGAAACTCTGGCTTTGGCGGCGGCAATCGGTCGTAGAGCTCGGCCACTTCCTGTTGAAACACCCGCTCAGCCTGGTCGCGTTCTTCAGAGAAAGGGTCAAGGGCGTGCGCGAACCGGTCATAAAGCCGCGCCAGAATCGCAATGGTCTCGGCGGAGACCGCCCCTACGAGTGCATCTCCTGGAGGCGTTGACATTTGTTCCTCAAGTCGAGCACCCGGTCGTAGAAGAACCCCGCCCCGCACGCGGGATGAGCGACCGACAAATCGCGAAGCCTCTTGGCAAACTCATCGCACCGCGACACCATCGTCCCCCACCAACTCGCGATCTTTTCCAAGTCGTCCTCTCGCCGCACAATCCGCACCACAAACTTGTAGATCGTCAGCAACTCGCCCTCCAGCCGCATGGCGGCCTGGTTGAAAGGCACGCAAAGCTCTGGCGCCAGCGTCGCTATTTCCTGGTCAAACTCGGCCAGCGTCGAGTTGGCCAACTCCGTAACATCCGACTCGCCTAGGCATTCTGTCATCTTGGCCCAACTCTACACGCGCAATCTGCCCCTGTAAAGCCCGCGACAGCTTCGCCGGCTCCCGGGCTGACAGCAGCGTCAGTCCTTGGGCGGCGGTTTGTCCTTCAACGCCAGGGCTGATTCCGCGGTGGCCAGACGCCGAAGCTCCTTGGCGTTGCGCACGACCGGACCGGTATGGGGATGCGCCTCGGACCACGCTCGCAATTGGGCGAAGAACCGGTTCACGTCATAACCGGCTTCCGCGGCAAGTTGATCTTTGATCCGCCAGACTTCTTCGAGAGTAGGAGTCGCTTTCACAGGCTCAATCTCCCGCAAGATCAATCGGTGTGCAAATCTCCGGCAACACCAGCCCGCGCCCGGCCATGAACGTCCGCAGCCCTTTCTGCAAATGCGGGTTGGCCAGATGCCGGCAGTTCCAAGTTAAAAGGGGCACGCTCGAGTTCTTCGCTTTTGCTCACCGCGCCGACTCGGTCCGACGGCCTGCCGCGGGCAAGAGGCAGAGGGCGAAACTGGACGCGGCCCGGTGGCCTGACGGAAGTCTCGCCCGGCCAGTTCCAATTCAGCGACCCGCAGACAACCAACACCCCGCAGCCCTTCTACCGCCTGCGTTCGCGGTAAGCAGAGATGGGGTGAAGGAGTAATGGAGTGCTGGAGTGATGGGCCGAGGAAAACATCGAACGCCCAATGATCGCCCGAAGCAAGGCCATTGGATGCTGGGTGTCTATTGTTGTTCCCTACGCCCAGTTCACGCGGCCAGCCGCCCCAGCCGGCCATTGTGGTAATCTTCGATGGCCTGGGTGATCTCGGTCTTGCTGTTCATGACGAATGGGCCGTAGGCGGCCACGGGCTCGTCTATCGGCTCCCCGTTGAGCAGCAGAAGAGTGGCGTCATCCCGGGCGTCAATGTGGAGCCGCTCGCCCTCCCGCGTCAGCAACGCCAGATCAGTCTCGCCAGCCCGTTCGGCGTCCGGCAACACAACCTCGCCGTGCAGCACAAACAAGCCTGCCGTAAACCCTCGTGGCAGGTCCAGTTCGACGCGATGATAGGCCTTGAGCCGCAGGTCCCAGAGATTGATGGGCGTGAAGGTCTGGGCGGGGCCTTTGGCGCCCCCGAACTCGCCCGCAATCACTCGCACGGTGCCGGCGTCATCAGGCAGTTCGACCGACGGGATGTCGCGGTCGAGAATCGTCTGGTAGGCGGGCGGGCCCATCTTGAACCGAGACGGCAGGTTCACCCAAAGCTGGGCCATCTCCAGCACGCCGCCGCGCCGGGTGAACTCGCGGGAATGCTTCTCCTCGTGCACCACTCCAGAGGCGGCCGTCATCCATTGCACGTCCCCGGGGCCAATCCGGCCCTGGTTGCCGGCCGAGTCCCGGTGCTCCAGCTCGCCCTGATAGACAATGGTGACGGTCTCAAAACCGCGGTGCGGGTGCTCGTCCACTCCGCGCGGCCTATCGGTCGGCGCGAACCTCGCCGGGCCGGCGTAGTCCAGCAGCAGGAACGGGCTAAGACGATACCCCATCGTATCGAAAGAGAAGACGGTCCGGACCGGGAACCCGTCACCCACCCAGTGAACCGCTGGCTTGCGTACAGTGCTGACGACTTTCTTCATGGCGTATGATCGCGCTCAATATAGCGTACCTCCGGGAAAATGCCTGAGGCGCGAGCAACGAGTTTGAGGGGGGCACGCCCGAGGACGGGCGTGCCCCGATGACGATGACAGTCGCTGCCACTGGCCCGCTACACGCTCAGGCCGGCTTCATAAGCCCCGGACGAAGGCGGCGATGACCGCTAGAGCGAAAACGAACACCAGCAGGATGACGAGCGCGGTGAGGAACTGGCCGAAGAACAGGCACAAGTTGGAAGTGGGGAGCACGCCCGCCCCGGGTGTGGCCAGCCGGCGCCCTCGCCGGGTGGCTGGCCCGCGCGCCGAATCACTGAGCGGTGAGTCCGTTCGGGGAGCCGAGAAGGTGACTGGCGTGGGGGCCAGTCACGACGCCCGAGGCGGGCGCGCTCCCTCGCCCACAGCATAGTTACGGCTAAGCCGGCAACACGCCAGCGCTCTGGCGCTTCGGTCCAAGCGATTTTCTGTGTGGCATTTCTTGCCGCGGAAGGGATATTCTGCGTGACAACTCTTATGACTCTGGCCGATAAAGTGAAGCAAGCCGGCGTAGTCGGCGCGGGCGGCGGGGGCTTTCCTACCCACGTCAAGATGGCGTCGAAGGCGGATACGGTGATCGCCAACGGCGCGGAGTGCGAGCCGCTGCTGCACAAGGACGCCGTCGTTATGGAGAGACAGGCCGCTGAGCTGGTTCGAGGTATGCAGCTTGCGATGGAGGCCGTGGGGGCCAAAGCTGGCGTCATTGGCATCAAGGCCAAGAAGAAGCTGGCCGTGGAGGCGGTGAGCGCCGCCTGCAAGGGCACCGCGTTGCGCGTGCAGTTGCTCGGCGACTACTACCCTGCGGGCGATGAATACGACCTGGTCTATGAAGTCACGGGGCGCCTGATTCCGCCGGGGGGCATCCCGATCCAGGTCGGCGTGGTGGTCAACAACGTGGAGAGCTTCGTCAACATCGCCGCCGCCGCTGCGGGCAAGCCCGTCACACACAAGTGGCTTACCATCGCCGGGGCAGTGCGTTCGCCGGCAACGTTGTGCGTCCCGGTCGGCACGACCTACCGTGACTGCCTCGAAGCCGTGGGCGGCCTGACGACGGACGACCCCGTCCTATGCATTGGCGGCCTGATGATGGGCCAGACCACGAACGACCTCGACGCGCCAATCACCAAGACCGCTACGGGCGTGGTCATCCTGCCGCGCGGCCATCATGTCATGGAGCGCAAGCTCAAGCCCAACCAGGTGCAGGCCAAGATCGGAAAGTCTGCCTGCGACCAGTGCCGGTATTGCACGGAGTATTGCCCGCGGTTCCTGCTCGGCTACGCCGTCGAGCCCCACCAGGTGATGCGCAGCCTCGCGTTCACCGCCACGGGGGCGGATTACTGGAACCAATGGGCGGCGATGTGCTGCTCCTGCGGGCTGTGCACCCTCTTTGCCTGCCCGGAGGAATTGTATCCCAAAGAGGCCTGCGACGATTCCAAGACCGCCATGCGGCGGGCGAATGTGAAATGGACCGGGCCAACGACGCTGAAACCCCATGCGATGCGCGACGGCCGCCATGTCCCGATCAAGACCCTCACCCGCAAGCTCAATGTGCATCCTTACGACCTGCCTGCGCCGTTCTGGGATGGCCGCCTCGAACCCAGCCGGCTGGTGTTGCCGCTCAAGCAAAGCGCCGGCTCGCCCTGTCAGCCTAAAGTGAAGCTTGGCGACCGGGTCTCGGCGCGGCAACTCCTGGCCGAACCCGCCCCGAATGCGCTGGGCGCGAACTTGCATGCCCCGCTGGCCGGCAAGGTTCGCGAAGTCAATAGCCAGAACATCATTCTCGAAAGGTAATATCATGGAGAAGTCAATCGGCTTGATCGAGCTGTCCAGTGTGGCCTCCGGCTTCGAGGTGGCCGACACGATGTTGAAGGCCGGCAATGTCCGCCTGCTGTTGTCGCGCTCGATCTGTTCGGGCAAATACATGGTGCTCATCGGCGGGGACACCGCCGCCGTGGAGGCGGCCGTGGCCGCCGGCTCGGAAGCCGCCAACGGTTGTCTTATTGACCAGTTCGTCATCTCGAACGTGCACCCCGACGTGATTATCGCGCTGGGCCGCACGCAGCCGGTGCAGCCGGACGGTGCGCTTGGCATCCTCGAGTCGTTCAATGTCGCCACGCTGATCGAAGCCGCCGACGCCGCTGCCAAGGCCGCCAGCGTCACGCTGCTGGAGGTGCGACTGGCCATGGCGCTGGGCGGCAAGGCCTTCTGCACTATGACCGGTGACGTGGCCTCGGTGCAGGCGGCCGTGGCGGCGGGCCGGCAGGTCATCAGCGAGGCGGGCGTGCTGGTCAACGCAGTCGTTATTTCCCGCCCGCACCCGGATGTCTATCGCGAGGTCATCTGAAACCCGGCACCCAGCGAGGCAAGATCGGTCTGTTCGGCATTGGCCTGGCGGCCTATTGGCCCCAGTTCAACGGCCTGAAGCGCAGGCTTGAAGGCTACCAGCGCATCGTCAACGTCCGGCTCGGCAAGTTCTGTGACGTCGTGGACGCAGGGCTGGTGGATTCGGCCCCGGCCGCGGCCGCCGCGGGCGCGCGTTTCGCCCGTGAAGGAGTGGAGCTCATCATTTGCTACGTGGGCACGTATGCCACGAGCAGCCAGGTCCTGCCCGCGGTTCAGCAAGCAAACGCCCCGGTGCTGATCCTCAATCTGCAGCCGGCCAGCGCCTTGGATTATCCGAAAACCGACACCGGGGAATGGCTGGCGAATTGTTGCGCCTGCTGTGTTCCCGAGATTGCCTGCGCCTTTGCCCGCAGCCGCGTTGACTTTCACGTCGTCACCGGCGTGCTGGGGGTTGAACGTGGCCGCTTTCATGAAGCGCCGCCCAGCCATCCGGATTCTCAGCGCGCGTGGCAGGAAATTCAGGATTGGGTCCGCGCCGCCTCGGTGGTCAGCCAGCTCAAGCGCAGCCGCATCGGGTTCCTCGGCCATACCTACTCTGGCATGTTGGATATGTATAGCGACTTCACCCAGCACACGGCCCAGCTCGGCACGCACATCGAGGTGCTGGAGATGTGCGACCTCGCCCAGCGGCTGCCCAAAGCCGGCGAGCGCGCCGTGGCCGCGAAACGGAAGGAGACCCTCTCCATTTTCGAGGTCAGCCAGGACAGTCCGTCCGATCCGCTCGCGCGCGCGCCCAAACCGGAGCAGATGGAATGGGCCTGCCGGGTCGCGGTCGCTCTGGACCGCCTGGTGGCGGATTTCGAGCTGGACGGCCTGGCGTATTACTATCGAGGCCTGAACGGCAACGAATACGAGCGGCTGGGCGCGGGCCTGATTCTCGGCTGCTCCCTCTTGACCGCCCGCGGCATCCCTGCCAGCGGAGAAGGCGACCTTAAGAACTGCCAGGCCATGAAGATCCTCGACTTGCTCGGCTGTGGTGGCAGCTACACAGAGTTCTACGCGATGGACTTCGACGAGGACTTCTTGCTCATGGGCCATGACGGCCCGTTTCACCTCGGCATCGCGGAAGGCAAACCGATTCTGTGCGGGCTCGGCCTCTACCATGGCAAACGCGGTTACGGCGTCAGCGTCGAGGCCCACGTGAAACTGGGGCCGGTGACACTGTTGGCCCTGACACAAACTGCCGATGGCCGGCTCAAACTGCTGGCCTCGGAGGGCCAGAGTATTCCCGGCGCGATGCTGCAGATCGGCAACACCAACAGCCGGATCAAGTTCAAGTGCGGCATGACGAACTTCATCAACCGCTGGTGCAGCGAAGGGCCGACGCATCATTGCGCGTTGGGTGTAGGCCATCTGCTGCCGGTGATCCGCCGCATTGCTGCCCTGCTCAAACTTCCCTACGTCGAGGTCGAATAAAGCCCACGGTCACACAGTCTATTCACGGCACGGCGGACCCGGAGCTGCTGCGTTCTGAGTTGCTGCACGAGTTGTTCGAACAGCAGGTTGATGCCCGCCCCGATGGCATCGCCCTGGTTTGCGGCGGTCAGCGGATGACTTACACTGAGCTGGAGTGCCGAGCTAATCAGCTGGCACGGTTTCTTCGCGGCTTCGGGGTGCGGCGCGGCGATTGTGTAGCACTGTGGCTTGAGCGCTCGCTGGACGCGTATGTCGCCCTGCTCGGCATACTGAAGGCGGGCGCCGCCTATGTCCCAGTGGACCCCGACTACCCTGCCGAGCGAGTGGCCTTTATCCTCTCCGACTGCCGCGCCCGCGTGCTGGTGACGACCGGCGAACTGGCCGCCAAGGTTGGACCGGCGTCTCGCCTGTCGCCCTCAGTCGGCACCTCAGCCGCCCATGCCGACTCGGGCATCGGAAAGGTCATCGCGCTGGATGAACTTCAAACTGAAATTGCCGCCGTGGCCGGCGACCGCTTGAGCCGCGCGGATACTGGCTTAACGCCGAAGGACCTGTGTTATGTCATCTATACCTCGGGCACTACGGGCAAACCCAAGGGCGTGGAGATCGAACAGCGCAGCGCCTGCAACCTGGTGCGCGCCGAGGGGCTTCTGTTTCAGGTCCAGCCCTCCGACCGCGTCTATCAGGGCTTCTCCTTCGCCTTCGACGCTTCGGTGGAGGAGGTATGGCTGGCGTTCTACGCTGGAGCAACACTCGTGGCCGGCACCCGGGAAATGGCGCGGGGCGGGGCTGCCCTTTCACGAAAGCTCGCCGAGGCCGGGGTGACTGTCCTCTCCTGCGTCCCCACGCTGCTTACGATGATGGACGAGGACATTCCCACCGTGCGCTTGCTGATTTTGGGCGGCGAGGTCTGCCCACCCGACCTGGTCAGGCGCTGGTGGCGGCCCGGGCGTCGGGTGTTCAACACCTATGGCCCGACCGAGGCCACCGTTATTGCCACGTGTGCCGAGTGCCACCCAGAGAAGCCGGTGACCATTGGCCAACCGGTGCCGAACTACCTGGCCTGCGTTCTGGACGAGGGGCTCCGCCCCGTCCCGACGGATGTGGCCGGGGAACTGTGTCTCGGCGGCATCGGGCTAGCCCGCGGCTACCTGGGCCGGCCCGAGTTGACGCGGGAGAAGTTCATCTTCCTTGGCGCGGACAGCGGGGCTCAACGTTTTTATCGCACTGGCGATCTGGCCCGCTGGAATCCCGAGGGCCAGCTCGAGTTCCTGGGCCGCATTGACACCCAGGTGAAGATTCGCGGTTTCCGCGTTGAACTGGCGGAGATCGAGGCCGTGCTGTTGGAGTGCCCGGGCGTCCAGACGGCAGCGGTGGCGCTACATGGCGATCAGCCGGCAGTACAGCAATTGGTTGCCTACGTCGTGCCGAAGCTGGCGACTCAATTGGAAGAGCATGGCATCCGTGCCAGGTTGCGCGCGCGCCTGCCCACCTACATGGTTCCGGCATTGGTGGAATTCCTCCCGCAATTGCCGACCCTCGCCAGCGGGAAAGTTGATCGCCGGCGTCTGCCGAGGCCCCGCGCGCGGCCAGCGGGAGAGCGGCGCGACCGCGTGCCGCCCTGCACGGCGCTGGAGAAGCAGATAGTGGCGGTTTGGGAGAAGCTGTTCGCGCCGGCCCGGGTGTCCGTGCAGGACGACTTCTTTTTCGACCTGGGTGGCCATTCGCTACTAGTCGCGCGCATGGTGTCGGAACTGCGGACAAGCCCGCCCTTCCGCCACCTTTCGGTGCTCGATGCGTATGAACATCCGACTGTCAAGCAACTGGCCGCCCATTTCGCCCAGCGCCAGCCGAGCGAGGCCACTACTCCGGTAGGGACGCATTCCACTGCGTCCCTGAAATCCCTCTCTGAAAGTGGGACGCGGTGGAACGCGTCCCTACCTGCGGAGGTGCCTTTCTGGCGGCACTTCCTCTGCGGAGCGGCCCAGTTAATCAGCCTGTTTTTCATCCTAAGCTTCTTTGCCCTCCAGTGGCTGGCGCCTTATCTGACCTACACCGTGCTAATTGAAGAGGACTACGACTTCCTCCCGGCAGTCCTTGGCTCCTTCGCCAGCCTCATCGTGTTGTATCCGGTGATGCTGGCGATTCCGATTGTGGTGAAATGGGTCATGATCGGGCGCTACCGCCCGGGCGCTTACCCACTGTGGGGAACGTATTATTTCCGGTGGTGGTTTACGACCACCATCGAAGCCGCCGTTCCGGTCGGCTACCTGACCGGCACTCCCCTGTTCAACATCTATCTCCGGCTGATGGGCGCGAAGATTGGTCCCAACGCGCATCTGGCCAGCGATGCCTTCGCCATCTACGACCTGCTCAGCATCGGCGAGGACTCCAGCGTCAATGCTGACTCCACGCTTCTAGGTTACACGATCGAAGACGGCCAGTTGAAGATCGGACCGATTACCATCGGCAAGCGCTGCTTCGTCGGCGCCCGCGCAACTGTGGGCGGGAATGCCGTCATGGAGGACGACTCCGCCCTTGAGGACCTGTCGCTGCTGCCCTGCGGCGGGATTATTCCGCGCGGCGAGACGTGGCAGGGCTCCCCGGCCCGCAGAACAGAGCAAGCATCTCGCCTGCCCCCCCAGCCCGCCGCTGCCGAATCCGAACGGCCAGCCGCATCCCGTCGTTTCGCGTTCGGCATCCTGCACGCGATCGGGCTGCTGACCTTCCCCGTGCTCGTGGTCTCCGCCCTCTTCCCTGGCATCGTGTTGATGAACAAGCTGAACTACCTCGACCCGTATTACTGGTATCTGCTGCTGGCACCCCTGGTCGGGCTGTCGTTCATCGCCCTGCTGGCCCTGGAAATCGCCGTCGTGAAATGGCTTCTGCTGGGCAAAGTGACGCCCGGGCGCTACCCGCTGCACAGCTTCTACTACCTGCGCAAGTGGTTTGTGGATCAGACGCTGGATTTGAGCCTCGACATACTGGGGCCGCTTTACGCCTCCGTTTATCTGATACCCTGGTACCGGCTCTTGGGAGCCAAACTCGGCTATGGGGCTGAAGTTTCGACGGCCTCCTTCATCTCGCCCGACCTCCTGTCCATCGGCGAGGAGAGCTTCATCGCCGATAGCGTCTCGCTCGGCGCACCGCGAGTGCGCAACGGCGCCATGACTCTGGGGCGGAACCACATCGGCAAGCGCTCTTTCATTGGCAACAGCGCCATGCTGCCCCCAGACACGGTCATCGGCGACAGCGTCCTCATTGGCTGCCTCTCGGCTCCCCCGCCCGACCCGGCAGACGCATTGGGTGAGGACACTACCTGGATGGGATCGCCGCCTTTCTTGCTGCCGCAGCGCCAGAAGAGCGCGCCATTCCCGGAGGAAACCACCTTCAACCCCACCACGAAGCTGCGCGTTCTGCGCGCCACGATTGAGTTTGTGCGCGTCATCACCCCCTCGACCTGTTTCATCATCCTGCTTAGCCTGCTGTTTTCGGCATTGCTGCTCCTGCACGACTATTTCAACCTGCTGGAAACGCTGTTGTTCTTCCCGTTCCTCTATCTCGGCTGCGCGATTGCGGCGACGGCCCTCACCATCGTGGCGAAGTGGGTTTTGGTCTGGAGGTACCAGCCGGCCGAGAAGCCTTTATGGAGCACGTTCGTGTGGCGCAACGAGCTGCTCAACGCCCTGCACGAGCATTTGGCTGAACCGTTCCTCGTCGGCGCGCTGACCGGCACGCCCTTTGTCTGCTGGTACTTCCGGCTCCTTGGCGCGAGGATCGGACGCCGGGTGTATATGGAGACCACCGACCTGAGCGAGTTCGATTTGGTCCGCGTCGGCGACCAGGCAGCGCTAAATGCCGACTGCACCATTCAGACGCACCTCTTCGAGGACCGCGTCATGAAGATGTCCACCATTGACATCGCCTCCCGCGGTAAGGTCGGTGCCGGTTCGCTCGTGCTCTACGACACGCGCCTCGAGGAAGGCGCGGCGCTGGGCGACCTCTCGCTCCTGATGAAAGGGGAGACTCTGCCCGCCTGGACAAGGTGGGAAGGCATCCCCGCGCGCCCGGCAGGGCCGACCGGGTGCTAAATGGCATAGGTGGGCCGACCTTTCCGCCTTCGCGGCCTTCGTGCGCTTCCAACACTTCAGTTCATTTTCACGCTGGTGCGCTCACGCAGCCAGAGGTAATCGGTGGGAGGGGAGGGCACGAAGCCGCCGCCGGCACCCCCGCGAACGGGCGGCCGCACGGTGTTGGGTATCCAGCGATGCCGCTCGATATGGCCATCGGCCCACGAAATATTGGCCGCGCTGTTGTGCCAGGACGCCGGCAAATTCCCCCACTGGATCACATCCCAACGGTTCATGAAATACCCGTCGTTAATCGTATCCGGATGCTCCTCGATGAACACATAGAAGTTGGCCGGGCCGGGGAACTGGCTCGTCTTAAGGAACTGGACCCAGGTGGGGTTGAACCGGTTGGGGTTGATGAGCGGATCGCCCACCAGGGAGTTCATCGAGATGCTCCGCAGCCGCGGCCCGTTTTGCGCCACCGATTGGTCCGAGGGACACTTGTACACGCCCAGGTTGTTGTTGACATAAGGCGCCAGCTTCCCGCTGAGGACATAGGCGGGGTTCGTATTCTCCACGCTCGTGCCCCAGTCCTCGATGTTGTTGACCCAGCTTTGGCGATAGGTGCGCGTGTCAGCGGTGCTGGAGTTATTGACCAGCAACTGGCCGTTGTCATCAGCATAAATCAGCCAGGCCAGGGACAACTGTTTTACGTTGTTGCCGCACGCGGCGCCCTGGGCGCTCATTCTCGCCCGCGACAGCGCGGGCAAGAGCAGGCTGGCCAGAATCGCAATGATAGCGATCACGACCAGCAGTTCGATCAAGGTAAAGCCGCGCTTCTGGCCGGCTTGCCGGTTGTTCATGCGGCCGGATTCTGGCAGAGCCTCGCCGCGATTGCCAGCGGCGTTTGGGATTGGGGAGAGCCGCTGGGGCTCAGGAAATTGTCACCAATAGGCAGGAGCGCAGCCGCGCAGCAGCGGCACGCAATGGCAAGGAGTCTCGTGAGACCAAGTACGCCAGGGGTGGCATGACGCTGGGCGCGAGCTTGAGCGCTGACAGGACAGCGGGGGCGCATTCGCGGTCCGGCGGGGTCGGGACCAAACCCGTCCAGGTCGAGGCGGAACGCGGCTGGAAGGGTGCCGAACGACGCCCGCAATCCAAGTCCGGTCAGGAGTCGGCTGCCCCTGGCAGGCGAGTAAGAATCGGCTTAGGGCATTGGCGCGCTCAACTCCGCGAGCCCGCCCACGCCGAAGCATACGCACGGCCTATCAATGACCTCGCGGCCGACAAATAAGGCGCAAGAGCCGCCCGCCTTCGCGTCAGGGCAGCAGCACGATGCGATAGAAGCGCTGTGCGGAGGCGGCCGTGGCATCGGTGATCGTAATGGAAGAGCTAGTGGTGGAAAGAACACCGCCCAAATTGGTCCAGTAGATTTGAGTTAAATTGGTCGTGTATTGCACCTGATAGAGCTGGCCCGCCTGCGCGCTCCAACTAAAGCTGATCGTGCCGTTGGTCAACGTCACACTTTGAAACTGGGGCGGTGGGACGCTAATCGGGTTGACGGCAATATCGTCCAGGCCAAAATAACTTGGATTATTCTGGAACCCAAATGTCAGCACCGTATTGGTGGCCGTAGCGCTGGCCTGGAATTGAAGATTGGTCCAGAGGGTGTCGGCAACATTTTGCTGATCGAAGAGTGTGGCGCCATTCCACGAGACGGAGAACTCATTGGGAGTTTCTCCGTCGCAATACAGCCAGCAAGAAACCAGATACCTTTGCCCAACAGTTGTGGCGAGTGTCTGGGAAATGTAACCGAGCGTTCCCCCCGGGCCAAGTTCCGCCCCGTACACACCAGAGTGAACATAGGGAGCGGTTAAGGTGACAAAGCTGCTCTCAAAGTTTCCACTGGTTGTCCAATAGGCGAACGAGCCGAGTTCGAAGCCGCCGTTCTGCACCAGAGATGGAGGGGTCACTGTCAACACCGCGTTAGAACTGAGGGCCGTCCCGTAGGCGTTGCTGACCAGGCAACTGAACTGGCTGCCGGAATCGGAAAGCTGGACATCATTGGTCGTGTAAATCGAATTGGTTGCCGCAGCGATAAACACACCGTTCCGGTGCCAGAAGTAGCTCAGTGGCGCAGTGCCGCTGGCTCCCACCGTGAAGGTGGCATTGTTGCCCAGAGGAACGGTTAGGTTTGTTGGCTGCATAAAAATACTCGGAGGGCTCGTAACGCAGACCGGCGCAAACGTGAGGTTATCCAACACGAAAACCGCCGCGGGCGAGGAAACTACCACCTGGCTAATGCCATTCCCCGCCACCTGCACCGGCGCTAGAGCCGAGGCCAGAGTGATAGTTGAGGCCGTAAGCAGCACATTGCCGGTGTTGTAGGCCGAAACCGTCAGAGTCTGGCCCGCCGACAGCCCTGACCCCGCCAGAAGGCTCACGGAGCTCTGGGGCTGCGAGAAAGAGATGGTTTCGGGTCCTCGCGGAACGCCGCCGTCGCTTAAAGTGCTGTTCGCATTAAACGCCAAGAAATTACTGCCCGAAAATCCTGTCACCTGGAAGTCGCCGTTTGAATTCAGGATCGCGCCGCCATCCAGTCCGCCCGGGCCTGCGAATATGACACCGAGCGCAGCATATTGGTTAGTCAGCGGCATCGTTTGGATGAAGTTGGCGGGCGCGGCCACGTCGTCGAAATTGATTACCGTCGGTGAACCGCAAGGCTCAACCGTCAGTACGGCACTCGAACTAAGCGTCGTCCCGTAAGCGTTGCTGACCAGGCAACTGAACTGACTGCCGGAATCAGACAACTGAACGTTGTTGGTCGTGTAGGTCGAATTGGTTGCCGCGGCAATAAATACACCGTTCCGCTGCCAGAAGTAGCTCAGTGGCGCGGTGCCTATGGCCGCCACGCTGAATGTCACGCTGGCGCCGACCACCACACTTTGGCTAGCCGGTTGCTGAGTGATAGTTGGTGGGCTTGTGCCGCCCGAACCTCCGCCAAAAACCGCCACGAAAGCCAGATCCTCAGTGGAATAGCTCGACCACGCTGAATTGGTCAGGAGCGAAAAATCAGTGCCGTTGTTATTGAAGACAAAACAGCCATTGGTATAAGGATAATTCGTCGGGCTTCCCCAGACAGCTTGCCCCGTGAAGTCAGCGGTTATGCTGCCAAAGGCCACATAAGTTGCGCCAGGAGTCATGGCTAAACTGCCAGTATTGAAGGTGTAGGCTTGAAAGCCTGATGTTCCGGCTGTGGTAGTTTCAGGGCTCTGATACAGAATTGGTCCGGTGGCTTCGGAGCCCTGCCAAGCCATGACGTAGAACTGAAAGTTAACATAGGCCGATGTGTTCTCGATATACACCGTAAAACTAGTCAGAACGGATGATTGAGACGGCGGGACGAAGGTCTGCCCATAGGTGCCGGTGTTCGGGTATCCAAAGTCAGAAATGAAATTGGCTTCGTCCCACGAGTTTGTGGTGGCAATTAGGACGGAATTGGTTGTCACCGTCAGCATAGCATTGGAACTAACCGTGGAGCCGTAGGCGTTGCTGACCAGGCAACTGAACTGGCTGCCGGAGTCGGCTAACTGCACGTTGTTGGTAGTGTAGCTGGTTGCGGTGGCGCCCGCGATGTAGGCGCCGTTCCGCTGCCAGTAATAGCTGAGCGGCAGGCTGCCCGTGGCCGTCAAACTAAAGGTCGCGCCGCTGCCCACCCAGTCGGTCTGGTTTACTGGTTGCTGCGTGATCGTGGGCGGCAGCGCCAGCACCGTCAGTGTTGCCACCTGGCTGTCGGTGATTCCGTAGGCATTGCTCACAACGCAACTGAACTGACTGCCCGAGGCGGAAAGCGGCACGTTGTTGGTGGTGTAGCTGGCGTTGGTGGCACCAAGAATGGGCGTCCCGTTCTGCAGCCACTCATAACTCAAGGGCGGACTGCCGTACGCACCGACTGCAAACGTGACGTTATAGCCTGAAGGCACGGTCTGGTTGGTGGGCTGCACGGAGATCGAAGGCGGTTGGAGGACGCACGAAGGGTAAGTAGTGAATTCGCTCGGGACAAAGTTGGCCGGCTGGCCCGCCCCCGCAGACAAACCAACCAGCCCGGTGGGCGCATTAAGGCTCAAATAAGTGATCCGGATCCTCCCGTCGAAGAAGAGCTCGACTTGAAAACTGTTGGTCTGGGTGCCGGAGCCATAGATCGGCACCGCCTGATAGGTGACCGCGATATGGTCGGCGAGTTGCTTCCACGAGACTGTCCCACCACTGCCAGGATTCAGGTCGCGGTAGAGGGCCGAAACGCGCGGGACGCCGAAATGGCTGGCGTATGACGGCGAATAGCTAGTGTCTCCCGCATTCATGGTCAGATAGCCGTTGCTGCCGACATAGATCACGTTGGTCCGGTTGGTGTAGATGGCTACGGTGTTGGTTCCCGATAACGTGATTTGCAAGTAGGTGTCATCCCCCTCGTTCAACACGGTTCCACCGGTGGGGTCGGTGGGGAACGCCAAAGCCGGCCCGCTGCAGACCGTATAGAAATTGGCGCTGCCGTCTGGCGTGAAGGTGAAGGTCTTGAAGGCCATGATGCTGGTGATCGTCGCGTCGAACAGCTCGGTGAACCAGTCCGTGGGAAGGTTGGTGACTACCGTCAGCACGCCTGTTGAGCTTAGAGCAGTCCCATAGGCGTTGCTGACCAGGCAACTGAACTGGCTGCCGGAGTCGGAAAGCTGGACGTTATTGGTCGTGTAGCAGAAGGCAGTGGCGCCAGCGATCGGCACGCCGTTTCGACGCCAATAATAGTTCAACGGAAGCGATCCTTCAGCCGTCACGCAGAAGGTCGCGGTACTACCCACGCCGACGGTCTGGCTGGCCGGTTGCGTGACGATCAGCGGCGGCCCTGTTATGATAGCGCCCACCAGACGGAAAACGGTGCCATTGCCGCTCTCGAAGTCACCGTCGTACGTATTACCGCCGTACGTGGTTGTGCCGTAGAGATTCCCGTCACTGCCCTGCACCAGCGCGGCTTGAGGGGCGGCACCATTCGTGGCCGCAAAGGAAAAGAGGTTGGTCAATAATGTTCCATTGCCGCTCATTCGGAACACTGTGCCTTTGCCGTACGTCCCGCCGGCTTCTGTTGTGCCATACAAATTGCCATCGGCGCCCTGCACCAGCCCGGCATAAGGTTCGGCACCATTCGCGTAATTGAACGAGGCCAATGTGGTCAGTGTGCCAGCGGTCGTCATTCTGAACACCGTGCCGTCGTAGTTCGTTCCACCCTCGGATGTGGTGCCATAGAAATTCCCGTCGGCGCCCTGTAGCAGTCCGGCGTAAGGATAACCGCCATTCACAGAATAGTTGAACGAAACCAATGTGGTCAGTGTGCCATTGGTCGTCAATCTGAACACCGTGCCGTCGCCGTAGGTTCCGCCGTTTGCTGTGGTGCCGTAGAAATTGCCATCGGCGCTCTGCACCAGCCCGCCATAAGGTTCGGCACCATTCGTGTAACTGAACGAAACCAATGTGGTCAGTGTGCCATTGGTCGTCAATCTGAACACCGTGCCGTCGTAGTTCGCTCCACCCTCGGCTGCGGTACCGTAGAAGTTGCCATCGGCGCCCTGTAGCAGTCCGGCGTAAGGATAACTGCCATTCCCAGAATAATTGAACGAAACCAAATTGGTCAGTGTGCCATTGGCCGTCATTCTAAACACGGTGCCGGCGCCGTACGTTCCACCCTCGGCTGTGGTGCCGTAGAAATTGCCATCGGCGCCCTGCACCAGCCCGCCATAAGGTTCGGCACCATTCGCGTAATCGAAGGAAACCAGGGTGGTCAGGGTGCCATTGGTGGTGATTCTGAACACCGTGCCCTCACCGTACGTTCCGCCGTATTGTGTTGTGCCGTAGAAATTGCCGTTGGCCCCCTGCACCAGCGCGGCGGAAGAATAGCCCCCATCGGGTCCGTTGAATGAGAACAAGGGACCCGAGGCGTTGAAGACAGTGAGCGCCGCGTTGGAACTGGTGACCGAACCATAGGCGTTGCTAATCACGCAACTGTACTGGCCGCCGGAATCAGTCAACTGGACATTGTTGGTGGCGTAGCTGGACTGTGCCGCGCCGGCGATCGGACTGCCGTTGAGCTGCCAGGAGTAGCTCAACGGGGCGGCCCCGCTGGCATTGACGCTGAAGATCGCCGCGCTGCTGACGGGCACGATCTGGCTTACAGGTTGTGCGATAATTGCTGGTGTCGTCGCTGTGGGGCCCGCTCCGAGGCGGAAGATAATCCCATCGCCGCTATAGGACGCGCCATTGAAGCCCAGACCGCCATTGAATGTGGTGCCATAGAAATTGCCGTCGGCGCCCTGCGCCAGCCCGGCTCGAGAGGCCGCACCATTCGTGCCCCTGAAGGAGAGCAATGGGGTCAGAGTGCCAATGGTGCCATTGGTCGTCATTCTGAACATAAACACCGTGCCATTGCCGTATCCGCCGTCTTCTGTAGTGCCGTAGAAATTGCCGTCGGCCCCCTGCACCAGCCCGGCATAAGGATATGCACCGTTAGCGTAATTGAACGAAGCCACTGTGGTCAGTGTGTAATTGGTCGTCATTCTGAACACCGTGCCGTCGTAGTTCTCTCCACCGTCGGCTGTGGTGCCATAGAAGTTGCCATCGGCGCCCTGTAACAGTCCGGCGTAAGGATAACCGCCATTCACAGAATAATTGAACGAAACCAAATTGGTCAGTGTGCCATTGGTCGTCAATCTGAACACCGTGCCGTCGCCGTAGGTTCCACCCTCGGCCGTGGTGCCATAGAAGTTGCCATCGGTGCTCTGCACCAGGCCGCCATAAGGAGATGCACCATTCGTGTAATTGAACGAAGCCAATGTGGTCAGTGTGCCATTGGTCGTCATTCTGAACACTGTGCCGTCGTAGTTCGCTCCACCGTCGGCTGTGGTGCCATAGAAGTTGCCATCGGCGCCCTGTAACAGTCCGGCGTAAGGAGAACTGCCATTCACAGAATAATTGAACGAAACTAAATTGGTCAGTGTGCCATTGGTCGTCAATCTGAACACCGTGCCGTCGCCGTAGGTTCCGCCCTCGGAAGTGGTGCCATAGAAGTTGCCATCGGCGCCCTGCACCAGCCAGGCCTGGGGGTACGCGCCGTTAGTGTAAGCGAAGGAGAGCAATGTAGTCAGAGTGCCATTGGTCGTCATTCTGAACACTGTGCCCTCGCCGTACGTTCCGCCGTATTGTGTTGTGCCGTAGAAATTGCCGTCGCTGCCCTGCACCAACGCGGCGGAAGGATTGCCTCCGTCTGGTCCATTGAATGAGCACAACACTGCCATCGGCGGGGGCGGGGGGGGCGCCACCGTCACATTGTCCATCACGAAATTCTCGCCGTTCTCAAGGTAGCCGAGGTGAGGGGTGCCGCCGGAGGAGAGGAACTGCACCGAGGTGACGCCCATGTAATTAAACGTAATCAGCGTCGGATTGGTCGCGCTCAAGGTATAGGTGTTATCATAAATTAACGCGGCGCCGTTGTATCCTTTCAACTCGACCCGCAGATTGTCATTCCAGGCAGCCGTCAGGTAGGCGGAAATGAGGGCGAACGGCGTGGCAGCGCTAATGGCCGCAGGCGTGCCGTAGCGGTTATAGGCCACATTGGGGGCCGATATCATGCCGGCGGCATAGCCGCTCGGCCCACCAACCGTTGCGGGGTCCAGATAATAGAAATTGTTCCAGGTCAGGTTATTGTAACCCTCCGGCACCGCCATCCCTGTGCCGGTCAAGTCGTCAAAGGTGATTAGCGCCGGGCTTCCTGTCAGCACCGTCAGCAGCGCGTTGGAACTGATCGCCGAACCCAGGGAGTTGGAAACCACTACGCAGTAGGAGCCCGCCTGGTTAGTGGTCAGATTGCTCAAGGTCAGGGTCGCATTGGTGGCATTGGCGATGTTGGTCGTGTCAAACTGCCATTGGTAGAATAAGGGAAATCGTCCGGACGAAAGAACGCTGAAGGTCGCGGTGCCCCCCGCCAGTGCCGCCTGGTTGGCGGGTTGGGTGGCAATGATGGGCGGGCCATCGGCGCTGACCGCCGGGCTAACCTGGATGTCATCCAAGCCCAGAAAACTTTCGTCATCCCGAAATCCAAACTCCAGGGACGTGTTGGTGCCCGTGGCCATGACGTAGAATTGGAGGTTGGTCCAACCGATGGCGCCGAGATTGGTTTGGTCAAACCTCACCGTTCCATTCCATGCCACCAGGAATTCATTCGGCGAAAGGCCGTCCGGGCTGTCCAACCAAAGAGAGAGCAGGTAAAGCTGTCCCGTGACCGTCGGCAATGTTTGCGACAGATAGCCGAGCGAACCTGCCGATCCCAGCAGGGCGCCGTACGATCCGGAGTGAACGGCCGGAGAACTGCCGCTGACCGAGCAATCAATAAAATTGCCCGTTTCACTCCACGAAGAGAAGCTGCCGGTTTCAAACCCCAGGTTCTGCACCAATTGCCCCCCCGGCGCGGCCACCTCCACCGCCAGAACAGCCCCCGTAGTGGTGGCTGTGCTGATGGCGTTGCTGACGACAACGGTATAGGTTCCGATGCTGGCCGACGACGCGCCTGTGATTGTCAGCGTGGGGGTGGCGGACCCCGAAACCGCGCCCCCATCCGACAAGTTGGTTTGATTAAGCTTCCACTGGTAAGTAAACGGCGCGCTGCCGTCCACCACGACCGCCAATTGCACCGTTGCGCCGACGAACACTGTCTGGCTGGCCGGTTGCTGGATGATCACTGGCCCAGAGGGCGTGACGGTAAGAACCGCATTCGAACTGACGACCACTCCCGCGGCATTGCTCGCCACCAACGAATAGGTTCCGCCATCGGTGGCGGCCACGTTGTTGATCGTCAGGGTGCTGACGACGGAGCCATAGATGTTCCCCTCGTCGGTGAGCGTGGTTTGAGCGCCGGAGACCCTCCCGTTGTTAGTCACATTGATCCCGTTGCGTTGCCACTGGCAATTCAGCGGCAGTCCCCCGGCCGCGCCCGCGGTGAAGGCCGCCGTTGTTCCTCCAATCAGTGTCAGACTGGCCGGCTGGGCCGTTATCACGGGCGGCTTGATGATTGTTAATGCGAAGGGACGGCTTTGCGCGGTGCCATCGGTCAGATTGGTAAACCAGATGGTGGCGCCGTAAGTTCCCAGAAAAAGATTGCCGGCGGCCGCGTTCAAGCTCACCACGACGCTTGCCGCAGCCCCGCCGGGAGTAAGTGCGCCTCCGCTGAGCGAGACGTCAAGCCAAGGCACGGTGGCAGCAGCGGCCCAATTGAGGGCCGCGTTCCCGCAGTTGGTCAATGCATAAGTTTGAGACGCCGGGGTCAATGGACCAGCCACTCCTCCACTGGAAGCCCAACCGCCCAGAGGCGAGATTTGCAATGCACCCGGTGGCGCCAGAACGTTGACCAGGTTGCTCCCCATCGGTGTGCCCCAGCCGGTGCAGAGGTCGTAACCGGGAACGGCATAGAAATTGGTCGGACTTTCGCTCCAAGTGTTGTTGCCTGTGGTAATGTCGTGAAAACAACTGGTATAGTTGACGCTAAGGCCGAGCGCGTAGATCGCAGGATTGATGAAGCCAAGCACCGGACGGCCGTTAGCCACGGCTTGCTCGTTGGCTAAAGCGACGAAGGCCGCCCACAACGGCGTCGCGCAACTCGTGCCGCCAAAACTGCCACTCTCGCCGTCACCGAAAACGACAAATACATTGTCCGCCGTGAGCGCCACATCCGGGATGTTGCGAAAGGTCGTGGACCCCTGATTGGCGGTCATATTCACGCCCAACTGCCAGGCGGGGATCGGATAGGTGGTACTAATCCCGCCACTGCCTCCTGTTCCATCGTAATACGTGCCGTACTCGACACCCCAATTCCAGACCGTTTCAGACAACCACGCGCCTCCCGGGCCGGTGGTCGTCAAGGTCGTGCCTCCCACGCTCGTAATGTTGGGGTCATCAGCCGGCGTTGGTATCCCGGTGTCCGCGGTATAAGCATCGGAGTCCCCGGAGGCATTGAAGAACGACTGCCCCTGCGCCGCAAATTGCTGGAAGATTTGATCCGTCACCGCGTCTATGCCATAAGTCCACGAGGCGCTCAGTTGATTGGCCAGGCCGTCCGTTGCCATCCGGTTCAAAATGTCATCCGTCACGTCGCCTTCATAAACAATCACCGACGCCAGTCCTGGTGCCATCGAGATCGCCATTTCGATGTCCAGCGACACTTCGTCATTGCCGTACCCCGGCGCCCCGTCGTACCCATCCAACAACACCGCCTTGACGGGCACGTTTGGCAAACCCGCCAGGCTTTCGTAAGCCGCGATGTCACTTTGATAGTAGCCGGAATCAAATTCCAGCAAACCGACCGATTGTCCAGTGCCCGTCAGAGCCAGACCCGGAACGTAGGCCGCGCGGAAGTCATTACCCATGTAAGCGCCGCCAGGCCCCGAACCGCTGGCGGGGACCGCCCCGGCCGAGCCTCCCAGCGGCTTTTTTCTTAGACTCATCGGATGCGGCAGGAGGTAATTGTCCAAGCCGCCAATGTGCAAAACCGGCGTCGCCAAGTCCAGCGACGGCTCAACATCCGGCGCATAAAACACTCGCTTTTCCCGTGGATGTGAATACGTCCGCATCGTGACATGGAATGCCTTCTCGATATTCGATACCGACCCCACGACGTCGAGCAGGGCACGGTTGGGATGGGTCGCGGTCACCTTAAGGCCGTTAGCGGTGGCAAACCCCATGGCCGCTCGATAATCCTCTTCCGTTGGACCAAACGTTTCCGCAAACTGCGCCGGAGTCAGATAATGATGGTAATCAGGGCTGGTCGGGTCATAGATTCTTTGCAACAGGTTGGTCAGTCCTTCCTTGTTGCGCAAGGGCAACCCAATGGCGAGCTTTAGCTCACGGGCCGCCTCCAGACGGCCCACCGGTGTCAAGTGGGCGACGGCGGCAGGCACATGACCTTGCAGCGACTGCGTTTGGACCGGTTGGGCGATCGTTGCCAATTGGAGACAGAACAATGTGCTGATTCGAAGACTGGTTTTCATGTAATCGCTTTCTCTTTCCCATGGTTAGCATGGCCATGCCCTAACTTCCAAGCCAGTCACAGCAACGCCCTTTTTTTTACTCGGCAACGGCACCACAGCCAGAGCAACACCGTCCAAGACAATCAGAAGACAATATGATTCTGCAGTCGGATGCGAGTTTTTTCTTATATCCTCCAAATAGTTTTACCCCGTTCATTCTCTTGGCCATTATGGATCGGCTTAATTGGCTGCCTGGAGGTCTCCGCCGGTTAAACGCCTGCCTCCGAGCCCGTCTTCCAGATGCCATCTGCATTTGAGGTTCCTTTCGCGCCTGCCTGCAGGTAGTCTCCAGCTTCGTGCAAGCGACCTCATGGTGCCACGGCGTTACGCGCTACCAATGGCTCGTTTTATTCGTAGCCTGGCTTGGGTGGGTCTTCGATTCCATGGACTCGACGATCTACGCCCTGGTGCTCGATCCCGCACTGCATGAATTGTTGCGAGCCCAGGCGGGCGGCGCCAGCGTTCCCCAGGAAGCAATCGGCCGGTACGGCGGCATCATCTTCTCGATCTTCCTCATCGGCTGGGCGATTGGCGGGGTCTTGTTTGGCGTGTTGGCGGACCGGTTCGGGCGGACGAAGACCCTGGTCTTTACGATCCTCATCTACGCCCTCTTCACCGGCATGGCGGCGCTGTCGGCTAACTGGTGGCAACTGGCCCTTTTCCGCTTCCTCACCGCGCTCGGGATCGGTGGCGAATGGGCAGCCGGTGCATCCTTGGTCGCGGAAGTCTGGCCCGAGGAACTGCGCGCCAAGGCGGCGGGCATTCTGCAGTCAGCGTGGGCGGCGGGTTTTTTCATCGCCGCACTGGTCACTCTGGTGATGCGTGAATCGGGCTGGCGCCCGATCTTTCTGGTTGGCATCGGTCCGGCATTCGTGGCGCTGTTAGTGCGGCTCTGGGTCAAAGAGCCGGAGCGCTGGGTCAAGGCGCATGAACGGGAAGGACGGCCGGGCCTTATCGGCGCGGGCAAACTGGCAGAGCTGTTCCAGCCCGCGCTACTCCGCTCGACCCTGGTCGGTTCCGGGCTGGCTTTCGTCGCGGTGTTCGGTTTATGGGGCGCGACCAATTGGACGCCGACCCTCGTGCGATCGCTCCCGCAATTCCAAGGCGCGAACCCTGCCGCGCTGGCGACCTATGCGAGTTACGCGACGATGGCCCTCAACGCGGGCGCGCTGGCCGGTTATCTTAGTTTCGGCCCGCTGGCGGATCGCTTCGGCCGGCGTGCGGTCTTCGCGCTCATGTGTATTGGCAGCCTCGTCATGTTGCCGGTCACGTTTCTCACGCCGCGGTCGTACGTGAATGTTCTTTTCCTATTGCCGCTGCTGGGCTTCTTCAACAACGGCATCTTTAGCGGCTTCCCCATTTATCTGCCTGAACTATATCCGACTCGACTTCGCGCGACGGGCGCCGGCTTTTGCTTCAACGTGGGCCGTGTGCTCGCGTCCGCCGGCCCGCGCCTGACCGGTTTCCTGGTTACGGCGCTGGGCGGCTTTGGCCGCGCCGTCAGCGCCATTGCTTTGATTTACCTGGTCGGCCTGCTGATTCTCCCATTCGCGCCGGAGACCAAGGGCAAGCCGCTGCCCGATTGAGGCTCACGTCTGCCCCATCGCGCGGGCTTTCTCCAGGATCATTGGCCGCGCCTCGTCCATCATGTCGCGCACGTCATCGTAACGCAACGTGCGCTGCTCGAAGGTGCGCTTCTGCAACATCCCCAGGAAGCGGCCCTCAAACTCTTTGAAGTAGGAGCCGTAGATGTGGTAGCTGTCCACCATGTGACAGTAGCGGCCCACCTGGACCGGCTGGCCACTGAGTTCGGCTATGCGCCTGGCGATGCGCTGCTGCAACTGGACCAGAGCGAAGATGTTCATGAAGGCTGCCTTGTAGGCATCGTTGGAGCGGAAGCGGACGTTCATACTTAGAACGCGCTGGCCGTCCTGCTCCAGGAGGCGGCACCAGATGCTCTGCATGCACGCGGGGTCGTAACAAGTGTTGTCTTCCCAGACCTTCCACGTGATGGCTTGCGCGCGGCGGGTATGCGAGGTCTTGGCCAGCTTCTGGCAGAGCGTCTCGATCTGGTCGAAGGGCTTGAGACCAGGGACCTCGTATTTGAACAGCCGCTGGTGGTAGGTGTATTCCCAACGCGTGTCCTTCGGGTCGTCGGGGTTGCGGACCAGGTGGTCCTTGATGCCCTCGCAGACCTCCATGACATATTCCTGCAACTCGGCCGGGCCGCCCGGGAAATCCTTGTGGATCATCGGCTCACTTAGCGGGTCGGTGATCGTGATGATCATCGTGGCGTCCTTGCTGGGCGGGTCGTCGGGCTTGTCGTATTCGGTCTTTAGGTCGCAGCCCTGCCGGTGGAGCTCGATCAGAGAAAGCTCCCACGCCCGGGCGATGCAGTCAGCCTCTACATGCAGAATCGGTATGCCTTTCATGAGTGCGTTAATGTTGTCGGTCGGCGAACCGGCGCGGACGTTATGGCCGCGCGAGTTGCGGCCGCCGTGCTAGTGTTGCCAGCCGCCGACATTTTGGCAACTAAAAGGCCTCGTAACAGTGCCGAGCCCAGGGCAAATCCGCGACAGCCGCTAATCCGTTGGGAGTCCAGGTTTTAGCTTGGACGGTGCCGTTGGAGGCCACGCCCCGGCCAAGGCAAGCTAAAGCTCGGACTCCGAAACACTTCACGCCTTGGCGCTGCCGCGCCAATACCCGGATGTTTGGAGCTGGGATGTGGATTTGGAGCTACAGCAACGATTGCACGCAGTCAGGACCCAGGGGATCGGCGGCTCCGCAACTGCCTGGGAGTCAATGAGATGCGCGGAAACTATTGCGCTGACGCTACCCGGTGACGAATCGCATGCCACCCACCATGCCCTCGCTCAGCCCTCCCCTGCCGCGCGCGGGCCCCGCCGGAGTCTCGCCGTAGTACGCCTGATGCGAAAAGAACGACCAACATGTTGTCGTTATGTGGGTTTTTCGGGGGGCGAGTTTCAGGCCGCCAGACCGAGGGTCTGGCAGGTGCGCTGGAACTCGGCCCGCAGAGTGAGGTAGTGCTGGTCGATGGGTGCCAGCTTGGGCGGAG